>Ga0256404_1007583_pt1 | contig 17025 bp, 18 predicted proteins | sample RumenRJG_01DNA_FD_185990 | JGI IMG/M metagenome (GOLD analysis project Ga0256404, IMG submission 185990) | Bovine rumen microbial communities from Lethbridge, Alberta, Canada - RJG_01 | ecosystem: Host-associated > Mammals > Digestive system > Stomach > Rumen | place: Canada: Alberta | collected...
TTCGGCGTAAAGAAGCAATTCTCCTGCGTCTTTTCTTCGGCGCTCTCAGTTTCTGCAGCAACATTGCTTTCAGCCGGTTCTGCCGAAGCCGCCTTCTTGTCGCCTTCTCTTGGCTTCATTGTCGGGAGTCGTACAACAATGAAACCATAAATTGGTAAGAATGTTTATAGCTGGTTATTTGGCAAGATTCAACATTTATAACCCTCCGTCTACCAAACTATTTGTCGTAAGAATTTGGTACATTTGTGGTAAGCTTCTGAAGTTCCTTTTGGCTAAAGGAGGCTTGGATGTGAGTGTAAATATTGTCTGTAATTTCTAAAGACTTATGACCAAGTACAGTCCGTCTTACAAGATCATCCACACCAGCTTCCTTCATTCGAGTTGACATCGTATGTCGGAGAGAGTGGCAGGAAAAATTTGGCAATAGGATCAACCCCTCTGTAACACCGCCTGCTTTATCTATCTCAGCCAGATTACAATCGCGGACAATTCTTCTGATAGCTTTATTAACGGTTCCCTGATGCTGTGCATCTCCATACCGATTAACAAAAATGAAGTTTGTATATGAACCTATAATCTGTCTGCACTCGATCCCAGCATCGATTTGATACTGTTTTTCCATGTATAACGCTTCTTTAACTATTGGCAGCATTGGTATCAATCTCTTGCCGGCTTCTGTTTTAGGAGTGTTTGCTCCCCATTTCTGATGGCCATGCTTCGCCCTTTCATCCCTGCTGCAGTAATAAACAATGTCATGGTTAATACTTATGAAATCATTCTCAAAATCAACGTCTTGCCACCGTAAACCCGCAATCTCACCAATTCGCATACCGGTATATATCATTGTCACCAAAAGAGGATACCAATGGTTATATTTGCTGCCAGGTTTCTTCAAATAATTCAGTAGAAGATCTTGTTCTTCAACAGTGAGACTCTTTTTTGTTTCCTTTTCATATGCATAAGCACGTTTGAGCTCCGATATTGCATTGTTTGATGGATTGTTGTGTAAGTATTCATCCTCAACACCTATTTCTAGAACTTGATGCAGAACGGTATGTACATTATCGATAGTATTAACCTTCAATCCACGCACATCATGCAAAGTATTGTAGAAGCCCCTGATATCTGATTTTTTTAAGTTGTTAAGAGGAAGACTGCCAATCATATCCCGCACAAACATTTCGTATAAATACTTGTAATTTTCGAATGTATTTGGCTTTAATCCTTTTTTTAGCAGCTTCCATTTCTCAAACAGATCATTAATAGTCAGTGTATTGGCTTCTATTTTCAGCCCATTGTACTGATCGCGTAAGATATGCTGTTCTTTTTCACGCAATTCCGGCAGAGTATCAGCATAGATAGAATGTCTCTTTTTCAAACCGTCAGTCCACCTATATTCATATTTGTGATTTGCGCGCTCATACTCGCCATTTTTTAAAACTCGATTTTTGCTGTCTTTTCTTCTTATGGTCCCCATTTTTTCAAGGAAGGGATTATTACAAACGATTCATTCGGTCATTAGATGTATTAAATGGAGTACTGCTTTGCTATATATTCATCAAACTGCTTTCTTTTTATTAAGCGTTTACTTCCAACCCACAAAACAAATTTACAGTTCTCATCGTCACTGATTATCCGGAGCTTGTTTCTCCCAATGCCAGAATATATAGCAGCCTCTTCTAGTGTCAGGTTTGATTTTTGCCAAAGTGGAACAAAATCATCTCCTTTTAATGCAGCTATCAAATAATCTATCTGTTGGCTGAGATCCTTTGCCGTCCCCTTCTTTCCTCCTTTTTGCTCCATTAAACTGTCTTGATAATACGTATTCATATATTCATTTCCTTTCCAGCATTATTCCAATCACAATAAGTTTGTTTTTCGAAGAATAATAGTCAAATATTCTGCCATTCTAAGCAACTAGTGTCTCAAGGTCCGTGGTATTCCATAGCGTCGTCCTTCCTATATGCCTTTTATTTCTCTGTAGATTGGTTCTATGAACACATATGAATACTTACAGCAAAATCGTATTTTAATTACAGATATTGCAACGGCCATTAAAAGCAACCTATTACATGTAGATAACATGGCTATTATTCATGTCATATTCATCATCCCGGTATTTTGAATATGCCTCATCACCAATAAGAATGTAATCTGTTGTCACTCCCAATCTTTCTGCAATCGCTTCTAGCAAATCTATTGATAATCCTCTATCGCCTCTTTCAATATGACTTAAGTGCTCTTTTGAGCAGAACACATCATCAGCCAATCTTGATAGAGATAAATTGTTTTCTAACCTGGCTTCCCGGATCCGTCTTCCAATATCATCATTCGACAGCATTTCATTCTCTCCGGTCAGAATCTTTTATATCTTCAATAATTTCATTCAGGAGATTTGAGGCATTTATAAGTTTCTCTCTGTATATCTTTGTTTTTATTTCTGAATCATCATTGATCGGGCAATTGGTCAAATAATTCATAGACACGCCAAGAGTCAGAGAAATAGAAAAAATCAGATCTATCGACATACCTCGTGATCCCTGTTCAGTTTTATACAAATGATCTGGAGAACATGCCAAAAGAGCAGCCAGTTCTTGTACAGAAAGGCCTCGTATTTCTCTTGCGTATCGTATCCTTTTACCTGTTTCTTTAAAACTGAACTCCATAACTATCCTTACACGATAATTGTAGGTTTATGTAGCTTTTCTGAATTTGGCGCAGTTTGCCGACAATGGGCGAGTTTAGACCATTGCTGCAACTTCAGGATACATAAAGACCTGTCATCGTATGGTGACAGGTTCCGATTATACGAAACTACCCCAGTTATGGGGGATTCCTCAACTTACGGGTGCCCTTTTACGATATTTATGAAGGAATACCCGATGATTACTTACGACAGACTATGGGAAACTCTTAAAGCTAAAAATCTGTCTGTCAATCAGCTGAACAAGCAGCTTGGCGTCAGCAAAGGACAGATTTCCCGCTTGAAGAACAATATGAACGTCAGCACAAACACTCTCAATCGCTTATGTGCTCTCCTTCATTGTGACCTTCCGGATATCATGGAATACCACTATGACCCTTCCGATCTAACCAACATACAAAGAAAAAAATAAAAACCAACTCTCAACACGAAAATCGCGAGATATTTCTGCAGTTTGCTGAACTCGCGGTTTTTGTTTTTTCATCCCACATTTTTGAGGATGATATGACGATGGATAAAGGTATTGGATTATTTACCATTCTCCAGACTCTTGCCACTCAATCCGACAAGAGTCACCCAATTAAGCGCACCGATATTATCAAAAGAATGGAAGAGGATCATGAAGTCACGATGGAACGAAGATCTTTCTACAAGGCAAGGTGTCTTCTGGATTGCATCGGTTTCTCATCACGATATGATGATTCTAAAAAAGGTTATTATCTGGATCCACCCCTTCTTGAGCGCAGCGAAGAATTGATGCTCTGGAATGCAATTCATAGCGCTAGGTTTCTTTCAAAATCGGAGTCCGAAAGGCTATTCCAGAAAGTAAATAGATTTTGTTCACAGCCTCATTATCAAGAATTCCTGGAAGAAGTATATATGCCCAATCCTAAGAAGACCACAAATAGCGAAACTATGCATAATATTGAAATTGCAGAGCAGGCTATCTTACATAAGATAAAAATGTCATTCAACTATCTCCATTTCAACGACGATCTAAAGCTTGTAAATAAAGATGATGATATCCGAATCATCGAACCCCGTTACATTGTTTATGCTGATGCTCGACCCTATTTGATTGCCACCGGCAGAAAGGATCAGCAAATCACCCATTACCGGTTAGATAGAATCAGCAATGCATGTCTTATAAATGAGCCTTCAGACCCTGACTTTGAAATGGAAGATGCTTATGCTTATGCAAATAACAAATTGTTTATGTTCAGCGGTGAAATGATCAAAGCAACAATCAAATGTGAAAAGCGGATTCTGGACTCCATGGTTGATATCTTTGGAACAGATCTAATTCTACTTACACCTGATCCGGATCATTACGAATTCTCCGTTACAGTCAATCGAAACGGTATACTCTTTCTTGGCCAACAATTCTTAGATGCAATCGAAATCATGTATCCTGATGATATACGGAAGGAATTACATAAGCGTTTGAAAGTTGCAGTACAGAATTATACATAAAGTTTTGGGGCAATTTGCCCCTAGGCTAATCCATAGTTTTCTTTATCAGTTTTGCGTATTCTTCAATACCTAGAATTACCATCTCCTGTTTACCTTTGTTCTTTAAAAATACCGGTTCTCCAAGTTTTGTGAATTGCCAGATGTCCAAAGAATATCTTTCAAAATCATTTATCTCGATCTGCACACCATTATTCATCACGCCAGGAGTTATTCCCAATAAAGTGTTAAGTATTGAATCTAAAGAAAAATCAATTAGTTCATAAAGTTCATCATCGTAACCGTCGATACTAACAATGGCGTCGGTCAGCACCTCTGACAATTGAGCGATAAATGCTGAGGATTCAAATTCTAGCTTCAGATCTGATTTCAAGTTTCGTATTTGAAGCAACTTATGAAACTGTTTCTCATTCAGTTCCATTTTAAATGCCACCGGAATCGAATAATATGTTTCCCCATTGCGAATTGCTTTCTCTGTTTTTTGATTCACTTTCATAACAATTCCCCACAATCTATGTCTCCAAAAATCATGTCTCTATAAACTGTACGATCCCACCTGCTCATCTTCCTATATAACTTGTGTAGCAAATTGTTCTTTTGATCAGTATTGACGGCATCCGCTTGGTTGATCAGTCTACTTACAATCAATATTTCCTCAACAGTCAGGTCATCATTTTCAAGATAATATCCCTTACCCGGAACATAGTGCGATATGCAGCCTATGTATTGGAGCTTTTCAAAAGCGGCATACAGTGTTGGTCGACTGATAGGCATGTCATATTTTTCATGTAGCAATCGTCGTAACTTACTTGACGATAGCGGATGATTCTGATTTGCGTATTCCTTTAATAGTGATGCAATCATGTACAGGCATAAATTCTTTTGCATATCCTATCCTTACAAATTCCCACACAAAAATAGCAGATACCGTTCTGTTTTAGTATCCGCTCTAAATGCCTGTGGTTTTATGAAGAGAAAAAGTATAACTTCTTTGGCAGTCCATCATGCCTGTTCATAGCCCTTTGAGATCTCCTTTACAGGCAGACTTATCGTTTCTTCTCTAGCAGGGAAGGAAATGTCAACTACTTTGGTCAGTAATACTGTTTCGACAAACAGTCCATTCACTAGAGTAACTTGAATGTCTTCGGTTGCAGCTTCTTTAATTTCCTTCGTATTAGAAATATAACCGGAATGATTAGATCCATCGATCAAAGTTATAGTTATAAATCGACTCAGATGTGGTAGTATATCTTCTTTTTTCATTTCTTATGGTAAAGTATTATGAGTTCCGCCTAAAAATCAATGGTGAATTCAAACCTTTTTTTACTTTCGTTTTTCACTTCTTCAGAAATGCTACCAGCTCCACTAAATTTAAGTGTTTTCAGCACTCCATCTATTTTTGCGGCTTCCTTTTCTTTAATCCCTGTTGAAATATTGTAATCCAATCGATAGGTTTTAGATGTCAGAGGATTGTCTTTTGATAGCCGCTGTTTTACCAAAGTGTTTATTGCAATATTATTTTTCCAGAATTGCAAAACGGGTTCGACAGGATCTTTTCCAGGAAATGTACTTTCAGCCGCAACACCAACAAAGTTGTACTTCTTTTCAGAGTTCTCCACCTCAACCTTAGCATTTGCCTTATCTTTTCCTAATCCGAATTTAGCTTCACCTTTGTCCTTTTTAATGGAATTGGTACTGGATTCTTCCATAATTGAAACTTTAAAATGCTTTGCTCCAAGATCCTGCGCAATACTTTCCAGTTCAGCCACCCTAGCCTCTTTTAGAAATTTGAAATACTCTCTAATGTCAATATACATAGTGCTATCAAGGGGATGAACATAATAAATTGAAATATTCTTCTCCGGATAAAAAGTTATATTAAATTTATCTGCATCTTTCTTATAAATATCTAGCAAATCCTGTTTGTTTATCGTCTGCTGATATCCAAGGGCTTCTTTAAAATCTGCAATTTCTAATCGTTTATCACTATCAACTAAATTTATCATTTCTGGGAATAATAAGGACCCTTCATCAAGAGTACCTGTAAATATTGGTCGATACTTATCAAACCGTTGTTTTCTTCTTTGCTCTTCTAAATCCTCGCTTACTCTTCCCAGTATTCCTTTGGCAATATTAAGCTGTTTTCCAGCAAAATCACCAACTCCTTTCGCAGCATCGCCAACAAAGTCTGCTGCTTTTTCCGCAGTTTCTTTGATGTCGTCAACTTTTTCTTCCAACCCTGCTAAAATGACAGCTTTTTTCTCAACCGGCTCTTCTATATTTTCAAGTAATACCTTCTTTTTTTCGTTAACCATCTTCCATTTACCTTACATCACAACACATCATTAATCTAAAGAAGCAATAGAGACATTCATAATTTGTGCATAACATAGAATACTGACCAATTCGAAGAGCATGTCTTTTCCATCGGAAGTTGTAAAATAGTTTCCACAAGACGTAATTACAGGACTTAGATTATCTTTCCATGGAACCGGTCTCTTAGGGTCATTCAAATCATATACAACTTGGTCAGGGCTTAGTTGAGATAACTTGTCTCGTATGAGATTTAATTGCTTTGCTGTTTCATATCCATCACCAGCTGAACAGGCCCCTGTTTTCAAGAAAGAAAGAGCTGCTCTCCATTCCTGTTTTTCACCTAGTCTCTTAACAATAGTTGAATATAAACAGATCCAGTTATCTGCCGTGCCGATATCAACATAACGTTTTTTATCTGAACTGAATATCAACATTTTATAACCCCCAAATCTCAACTGGAATATTAGGATATATTCCATATAGTTTCCCTTGTACTATTTCAGCCACCGCATTAACCATTTCCTCCGGGAATCCGCGTCCAGTCACATCTAGCACTATTTTTTGTGTTGTTCCTGCAGGTAAATTAACTACTCTTGCTGCAATTTCCCGTTCGAGTTCACTGTACATTACATCCAGATTCGCTGTTTTACTTAAATCAAAGTATTTCACTTCAATAGCTTCTAAGTGTCCACCTACATCGCAGAGAATATCAGGTCTTGTGGCACCTGGCGTCCCTTTCGGTACTTCTACACCATTCAAGTACGAGATTTGCTCTCTACCACCATAACGATCTAACGCCCGTAATTCAGCCTGCCTCCATTCCGGTATATTTTGACTGACCGCAGTAACGCTACTCGAAGAACTTGCAGCATATAAAGCGCTGGCTTCTGAGGCACCGCCAATTAATGCCCCAGCTATTGCCGCCCATTTGAAACTTTCACTGCCACCCAACGCTGCCGCTTTTAATGCCTCATCAACATCACCGGTTGTTATTGCTGTTAATGTGCCACTGAAAATTGAACTAAATGCTCCAGCGGACAACGCCATGGTTGCACCTGTTTTTGCTGATGCAGCAAAAACCATGCTTACTGGCGCTGCACCCAAACCACCAGAAACAACTGATACAGTCACGCAAACAAGTATTACCCCGGAACCAATCGCAACATTTTTCAGTGCTTTTGAGTAAGTATCATCCGAATAGCCCTCAAAAACTTTTACTTCAGTTTCACCATTTTCTCCAAGAGTGAAAATATATCTCTTTCCCTGAAATTGTGCATCAAGTTCTGATAGTGTATACCCAAAGAAAACATTTTCTTTTGAATTATATTCAAGTTCCTCAATATACTCTTTGGAAACATATACTGTATTAACATTTTCAATTATGAGATCCTCAGTTTCATATTGTGAAACCAGATCACTGTAGATTGTATCCTCTAAATATTGGTGAAGATCCGGATCATCCAAACTATAAAAATTATCAGGGTCATCTTCCGTCAAATACTGTTTCAGTATTTTCTCTGCCTCTGAAGTATCAACAATCTCATTTTTCTCAGCAGTTTCAATCTCACTGGTTTCCTCAAGTTGTTGTGAACTAATTACTTCAGGCTGGCTATCTGGTGTTGGATCAGATATGTCTTTTTTTGCACAGCCACCAAGAAGGATACATATGCTTAATAAATACAGAATTCCTTTTTTCATTTTTATATCTCCATTGAAAAGAATAATGAGAATCAGTTTGGTTTTGTCACCTTTCCATTTTTATCAATCTTCCCACCGTTCATTAATATCTGATTTATTTCATCCAAACTGTACGCTGAAGTTGCGAGAGCCTTAATGATCGGAGAATCACCAACATATATAGTTTTAGTCGTTTTCTCTCCAGTGTATTGGTTTGAGACTGTGAATACGTAGATTCCTTCTTCATCATATGAATCACCATCTTTTGCTGGCCTATTAAATCTCTCATCTAAAACATAAATATTGGATTTTTTTGAAACATTAAACTTTTGAACCGTAGGCGAAAGGTATCTTGATCTAGCCATATCAAGTCTAAACCCATTAGGCGTGATCGAAGTATTTATTAATTCTTCACCAGTTTTCAGATCAAATGGATATACCATACAGTTTCCATTTCTGACGGAAAATTTAAACCGAATTGTATAGTCGCTATACTCTGGAATTACATCAATCCCCTTAACTTGTCTTGGTGTATTTTTTATTTCGTAATCCAATGAGACTTCATAATCACCTTCTTCAAATAGTCCAACAACAGTATTTGCTCCCGTCGAAGCGTTTGCTTCCAGATAATTGGTGTATATTTCAGGTTTAGAAGTAATATTCTGGTAATCAGTTTTACGGACGATCAATGTTCCTCTTCCAAAATTGGTTTTTTGCACTCCAAAATCTCTATCATAACCATTTGTATCTTCGTTAATGGACAGACGATCATTACCGTTCAAACAATCAATATCTTGTTCAAGATTAAACCATAATGTTACAGGGTCATTTACAACCTTTAAGAAGACCGGAATACCATCAGCATTTTCAGTATTCTCTGTATATCCACTCACAAAGAAATGACCTAGTTCCCAACTAAAATGAGGATCTTTTACATCAATGATTCTTGAGCCGTAATATCCATCATTCTTTTCTGTACGAGTTGTAGATCCTAAAGCCATTTTTAAAGTAGTGTCACTAATCAAATCTGAGCTTTTGGCATCATGAAGATAGAATTCAAACACTTCTGCATATTTTTTGTTTTCATAAACATTTGTAGTAAAGACGAGTGTTTTTTTCTCGCCAACTTTTTTTTCAGTTTCATATACGACAGTAACTCTGTAATAACAGCCACCTACCAATTGAATATTCTTGGTCTTATAAAAACCATCAACCAACAAATCATCATCTAGCACATCTGCATAGCTGGAATCAAACACCCAGTTAACACCATCTTGAGATGTATGGACTATTATTGCACCTTTACCGATTTTAGATTGAAGCTTTTGACCATCCACTTCTTTGCTTTTATCTTCGACAATATGCCACTTATCATCAGCATTTTCCTTAGCGAAAGAGCCAAATTCATACGAAAAAGAAACTGCTCCATTAGACACGCCATACGATGCGAACCCATTGGTATCAACAAGATTAACTAAGTCACCATTTAGGACTACCCGACCATCAAGCCTTTTTGAAGAGTCAATTGGTTTTGGATTTGTGTTCTCACTGATTTCATACTTTGACTTTTCTCCAAACTCGTATTTTCTTCCATCAATTGTTACTACGGATGCTGATTCTGCCCTCACTGCTAAGGGGGCTGAACCCAAAATAACACCCAATCCCATGCACACAGATAATAGACTTGTAATAACTCGTTTTTTCATCCAAATTCTCCCAGTATATAATACTCACTCAATTACAATTATTAGACTGTTCCCCAAGGGAACGGTCAATCAATCCGTTTCACCGACTGCATCTCTCCATTCAGTTAAGTTCATATTTGTTTGCTTCTGAATCCACCTGGAGAGATCTTCCTTTGCTATCAAGTTGTATTTCCCAACTTTGGAATAAGGGAGATTGTCCTGATGCAAATATGTATGTACCGTTCTGGTTGTCACCCGCAAGATCTTAGCCACTTCAGCCACCGTATAATATCCCGAGGGTGTTTTCTGACGACGAACTATCATTTTCTTCATGCTTTTTTCTCCTCGCCTCCGCTTTCTTTTTTACCTACCTATTTATCTGATTCATTAAAATCAGAAAGCAGATCAGATGCTATGCCATAGTCTTTCATCAGCTTCTTCTTGATACGTGAATATTCATTCTCAGTGATCAGTTTTTCAGATAGCAACGTTTTCAGATATGCCAGCTGCATCGAATATCTGATCAGTCTGTCATCCGCTTTCGAGTTGGTGATGCTTACTTTCTGCTCATCCAGCTGTGTTTTGCTATTTCGGTATCATCTAATTTTTTCAGGCGCTGCAGCCACTTGAGAAGACATCCATTCTCCAGGAACCGGTCATAGATTCCATATGCGTACCGTTCCGCACGGACCAGCGCGATGATTATGGCAAACACGCTCCTGGCATTCCAGCCGGACACATCTGCCTCCAGCATGCTTTTTTCGCTCCACTCAACACCATGGGACTGGATGATCTCTGCATAATTGGCAAACTGCAGTTCCCTGTTCTCATCCCTCACCGCATAGATCGTTTCTTCAATATAGATCGGCAGCGGCATCCCTCGGTGTTCATCCGGATGATACAGGTCTCTGCCCTTCTCGCTTTCAAGATACGGAATACAGTCAGTCAGCTTCTCAAACATGACCTTGACCTCCAATATGATTATCACTGCCGGGGATGACGTTTTTCATGCCAACGGGTCTATCTGTACCCCGATAAGTTACTATTTGCAGTTATAAAGCATGATGACAGAGCCGCACTAATCCGGAATTACCCGATATTTCATGTTTCTTGATTTGAAATAGCAATAACCGGGCGTTATTTTTTCGACAGTCATATCTTCTTCGTCAACGAAATATACGAACCCATCCTGAAGAATAACAGTTGATGCAAACCAGTATGGATCGCTGGTCTCCGGATTTCTGCTGGAAGTATCATATTCAAGATCGCCCTGGAACCACACTTCTATCTGGCAGCCCCATACTCCATCAAATCTCACATACAGAGTGCCATCATTCAGAAGTTTTTCTTCAGCAATATAAGCATCGTGAAAATTACCGGATACCCAATCAAGATTTTCAATATCGGCTTGTGTTCTGATTTCCTGAATGTCTTTGTACACGTATCCCTTGTCAATCTCCTTGCACTTATCCAGGATTTCCTGCGGCTGCACCTCTTTATCCAGAAAGGCATCAATTCTTTCTCTTGTCAGAAAGTCAACACAACCGGTTTTATCATCATTCAAAATCCAGTTGCTCTGATCAGAGTCAACAATCAGAATCTGCGGAATGATATAAACAGTGTCCGGTTCCATTGTGAGCCATCTGATAAGGCGCTTTTTATCCGGATCCCAGACTATCCAGTATGGTTTGTGAATAGATTGAAGATACCTTTCATAATCATCCGACGCGGTTATATCTCTGTAATATCCAAAAACGGCTGATACATAATACTTACCATTACCCTGCCGTATTATTGCGTGCATTTCTTCCTCTTTTCTAATAACCCCGATAACTCTACAATCATTATATTTCAATGATGATTTCAATGATAGTTTCAATCATCTTCAATCGATGGCTTCCTTTGTGAAATCAATCCTGGAATGAAGAAAACCGCTTCCCTGTCGCAGGAAGCGGCATTTCAGACCGGTATTCGGCGTATAACTGACGTTATGCGAAGTCACCTTGTTTCACAAGTAATTTTCAGTAATATACGCCTTGTTACAACTCAAATTCAGACATATAGAAATCTACAAGTTTTTCCGTACGATTTGATATATCGTCAATGGTCCATACATCTTTGTTCACAACATCTTCATTCAGCCTTAATCCATTCCGATAGCCAATATAGAGACCCGCATTGTTTGTTCTATCCTTTTTTCTTTGAAACGACATATTGCTCAAATTCTGGTTATATCCCGTAATGGTTAGGTTTCCTAATGTGTGTGCATATTGTTGTAAATATTGTTGGGCAATTGATTCATTACCACCTGCAATCATCTCTACCCACGAATTTGGTATATTATCTCCTTCTGGGAAAATATGTTCTATTGTCCACTTATACTTATTACTACTATCTCGTGTCCAAAGGTCTGTATAAATCTCATTTGTTTTAAATTTGTTCTCGTAATAGCACAGTAAAAACCTAGCAGCATCGGGGTTATCGATGTAGATATTTCCTCTTAGCTTCCGTTCAAATTCCTCATCTGACGATGAATTGTCTTTTAGAAAAGATTTTGCCTCGTTGACAATGGCCGCACCATGTTTGTCCTTCGCAATATCAATTACATCCATAAAAATTCTGGCAAGGTTTCTGGTGTTCGGGAAGTCAGTTATATTTCTCCTTACAAAGAATGAAGTCAGATACTCTATCAACTCTTTAAAATGTGTTTCATTTAACTCAAGAGTATTCTTCTCAGACATTAAATATAGCAAAAGAATATAGGCAGGAGCCCCTTGTATTCTCTCAAGATCGAGCAACGAATCTTTAAGAGCCAAATACATAGGGTCTTCCGGATTATTATTTATAATCAGTGAATAAACTTTAGCTTGCTTTTGAATTTCATCAAGGAATCTCTGATAATCTTTTTTTATCAGATTCTCATAGATATCCAACAAGTTGGATCTGGTTGCAACATAACCCAGATAATACTTCTGTCTTCCAGAAACCGGATAATCTTTATTTAATTCCTCTCTGTAGGCATCATAGTAGTATCTGAAAAAACGTTCCTGACCAGCATAATCATCTCCTAAATTATTGAGGATTATTTTCCATTGCTCATAACATTCTTCAGATTTTCCATCTCTGTCTGATGTTCTTATCAAAAGATTCTTAATCAAATCAATTGCGGACAACGGAACACCCCTGTTGTTTAATGATTCAAAGAGCATATATGCATCTTTGTGTGTTTCGACCTCAATATTAACAATGACTGCAGCATTAAACTTATTGACCAGTTCAAACAATTCTTCAATCTCGTTAAAACCTTCTCCTTTATCGTTTTTCTGCTCTTCTAAATACTGTGTAATTAGCTCATCATAATAGTAGTGTGCTCTATAGATTCTTCTTCTTCCTGCATAGCTTTTTCTGGTATAGTTCTGCAATAATCCAAGATCACACAATAAACTAAAATAATCATCTCGATTATAATTCTGAATCTGTGGTGTTATTCTTGGAGAAGACTTCATACCTTTCCGCAGAACCAATTCTTTTTTTAAATTAAACAAATCATTGATAGCATATTCATCAAGACTTGCTTTATGGTCTTCGATTCTTTTGCAAAGAGTTGCCAAAAGGATGGATAACGACGTTATTCTCTGTTGCCCGTCAATCACTTCTAATGTGGTATCACCAAATGATGATTCACTTATGTCAACACAGATTATAGAACCGAGAAAATAACCATTGTCATTCGTTATAACATCATTAAACAGCAGTCCCCATTCTCTTTTTCCCCAAGTGTATTCTCTTTGGTATTTAGGAATTGTATAGTAAATGTTCTTATCATTTGAGAATATCTGAGACACGCTATATGGATCGGTATGCCTAATCATGTAATCACCCCTCCACTATCAATTTCAATTTATGAATTAACTTTTTTGGCTGTAAATAATAATAACTATATCATTAGGCAACCATAACGTTATCCGTCCACAGTTCACACTGAATCATGACAGTCTTTACTGCATCCTCCATCCCTTCAGGTGGATATTTATGTTTCTTGAGAAGCCTTTTTATAATCATTCTCATCTTCGATCTGGCTGACTCGCGCTTCTGCCAATCTATCGTCTGATTCTTACGCAAGGCATCTGCAAGTTCCTTAGTAATAGCAATCAGTTCGTCGTTTTCGTAGAAGTCCTTGATTGCTTCTGGTTTAGTCAGAGCATCATAGAAAGCCAATTCATCGGCGGTCAAGCCAAGCTGCTGTCCTTCTTTCTTAGCATCAGAAATCTGTTTAGCAAGACTAAGCAATTCCTGAATAACTTCCTCATTAGTAAGCATACCGTTAAGATAAGAGTTCATCGTTCTTTGAATGATCTCACTGAATTTCTCTGATTTGACCACATTAGTTCTTCTATACAACTGAACCTGCTCTGCTATCAGTTTCTTCAATAACTCAAGAGCTAAGTTCTTTTCTTTCATTTTGGAAATCTCTTCAAGGAATTTAGGATCAAACAAAGAGAATTCCTCATGAACATCTGAGAAAAGATTGATTACGCCGTCACTCTTAATGCTCTGCTTAAGCAGTTCATTAATTCTTGCATTCATCTCTGGCAATGAAATCTTCTTCCCTTGCCCCTGGTTTCCAAGACGGTTTACCAACACACGAACAGACTCAAAGAATGCCGCTTCAAATCTTTCATCTTCTCCGACAAGTGACGAACAAAGTGAAAGTGCCTGTTTCAATAAGTATGATTCCTTCAAGAATGCTTCCTTTTGAACATCCTTCTTAATATCCACAATAAAGTTAACTGCCCCGCTAATGCACTTTGCCCTTTCAAGATCAGTTCCTTTCATAAACTTGGAGTAATCATATCCATAGAACAGATCACGACATACAGACAGTTTTTCCTGGAACTTCGGATAAGCTACTTTGGCAATATCAGTATCACCATAATTCTTCTTATCTCTGACTGTATAATCGTTCATGGCTTGTTTCAACGCTGACGCAATTCCAACATAGTCAACGACCAATCCGCCTTCCTTATCTTTGAACACTCTGTTAACTCTTGCAATTGCCTGCATCAAATTATGTCCGGACATCGGTTTATAGACATACATTGTCGCCAAAGACGGTACATCAAAACCTGTCAGCCACATATCGACCACAATAGCAATCTTAAACGGACTGTTATTATCTTTGAATTTAACAGCCATTTCCTCTTTATGTGCCTTATTTCCTATAATCTCATGCCATTCTTCCGGATCTTTATTGCTGCCAGTCATGACAACTCCAACTTTTTCTGTCCATGCCGGCCTTAACTCAAGGATCCTTTTGTAGATTTTCATGGCAATCGGTCTTGAATATGCAACAATCATTGCCTTACCAGTCAGCAGGTCTTCTCTATAATTTTCATAATGATCCAAGATATCGTTCACCAGAGAATTGATAGTATTCTCATTACCAAGAACAGCTTCCATCTGTCCCAGTTCTCGTTTACTCTTTTCAATGACATCAGGATCGGCATTGTTAGCCATAATATCGTATTCGGTATCAATCAATCTCAACGTCGTTTCGTCAAGTTTAAGCTTTACGACACGGCTTTCGTAATAGACAGGTCTTGTTGCACCGTCTTCGACCGCCTGAGTCATATCATAGATATCGATATAATCACCAAATACCTCACGTGTATTTCTATCCTCTTTGGAGATCGGTGTACCTGTGAAACCGATATATGTCGCATTAGGCAAGCTGTTACGAATAATTCTTGCCGTACCGATTACTCTCTTGGCAATCTCTTCACCGGCTTCATTCTTTGTGAATTTGATTCGCTCGGTCAATCCATATTGCCCTCTATGAGCTTCGTCGGCCATAACGATCAGATTCCGACGTTCGGACAAGGGTTCGTGGGACTCCTCAAACTTCTGCATCGTAGTGAATATGATACCGTTTGCCTTGCGCTCACTTATAAGTTTCTTAAGATTCTCTCTGCTTTCTGCCTGTACAGGAGTCTGTCTCAGGAACTCCTTACACTTCTGGAATTGTCCAAACAATTGGTCGTCAAGATCATTTCTGTCTGTAAGAACCACAATAGTTGGACTGTCCAAAGCTTCCTGCAGCAAATGAGCATAGAACACCATAGACAGAGATTTACCGCTGCCCTGTGTATGCCAGAAAACGCCGCCTTTACCATCTGTAACGGTGGCTTTTTTAGTTGATTCAATGGCTTTTTTGACAGCAAAGTACTGATGATAGCCAGCGAGGATCTTAATCTTATTGATTCCATCATTCGAGAAACAGATGAAATTCTTTATAATATCCAGTAGTCTCTCTTTCTGGAACATGCCTTCAAAGAAAGTATCAAACTGAGCATACTGTGTATTCTCATAACTACCGTCTTTGGTTTTCCATTCCATGAAGCGATCTTCACCGGAAGTAATGGTGCCAGCCTTACTCGTCAGGTGATCGCTCATAACGCAGATTGCATTGTAAATAAACATGGAAGGAATCTCCAACATATAGTTTCTTAGCTGAAGATACGCCTCTGAAGCATCAGTCTCTTCTCTGGACGGAGATTTCAATTCTATGAGGACAACTGGCAATCCGTTCAGGAACAATATGACATCTGGTCTCTTGTTGCTGTTTTCGATAAATGTCCACTGGTTCGCAACAATGAACGAGTTGTTTTCAGGATGTTTATAGTCAACAAGGTATGCAATAGAAGATCTCTCCTCGCCATTTACAAAGAAACGAACAGGTACACCGTTTTGGAGATAATCCATAAACACTTCGTTTTTCTGTGCTAATGTACCGTTTTCAAAGTTTCTAAGCTTGTGAAGAGCATCTTTGATTGCATTGTCTGGAAGAGTTTTATTAAGGCGAACTAAATACTCTTCCAAAACCTCATCATAAAGAGGGCTTTGGAAATCTCTTTCGATATTTGGACCATACACGTACTGATAGTCCATTTCTTGGAATAATTGGATTACGGAGTTCTCGTAATCTGCTTCTGTGTAACTAGCTGGCATATATTACACACTTCCTTTCTAACTAATCATCAACGGATTAATTACTTACAAACAAGAATTTAGAGCAGCAAGTCCAATCTATCTTCCAGTCATGGTTCATTGAATCCTCTGATAGAACCACATGGGAAACAGGTACTCTATCTGACTTAATTGAATCAACACTTA
>Ga0256404_1007585_pt1 | contig 17021 bp, 13 predicted proteins | sample RumenRJG_01DNA_FD_185990 | JGI IMG/M metagenome (GOLD analysis project Ga0256404, IMG submission 185990) | Bovine rumen microbial communities from Lethbridge, Alberta, Canada - RJG_01 | ecosystem: Host-associated > Mammals > Digestive system > Stomach > Rumen | place: Canada: Alberta | collected...
CTCCACGCCGGATTATCCGCTGTCCAAAAAACGCCACAGTGTGGAATTTCTCCGCACAATCCAGCATCTGCGTCCCAGAACCAATCTCTTCTCTGCGGTCTTTCGCGTACGCAGCGTCGCAGCGCAGGCCATCCATGAATTTTTCCGGGACCGTGGGTTTGTCTATGTCCACACCCCGATCATCACGGGTTCAGACGCCGAAGGCGCCGGCGAAATGTTCCGGGTTACGACGCTGGACCTCAACAATCTTCCTCTTAAGGAAGACGGAAGTGTTGACAACAGCAAGGATTTCTTCGGCAAGGCCACGAACCTTACGGTCTCCGGCCAGCTGAACGCCGAAAACTTTGCCATGGCCTTTGGTGACGTCTATACCTTCGGGCCCACCTTCCGCGCTGAGGTATCCTATACCCCGCGGCATGCGGCGGAGTTCTGGATGATCGAACCGGAGATGGCCTTCGCGGATCTGTATGATTATATGGACACCGCTGAGGCGATGGTGAAGTACATCATCAACACGGTTCTGGAGCGCTGCCCGCAGGAGATGACCTTCTTCAACCAGTTTGTGGACAAGGGTCTTCTCGATCGCCTTGGGAATGTTGTTTCCAATGAGTTCGGACGCGTGACCTATACGGAAGCGATTGAAATTCTCGAGAAGAGCGGAAAGAAGTTCGACTTCCCGGTAAAGTGGGGCATCGACCTCCAGACCGAGCATGAGCGCTATCTGACCGAAGAGGTCTTCAAAAAGCCGATTTTCGTCACGGATTATCCCAAGGACATCAAGGCCTTCTATATGCGCCTGAATGACGACGGAAAGACCGTTGCCGCGGCAGACTGCCTGGTTCCCGGTATCGGAGAGATCATCGGCGGCAGCCAGAGAGAGGAGCGCCTGGATCTGCTCGAGGCGAGAATGGACGAGTTGGGCCTGAAGAAAGAGGACTACTGGTGGTACCTCGACCTGCGCCGCTACGGCAGCTGCCGTCACGCAGGATACGGACTGGGCTTTGAGCGCATGGTGATGTATCTCACCGGTGTCAGCAACATCCGCGACGTGGAGCTCCATCCGCGCACCACCGGCAACGCGGACTTCTGATTCTGTACAGCGAAAAGAAAAATAAAACCTGTTCCCCGGCGGAACGGTGAAATTCCAAAAGAAAAAATGTTTCACGTGAAACAATCATCAAAAGAGGCTGCCTCCGAACGAGACAGCCTCTTTTCCAAGACAGAGGACCCTGCATGAAAAAAAGAACCAATCTGATTTTGCTGCCGATCCTGATCTTTCTGCTCCTGCTGCTGGGCTTCGTGGTGAGTCAGAATCTGCGGCTGAACCGTGTGATGAAGACGCTCCCGAACGAGACGCCGCTTCCATCGTCGGAACCGACGGCGGCGGAGCCTGAACCGACACCAACGCCGACCCCAACCCCGACCCCAACCCCGGAGCCGGTGTATGTCCAGACCATTCCGGAGAACGCGCTCTGGGGGATGATCCCGGATCCGGAGGGGTATCACGAGAGCATGGATGCTTCCGATCTGAGCAGCTTTCTGCGTCTGGAAGAGGTGCAGGAGCTGATCGGAGACAAGACGCTGCTCTGGAATCCGGATATCGTCCGTTATCCCGACACCCCGGTCCGCTGGTATTTCGATGAGACAATTCTCTGCATCGTCTGGCAGGAAGTGGAAGCGCAGGCGGTCGGAACCTTTTCCGAGGTCATCATTGCGGACGGCTCCCAGCTGCGGCGCAAAATTTCCGCGGATGAGCTATGGAGCTTCGCCTTCAAGACCACCAGTCAGTTTGCCGCGGACGCCAACGCGGTGCTGGCCTTCGGCGGAGACTTCTATTACCACGGGCGCGCCTGCGGCATCGGGATCTACCAGAGGGAGTTCTACCGCTTTGATCCGAAAACCTGCGACACCTGCTACATCACCTCGGACGGAGACATGCTCTTTTCTTACCGGAACCAGTTTACCGAGCAGACCCAGGCGGAGCAGTTTGCGGCGGAGAACGACGTGCTGTTTTCCCTGGTCTTCGGACCCGTTCTGATCGACGAGGGCAGGGATGTCACGCCGGAGCTCTACCCCTGGGGCGAAGTCACGGACACCTATGCCCGGGCGGCGCTGGGACTGCTGGAGCGGCATCACTATCTCACCATGAACATCAACTGCGCCCAGCCGGGAACGGAGTATTATAACCTGGCTACACTGCGTCAGGAGGCGGATGCCATGCTGAAACGCGGGTGCTGGAAAGCCTATGCCCTGGACGGCGGCCAGACCGCAACCACCGTCTTCGGAGGACAGCTCATCAATCCGGTCCAGTTCGGCCAGGAAAAGGAGATCAGCGATATCATCTATTTTGCCTCCGCCCACGGCGGGGAGCTGAAAGAAATCGAAACGGAATGAAAAATGTCTTGTTTTTTTCTCGACTCTCCTATAAACTGTCAGCAGAGGAATAAACGGAAAACGGTGGTGATGGGATGAGAATTCTCGGCGCGGTGATCATTGCGGCAGGGCTGCTGCTCTTTGCGCAGTTTCAATATCTGCCCGCCCTGATCTGCATCGTCATCGGTGCGATCTTCATGGGAAAACCGCGAACACCGAAACCGGAGGAACCGGATGAGGAGACGGACAGCGAGCGGGTCCGTGTAGACGCGCCGCTGACAAAGGTGCGCAGCGCCAGCATCGACCACCGAAGACTGGCCTTTCCGGTGGACGGGGTGACGAAGAACAACGACGACGGCTCCTCCCGTCAGGAGGCTCTCCGCAAGCTTTGTGAAGGCGAAGACATGATGGTGGTGGAAGTCTGGTTTGACGACTACCTCTTCGGCGGGAAGCTGAACATCCGGGTCATGACCGAACAGGGCTGTGTGGGAGAGATCCGCCCGAAGGACGTGGCCACGGTCCGGTCCTATTTCGGCACGGCGGTCCGGATGATCTACCTCGAGATTGCCAAAGCAGAAGGAGCGGCCGGAGCGGACGAATACCATGCCGATGTCGTCATCATAGAAGAAACAGAGAAAAATAAACCCGATGTTGAAGAAAGAAACAGCCGATAAAGTGTCATACAGGAGGAGTATATCATGAAGACGGAAACTTATCGCAGCCTGCTGAGCATCACATTCTGCGTCCTGCTGCTTTTTCTGCTGCCGGCGAGCCTTGCCTTTGCGGAGGGAAACAGCGAAAACGCAACACTTCCTTTTCAGATTGATGACCATGGAATCATGACCTTGGAAGAAACCGGCCCGCTGGATGCCGAAGCCTTCGCCGAACTGAAGGAGGATGCGAGGCTCTCCGTGCTGGCGGTCACCGTTCCGGAAGGCGTGACGGAGATCGGCGACGGGGCCTTCGCGAACTTTCGGAATCTGCGGGGGGTCGTCCTGCCCGACAGCGTTGAGCGCATCGGGTCGAAGGCCTTTCAAAACTGTGAAAGCCTGAGCAGCCTGACCCTTCCGACCGATCTGCGGGAGCTGGAGGCGGATGCCTTTGAAGGCTGCGGTGCGCTGAAAGAGGTGTGCCGCTGGTGTGATTCCGGCATCAAAGCATCCATGCTTCCGGAAGGGCTGGATCTGAAGATCATGCACCGCCCGAACATGGCCTATGCCAGTTACGCCTGGAGCGCAGACGGTACATCCTGCGCCGCCTCGGCGCCCTGCGTCCACCACAATCACGGCCCGATCTATGAGATGGTCAGGACAGATGTTCTGGTCATCGAGGAACCGACCTGTGAGGAGAAGGGGAGCGTGGAAGCCGCGGCCGTGTTTCTGAATCCAGGCTTCGGCATCCGGACCCAGGAAGTGACGCTGCCGGCGAGCCACAGGCTGATCCATCATGCCGCGGCCTCCGCCGGCTGTGAAACCGGCGCGGTGCAGGAGTACTGGGAGTGCGAGCTCTGCGGCAGCCTCTTCGGCAATGCCGCTGCCACCTGGAACCTGAGCGCGCCCGCGGTCGGAAAGCCCCTCGGCCACAACTATGCCTTCAGCGACTATGCCGAACGGCCGACCTGCCAGGACGACGGCGTGGCGCGGTATGTCTGCACCCGCTGCGGAGACGAGAAGACCGAGGAGGTTCTTGCTTCCCCGCGGTATCATGTCTATGACTTTGAGCACCAGGACGGCGCGTGGAAGTCCACCTGCTCCGAGCACGGCGGCGTCGTCTATCACTGCACGGTCTGCGGCGCAAAAACGGTGGTTGAGCTTCCCCTTCTGGACCACGAGTGGGGTGACTGGGTGGTGGAGAAGGAAGCCACCAAAGAAGCACCAGGACTGAAGGTCGTGAAATGCATGCACTGTGACGCCAGGGTTCACGCCGAGATCCCGAAGATAAAATAACAGAGAAAAGAATGCCCCTGACGGAAAACAGAAAGTTCTGAGCAAAACAGAAGAAAACAGACAGCGGGAACCCGGAGAAGACGCTTTCTCCGGGTTCCCGCTGTCTGGCACCTGCGGTTCTTATCCGAGGGCATCCAGGGTGATCTCATCCTCGTACTGCCGGGTATAGAGCCGCCAGTAGCCCCCGCGCGCCGCCATGAGCTGCTCATGGGTGCCCTGTTCGACGATGCGGCCGTCCTCCATGTGCAGGATCCAGTCGGCGTTTCGGACCGTGGAGAGCCGGTGGGCGATCACCACCGAGGTCCTGCCGCGGATGACGGTGTCGATGGCGCTCTGAATCTTCTGCTCGGTGATGGTGTCCACCGAAGCCGTGGCCTCATCGAGAATCAGGATCCGGGGATCACAGAGAATGGCGCGGGCAAAGCACAGGAGCTGCTTTTCACCGGTGGAGAGAAGGTCTCCTCCCTCCCCTACATCGGTGTCGAGGCCCTGTTCCAGGCGGTCCACGAAGTCTTTGGCCGAAACCAGTTCCAGGGCCCGGTCAATCTGTTCCGGTGTGGCTTGCGGATTTCCGTACAGCAGGTTCTCCCGGATGGTGCCGGAGAAGAGCTGCGGCGCCTGGAGGACATAGCCGATGGCAGAGTGAAGCCAGAGCTGGGAGCGCTCACGGGCGTCCCGCCCGTCGATCAGAACACGGCCGTGGGTGGGTTCGTAGAAGCGGCAGATCAGATTCGCGAGGGTGGACTTCCCCGCTCCGGTCTCGCCGACGATGGCCAGACAGGTCCCGAAGGGAATCTTCAGACTGAAATGCTCCAGTACGGTCTCTTCCCCGTCGGGATAGCGGAAGCTGACGTCCTGAAACTCAATATCGCCGATGAGCGTTTCCCAGTTTTCGCGCTTCGGGTGAAAGGCGTCGCCGTAGCGCTCCAGCACCTCCGGACGGTCCTGAACCTCCGGCTTCGTATCCAGAAGCGTACAGAGACGCTCAATGTTGACCTGGGTGGTGATGAGTCCGCCGACGGCGTCGACGATCCAGCGAACCGGTTCCATCATCCCCTGGGCATAGGACATGAACATCGAGAAGGTGCCGATCTGGGTGGCGGCGATGTAGCCGCCTTTCCACAGCACCAGCGCGAGGGCCATGGAAGAGGCGAAGTGCATGGTGCTGCTGAACAGGCCGCGCAGCCTGGCGGCCCGAATGCTCTTTCGGCGCATGTCCCCGGTGTCCGCGGTGAAGTCCTTCTCCATGCGGTCTTCGATCACGAGACTTTTGATGGTGCGCGCACCGGTGATGCCCTCGTTGAAGTTGCCGGTGATGCGGGAGTTGACTTCGCGGATCTCGCGGTTGACCTGGGTGAGCCTGTGCTGAAACAGACTGAAAATCAGCGCGGTGACCGGAAGGATCGCGATCACCGGAAGCGCCAGACGCGCATTGGTCAGCAGCATCACCAGGATCGCGCCGATGAGATAACAGCCCTGCCAGACCCCGTTGAGTAGGGTCCAGGAGCAGAGCTCGCCGATGCGGGAGGTGTCGCTCATGACCCGGGCGTGGATGTAGCCGACGCTGTTCTGGTTGTAGTAGGAGAAGGACAGGGTCTGCAGATGGGAGAAGGCGGCGTTGCGCAGGTCCATGTCCACGCCGACCTCAATTTTCATGCCGTAAATGCAGCTGATGTAGTTGAGCACGGCGCTGCCGAGGATGACGGCCAGGTAGAGGATCAGGAAAATGGGAAAGTTCTCGAGCGTGCCGCGCGCGACAAAGTGGTTCAGCGCGTAGCGCTGAAAAAGCGGAACACCGATGTCCACGATGCTTCCGAGGGCGCTGGAGAGAAGCATCAGGATCAGAGGCCTGCGATAGTGACCGAGCTGCGGAAGCAGACGGCGGAGACCGAAGAGCCCGTAGGGATTCTTTTTCATTCGGCAGCCTCCTCTCCGATGCCGGACTGGATGGCACAGATCCGCTGATAGAGGCCTCCGGCGGTCTTCAGTTCTTCATGGCTCCCCTGCTCCGCGATCTGTCCATGGTCCAGGACCAGGATCCGGTCCGCCTTGGAGAGGGTCGTAATGCGGTGGGAGATGAGGATCACGGTGGCGCTGCCGAAGCGGGCTTCGAGGGAGGAGCGGATTTTCGCGTCGGTCTCGGTGTCCACGGCGGAGAGCGAGTCGTCAAAGATGAGAATGGGCGTCCGCTGCACCAGCGTGCGGGCAATGGCCGTGCGCTGTTTCTGGCCGCCGGAGAGGGTCAGACCGCGCTCCCCTACCAGAGTGTCGTAGCCTTTGGCAAAGCCCATGACGGTTACGTCCAGACAGGCCGCCCTCGCCGCTTCCCGAATCTGCCCGCGGGAGACCTCCCCGTCGTGGATGGCGATATTCTCGGCAATGGTGCGGGAGAACAGAAAAGGCTCCTGCAGGACCATTCCGATGCTCCGGCGCAGGTGATCGGTGCGGATGTCTCGGATGTTCACCCCGTCGATCCGGATCTGTCCCTGCCCCTCGGAGAGTTCATAGAGCTTGTCCAGAAGCATCACCAGGGTGCTCTTGCCGCTGCCGGTACCGCCCAGAATGCCCAGCGTGGTTCCGGCGGGAATGCGGAAGCTCACGTCGTGCAGCACTTCGGTGTTTTCCTCATAGGCAAAGGAGACGTGATCGAACACGATTTCCCCGCGGATCTGCGGCGTCAGGCGCTGCCCGTCGTCCGTTTCTTCCGGGGCCTGCATGATGGCGCGGATGCGGTCGAGCGAGATGCCGGCCTTGCTCATGTCGGCGATCATGCGGCCGAGCATGCGCACCGGCCAGGTCATCATGGCGCAGTAAGAGAGAAAGGCCAGGTAGGTGCCGGGGCGCATCCGGCCGCGGAGGCAGAACAGCGCGCCGAAGACCACGGTGAGCAGAATCTGCAGCCCGGAGAGAACGTCCCCGATGCTCCAGAACGCGGCGAGGGGCCGGGCCAGCTTCATCCACTTGTCTGTGTAGAGGCTGTTCTGCGCTTCAAAGCGGTCCTGCTCATAGCGTTCGCGGCCGAAGGCCCGCACGATGCGCACACCCGTGAGGTTCTCCTGGGCAATGGCGGAGAGAAGGCCTTCGTTTTCGTCGCAGTCCAGGAAGGCTTCGCCGATGCGGCGGTGAAAGAAAAAGGAATAGAGAATGATGACCGGAACCGGAAGCATCGCGATCAGGGTCAGACGCGGATCCATCCCAAGCATGAAGCTCAGGGAAAGCAGCAGCAGAATCACGACCCGGATGAGGTTTGTCATCTGCTCGGCCAGGAAGTTCTTCAGGGTTTCGATGTCCGAGGTACAGCGCTGAATGATGTCACCGGTGCTGTTGTGCATGTGCCAGGCGTAAGGCAGGCGCTCCAGGTGTGCGAAGAGCCGGTCGCGCATGGTCTTCACCAGCGTCTCGGCGGCGCGGGTTTTGCTGACCTCATAGCCGTACTGGGCAAGGACCTTCCCGAACGCCACGAGCAGGAGCGCGGCCGTCAGCAGGGCAATCTGACGCTGCATCGTCCCCTGCCCCTGCGCCGCGTCCAGCAGACGGGCGGCCCAGGCGGGAAGCTGCTCCGCCGGCGCGCCGCCGATCACATGGTCCACCGCGATCCGGACAATCTGCGGCGCGACAAGGTCGGCCAGGGCGCTCAGCGCCGAGGCCAGCATGCTTAAAAGAAAGAAAAGACGACTGCCCCGGAGAAAGTCCCGGAGCATCCGTCGATTAAAAAGCGTATCCGCTGTGCTTCGATTCATACCGGCAGATCCTTTTCTCAGGGATGGAATAATCTGCCGTCAGCATATCATACTTCCCGCCTGAGAACAAGCCCGGAAGAGGACGATTCTTTCCCCCGGCAAAGCGGGGGGTTCAAAGTGCGGCGGCCGAGCTGTCCTCGCCGCCGCACATGGAACGCTTTATTTCGCTCTTCCGCCGGATTGCGTGTGATCGTAATCGGCAAAGAAGTCCTTCGTATCCTTTACGACGATCCCGCCGAAGAGAATCAAAGAGAACAGGTTTGGAATGGCCATGAGGCCGTTGCAGACGTCCGCCGCGTCCCAGAGAAGCTGCACGCTGATGAGCGCACCGAGGGCGCAGATCACCATGTGCAGCACCCGGTAAATCTTTACCCTGTGAGTGCCGAACAGAAAGGCAAAGGCGGATTCACCGTAGGTATACCAGCCCAGTACCGTAGACAGGCAGAACAGAATCAGAGAAATAACGATCACGACTTGCCCAAGCCCGCCCAGATTCTGACGAAAAGCCGTGGAGGCCAGCACCGTGCCGTCTGTGACACCGCTGTTCCACACGCCGCTGACCATGACAATCAGAGCAGTAAAGGTGCAGATGACGAAGGTGTCAAAAAAGACCTCAATAATGCCGTAGAGAGCCTGCTTGACCGGTACATCCACCTTGGCCGTGGCATGCACCATGGCCGAGGAGCCGGTGCCGGCTTCGTTGGAGAACACACCGCGCTGGACTCCCCTCCGGATAGCGACGCCCATGGTGGCGCCCGCCACACCGCCGATCACCGCATCGCCGGTAAAGGCGGACTTCACGATAAACCACAGAGCCTGCGGAATAAGCGTGATGTTCATGATGAGGATCACGAGCCCGAAGCCCAGATAGATCAGCGCCATGATGGGGGTCAGAAAGGTGGTCACGTCAGAGATCTTTCTGACGCCGCCGAAGATGACCAGCCCGTCGACCACCAGAATCAGAATCGCAACAATCCACGGAATCACGGTGGTGTTGCCCACAAAACCGCTGACAGCGCTGTTGATGGTGTTGACCTGCAATGCCCCGCAGGAAACAACGGAGACAAAGACCGTAAACACCGCGAAAGCGCCGCCCAGGATCCTGGCAATGGTCTTGTGTTTCATTCCCCGGGTCAGAATATACATGACACCGCCACGGAAATTGCCGTCTTCGTCCTGTATGCGAAAATGCATGGCCAGGGCGATCTCGGCAAACTTCGTCGCCATGCCGCCCAGAGCCGCGACCCACATCCAGAAGATTGCGCCCGGCCCGCCGACGGCAATGGCATAGGCCACACCCACGATGTTGCCGTTGCCTACGCAGGAGGAAAGCGCCGTGGCCAGTGCCTTGTAGGAGCGGATCTGACCGATGCCGTCGTCCGTCTTCTTCCCGACATTGCCGACAACTTCCCGGAAGGCCGTTCCAAAGCGCGTGAACTGCACACCGCGCAGGCGGATTGTGAAGTACAAACCAACTCCAAAAAACACCGCCAGCATGATCGGACCGAATAGAAACGTGCCCAGATCCCCCAAAATTTTCCCGATGACAGCTTCCATTTTCTTTTCCCCTTTCCCTGAAAAAAATACCGGGGACTCGATCAATGAGTCCCCGGTTTTGTGCTTCTGTTCCTGTGATGTTATGAAACAGACCAACGCGTGAACTCGAAAAAAGGCGCGCGAAAACACATGTACATGCGCTCAGACATGCACAGCATCCCGCAGCTCATTTTTTCGCAGAATTTCACGTTCATTTCACCCATTTAACCTATTGACTTGATATGTTATTTTGTTTATACTGCATTTGTTCTCCTTTGTCAAGGGGGAAAAGAAAGGATTTTAGACGATGATGATTCAGGTTTCCGGAGGAAAAATGGATGAAAAACGAAATCAGCTGAAAGAATTTCTGCTGTCTCAGGGCAGCATGGCCGTGGCCTTTTCGGGCGGCGTGGATTCCACTTTCCTTTGTGACCATGGATCTGACCGGCTATCGCACGGGAAGCATGAATGAGACGCTCGAGAAGACGGAATAAAGGAAAGAAAAGGATATAAATCGGAGATATGCTGAATGAATTTTCGCGGACCCAGCTTTTGCTGGGGCCGGAAGCCATGGACAAGCTTGCGCACAGTCGGGTGGCAGTTTTCGGGATCGGCGGCGTGGGCGGCTATACGGTCGAGGCTTTGGCAAGAACGGGGATCGGCGCGCTGGATCTGATCGATGATGACAAGGTCTGCCTGACCAACATCAACCGGCAGATCCTCGCCACGCGAAAGACCGTGGGAAAATACAAGGTGGATGTGGCCGCCGAGCGGATCGGTGAAATCAATCCGCGCTGCGCGGTACGGACCTACAAGACCTTTTATCTGCCGGATACGGCAGAGGAATTCGATTTTTCCCAATATGATTATGTAGTGGACGCCATCGACACGGTGAGCGGCAAAATACAGCTGGTGCTGGCGGCTCAGGCGGCCGGAACACCGATCATCAGCTCTATGGGCGCGGGCAACAAGCTGGACGCCACCGCCTTTCGCGTGGCGGATATCACGCAGACCTCGGTCTGTCCGCTGGCGCGTGTCATGCGGCGGGAACTGAAGAAGCGCGGCGTCAGGCATTTGAAGGTCGTCTACTCCGGAGAAAGGCCCATCCGGCCGCTGGAGGATCTGAGCATCAGCTGCCGTGCCCACTGCATCTGCCCGCCCGGGACAAAGCGCCACTGCACCGACAGGCGGGATATCCCCGGTTCTGTGGCCTTCGTGCCATCGGTCGTTGGACTGATCCTTGCGGGAGAAGTGGTAAAGGATCTTTGTAACGTGAAAAAGAGGTAGTCAGGCCATGAGAGAAGTTTCCATATCCGAGCTGGAGCGTATGGAAGAAGGCAGTTTCCTTTTGATCGATACCAGAAGTTCGGACAATGTGCGGTATGGCAGGATCCCTGGGGCAATCCATATTTCGGAGACGGAACTGATGGAGAACGCGGCGCGATATGCCCGGGAGCTGCCTGACGGCAGAAAGCTGATCGTTTACTGTCAGCGGGGCGTTCGTTCGATCGCGGTGTCTGAAGCGCTTGCCGATTGCGGCAGAGAATGCTTCAGCCTGGCAGGAGGATATCTCGCCTGGCTGAGAGCAACGACAAATAAAATGGAAGACAGGCAGGAACGTCAGGAAAAGGCCGAAGACAGCATTCGCGGAAAATTCCATAAGCAGCTCTTTTCTCCGTTTGCAAAAGCCTGCAAAGAATACCGGCTCGTGGAAGACGGAGACCGCATCGCGGTCTGTATCTCGGGCGGAAAAGACTCCATGCTCATGGCGAAGTTGTTTCAGGAGCTTCAAAGGCACCGGAAGATCTCCTTTGACCTGCTGTTTCTGGTGATGGATCCGGGCTATAACGGCGAAAACCGGCGCCTGCTGGAGTACAACGCAAAGACGCTCGGGGTTCCGATCACTGTTTTTGAAAGCACAATTTTTGACGTGGTGGATACGGTGGAGAAAAACCCCTGCTATCTATGCGCGAGAATGCGCAGGGGGTATCTTTACAGCAAGGCGAAGGAACTCGGGTGCAACAAAATTGCGCTCGGTCATCACTATGACGATGTCATTGAGACGATTCTGATGGGAATGCTGCACGGGGGACAGGTTCAAACCATGATGCCGAAACTGCACAGCACCAATTTTGAAGGCATGGAGCTGATCCGTCCAATGTATCTTATTCGGGAAGCGGACATCTGCCGCTGGCGGGACTGGAGCGAACTGCACTTTCTGCAGTGTGCCTGTCATTTTACCGACACCTGCACCACCTGCCACGAGGACGGCACCACCGCCTCAAAACGCCTTGAGACGAAAAAGCTGATCGCAGCTCTGAAAGAGACAAATCCACAGATCGAGGCCAATATTTTCAAGAGCGTTTCCAATGTGAATCTCAACACGGTGATCGCGTATAAGAAAGACGGCGTCCGGCACCATTTCCTGGAGGAGTATTAGGGGAAAATCTTTTTTCTTTTTTCCGTTGACAAAGCGAGAGGTTTGTGATATAAACATATCAATTCGATAGGAAAAGTAGGATTAACGGAGGACTTGAAATGCGTCAGGCGAGCTTCAACTGCATGATGTGTTGTGACATGCGCTGTGAGATGCGCATGCGCTTTGCCGTGCCTGTTTGAGTTCTCCTACTGCTTTGTCGACGACCGGAGAGCCCGATGGGCTCTCCGGATTTTTGTTTTTGAGGGATGAAACGATGAAAGATCTGTTTGAGCTGTTGAACCGGCACAATTTCAGGAACGGACGAATGACGTCGGAACAAGGCCATAAGGTCATGGGACCGCATGAGTTCGGCTCCATTGACCGGTGACTTTGTTCCTGCTCTCCCGATCAAACCTGCTCCGCTGGGGTTTGATCGGATCATAAAAGCGGAAATATCATGAAAAAGAGGTACATATCATGTCTGACTATAAATTTGAAACGCTGCAGCTTCATGTCGGCCAGGAGCAGGCCGATCCCGCCACAGACGCACGGGCCGTCCCCATTTATCAGACCACGTCCTACGTGTTTCACAACTCCGCCCATGCGGCGGCCCGTTTCGGCCTGCAGGATGCGGGCAACATCTACGGCCGCCTGACCAACTCCACCCAGGATGTGCTGGAAAAACGCATCGCCGCGCTGGAAGGCGGCGTGGGCGCGTTGGCCCTGGCCTCCGGCGCCGCAGCCGTGACCTATACCATCGAGGCCCTGGCGCAGGCGGGCGATCACATTGTCGCGCAGAAGACCATTTATGGCGGCAGTTACAACTTGCTTGCCCACACGCTGCCCCTCTACGGCATCCAGACCACCTTTGTGGACGCCCACAATCCGGCGGAGGTGGAGGCCGCCATCCAGCCCAACACCAAGGCCATCTACCTCGAGACCCTGGGCAACCCCAATTCCGACATTCCGGATATCGACGCCATCGCGGCCATCGCTCACAAACACGGCATCCCCCTGGCCATCGACAACACCTTTGGTACCCCTTACCTGATCCGGCCCATTGAGCACGGCGCGGACATCGTGCTGCACTCCGCCACCAAGTTCCTGGGCGGCCACGGCACGACGCTCGGCGGCATCGTGGTGGACAGCGGCAACTTTGATTGGAAGGCAAGCGGCAAATACGCGCCCATCGCGGAAGCGAACCCCAGCTATCACGGGATCTCCTTTGTGGACGCGGCCGGGCCTGCCGCCTTTATTACCTACCTGCGCGCCATCCTCCTGCGCGATACGGGCGCCGCCATCTCCCCCTTCAACGCCTTCCTGCTGCTGCAGGGTGTGGAGACCCTGTCGCTGCGCCTCGACCGCCATGCGGAGAACACAAAGAAGGTCGTGGAATATCTTGCGAATCACCCGCAGGTGGAAAGGGTCAACCACCCCTCTCTGCCGGAGCATCCCGACCATGCGCTGTTCGAGAAATACTTCCCCAACGGTGGCGCTTCCATTTTCACCTTTGACATCAAGGGCGGCGTGAAGGAGGCCCACGCCTTCATTGACGCGCTGGAAATCTTCTCACTGCTTGCCAATGTGGCGGACGTAAAGAGCCTCGTCATTCACCCCGCCACCACCACCCATTCCCAGCTCACCATAGAGGAACTGGAGGATCAGGACATCCACCCGAACACCATCCGCCTCTCCATCGGCACGGAACACATCGACGATATCCTCGCCGACCTGGAGAAGGGCTTCGCCGCAGCATCTGAAGTATAAAAAGGAATAATTTACAAGGAATCTCTCTTTTTCTTTTGCGATCGCCCCGGCGCCCGTCTTCCGGCATCGGGGCGATCCAATCACGAGCAAGGAGAAATGAACATGGCGCAATATCAGCATATCGAATCCGCCCTGATCCACGGCGGCATTTACGGAGATAAGACCACCGGCGCGGTCAACGTGCCGATCTATCAGACTTCTACCTATGAGCAGCAGGGGCTCGGCCAGAATACGGGCTGGGAATATTCCCGCACCGGCAATCCGACACGCGCCGCGCTGGAAGCGCTGATCGCGGAGCTGGAGGGAGGAACAGCGGGCTTTGCCTTTGCCTCCGGCCTTGCGGCGATCACGACGGTGCTGAGTCTGTTTCGTTCGGGGGATAAGATCCTGATCTCCAGCAATGTCTACGGAGGTACTTTCCGCCTGCTCGATCAGGTGTTCCAACAGTTCGGAATCGGTTACGCCATTGCGGATACCACGAATCTGGCCGTGTTCGAGGCGGCCATTACGCCGGAGGTCCGGGCCGTTTTGGTGGAAAGCCCGGCAAACCCGCTGCTGACGGTCACGGATCTGGCCGCAGTCTCGGAAATCGCTCACAGACACGGGCTTCTCTCCATCGTGGACAATACCTTCATGACGCCCTATCTGCAGCGGCCGCTGGAGCTGGGCGCCGACATTGTGGTGCACAGCGCGACCAAGTATCTCGGCGGACACAGCGATCTGATCGCAGGGTTGGCCGCGGTCAGGGACAGCGCTCTGGCCGCAAGGCTTGCTTTCCTTCAAAACGCGGCGGGCGCCGTGCTGGGGCCGTTTGATTCCTTTCTGCTGATCCGCGGGATCAAGACGCTGGGCGTGCGAATGGACAGACATGTGGAAAACGCGGAGAAAGCCGCCGCTTTCCTGCGGAACCACTCGGCGGTGAAGAAGGTCTACTATCCCGGACTGCCTAACGCGCAGGGCTATGAGATCAACCGCAGGCAGGCAAAAAACGGCGGCGCCATGATTTCCTTCGAGCTGGACGAAAAGCACGAGATCCGGCAGTTTTTCTCCTCCCTGAAGCTGATCGCTCTGGCGGAGAGTCTTGGCGGCGTGGAAAGCCTGGTGTGTCATCCGGCCACTATGACCCACGCCTCTATTCCCAGGAAGATCCGGGAGGCGGTGGGAATCACGGACGGTTTGATCCGTCTCTCCATCGGGATCGAGAATGCCGAAGATCTGCTTGCGGATCTGGAGCAGGCCATAACGGAAAGTGAGGTCAGATAACATGGCGGTATATGAATCCATGCAGGAGCTTATCGGCAACACGCCCCTTGTGCGCCTGACTAAGTTGGGACTGCCCGCGGACGCGCGGCTCTACGCCAAGCTGGAGACCTATAACCCTGCGGGCAGCGTCAAGGATCGCGTGGGCAAATATATGATCGACGCGGCGGAGCGAGACGGGCTGCTCAGACCGGGCGGGACCATCATCGAGGCCACGGCAGGCAACACCGGGCTCGGGATCGCCTTTGCCGCGCTGGGCCGGGGTTACCGGGTGATTTTCGTTGTGCCCACCAAATTCTCACAGGAAAAGCAGACGCTGATGCGCGCCCTGGGCGCGGAGATCCTCAATACGCCGCGTGAGGACGGGATGCTCGGCGCCGCGGCCAAGGCCGAGGAGCTGCGCGCCTCTATCCCCGGTGCAGTCATGCTGGGGCAGTTCAGGAATCCCGCGAATCCGCTTTCTCACTATGAGACCACCGGTCCGGAGATCTACCGGGACTTGGAAGGAAAAATCGACTGCTTTGTGGCGGGCGCGGGCAGCGGCGGCACGTTTACCGGCGTGGTGAAATATCTGAAGGAGCAAAACCCCGCGATACGGGGCGTGCTGGCCGACCCGCTGGGATCCACCATCGGCGGCGGTGAGCACGCGGATTATGACATTGAGGGCATCGGAAACGATTTTATCCCCGAGACTATGGACATTTCTCTGGTGGATCAGGTGATCAAGATCAGCGACACAGAGGCCTTTGCGGAAGTGAAGGAGCTTGCTGCGAAGGAGGGCCTGATTGTTGGCACCTCATCCGGCGCAGCTGTGGCTGCGGCCAAAAAGCTGATTGAAAACGGCGTGCGGGGAAACATCGTCACACTGCTGCCGGACCGGGGCGAGCGCTATTTCAGCAAGCACCTGTATGATTGAGGGAGAGCAGACCATGGATTTTTATGTGGAACAGGCCGTTTTGGACGCGGGCGTGAAAATTCTGTTTGCCGCGGCATACGGGATCGACAACCATGGCGAAGACCCGGAATGGGCGGCCTATCGGGAAAAGCGGCTGGAAGAGCTGTACACGGCATATGAGATGCTGGAGGTACACGACGACCCGATCCTGGAGGGCTTCAACATCCTCCACGACCGCACCGGCGTCAAGCGTCGAAAAAATATCCCTGCCAGTGAGAACCTCATCAAGTTGCTCAAAAAGAACCGCGGAATGTTCTATATCAACCAGGCCGTGGATATCTATAATCTCATCTCGCTGGAGAGCAAACTGGCGTTGGGCGCCCACAATATCGACCGGGCAGTCGGAAACATCACGCTGCGCTTTACCGACGGCAGCGAGCGCTTCGTCCCAATCGGCCAGAGCGAGCCGATCCCCGTGGCGGCGCATGAGTACAGCTACTGCGACGATGCCAACGAAGTGCTTTGCCGGTTAGAGATTCGCCAGGTGGAGAAGACCAAGGTGGACGAGGAAGCACAGAACGTCTTTTATATTGTGCAGGGCAACGACGCCACGCCCGATGAACTGCTGAGGAAAACGGCACAGCGAATCATAGACTTGACCACCCGTTATTGCGGGGGACGGGGGGAAATCATCGTTCCCACCGTCATATGAAAAAGCCGCGGAAGCGAAATGCGTTTCCGCGGCTTTTTGATTCTCTTGCCTTTTCCGCTCCCGTCGGGGAAGCGGTAATTCAGATTTTCAATCAAACGAGACCGGCGAAGGCCTGCTCGAAGTCGGCGATGATGTCCTCGGGATCCTCCAGACCGATGGAGATGCGGACCAGTCCCTCGGAGATGCCGGAGGCTTTGAGCTCCTCGGAGGTGTAGGTGGAGTGGGTCATGGTGGCCGGGTGCTCCACCAGGGTCTCGGCGTCGCCGAGGGAGACGGCGATGGTGCAGAGCTTGAGCTTGTTGAGGGCGGCGGCCGCGGTGTCGCGGTCGGCCTTGAGCTCGATGCTCATCATGCCGCCGGGCTTTTCATCTGC
>Ga0256404_1007587_pt1 | contig 17018 bp, 10 predicted proteins | sample RumenRJG_01DNA_FD_185990 | JGI IMG/M metagenome (GOLD analysis project Ga0256404, IMG submission 185990) | Bovine rumen microbial communities from Lethbridge, Alberta, Canada - RJG_01 | ecosystem: Host-associated > Mammals > Digestive system > Stomach > Rumen | place: Canada: Alberta | collected...
AAGTTTAGTGGAACAGCTTTGCCAATTGGAAATGCGAAAAATTCAAAAGCCTTAGAGATATATTACTTGGAAGATGATATAGATAGAGATTCCGAATGGCGTTAATTTTTAATTAACGCTATTTTTTATTGGAAGAAATGGGAGGATAAAAATGGCCGATAGCGTAACTGAAATTTTGCTTCGAGCGCGAGGAGATTTTTCTGATTTAACAGGAAAGATTTCTGGTTTACGTAAGGAGTTTCAAAATTTAAAATTGCCTAAAGATATTACGGCGAATTTAGAAAAAGGGTTTAATAGATTAGACCCTATTTTAAAGTCGTATCAAAAGCAATTAGATAAAGGTTTTAAAACAAAAACTGATTTAAAGAACTTTGAGGCAACACGTCATGAACTGGATGCTATTTTTAGTGATATCACTTCTGAAATTCAAAAAGTAAATGGAAAACCAGTTCAATTAAAAGCAGATTTAAAAGAAATTGAGGCTTTAGACAAAAGACTTAATAAACTTGGTGAAGACTTACAAAAAAAGTTAAATAATATTTCCATTGATAAAGGAAATAAAGTTGCTCAAGGTCTTGATAAAATAGTAGAAAGTACAAAGAAGGCCTCTACTATTAAACCAATGACAATTAAGGCTCAAGCATTATTTGATACACAAGATTTTGCGGCTTACAATAGTGAAATTGATAAGATGCAAAATAAAATTTTAAGTTTATCTAATAAAACGGGAGCTAAAATTGATTTGGCTAGAGCTTTGGGCTTTAAGGGAGAAACTTTTACTAAAGAAGGAGAAGCAATCACCAGTCAAATTGAAAAGGTTGATACTTTAATAAAGAATTTCTTTAATAGTTTAAAAGTATCAGATCATGCAATGGGTGGTTTAGAAAAAACCAATTCAGAAATTGTACAGACAAGTGAGGCTTTAAATAGAGTTAAAACCGATTCTTTAGAAAAGGGAGTTCAAGCATTATCTGATTTTGGAACTAATGCTCAACGGGCTAGTCAACAAGCTAGGGGTTTAGGAGATTCTATTGATGGTGCTGCATCAAGTTCAGTTCGTATGGCTGATGAGTTACAGCAATTAAAAACTTCTACACAATATTTCTTTAGTTTAAGAAATATGCTTAATTTATTTAAGAGAGGGGTTAGCGAAGCTGTAGATGTTATTAAAGAACTTGACGCAGCAATGACTGAAACTGCAGTAGTTACTGACTTTAGTGTTGGCGACATGTGGAAAAAGTTACCAGAATATACTGCCAATGCTAATGCTCTTGGTGCTAGCGTCAAAGATATGTATGAAGCTACAACTTTATACTATCAACAGGGCTTAGATACTGACGCTGCAATGGGCATTGCAAATGAAACCATGAAGATGGCTCGAATTGGTGGATTAGAAGCTGCTGATGCAACAGATAAAATGACTGCAGCCCTTCGTGGTTTCAATATGGAGATTAATGAAACATCTGCTCAGAGAGTCAATGATGTATACTCTAACTTAGCGGCGAAGACGGCTTCTAATACTGAAGAACTTGGTACTGCAATGCAGCGTACGGCTTCAATCGCTGCATCTGCTGGCATGAGTTTTGAGGGTACTGCGGCTTTCTTAGCACAAGCTATTGAAACAACAAGAGAGCCAGCTGAGAATTTAGGTACTGCGATGAAAACTATTGTCGCACGTTTCACCGAGTTAAAGAAAAATCCTTTAGAAATTGCAGAGGTTGATGGAGAAGAGGTTGATTATAACAAGGTTGATACTGCATTAAAATCAATTGGAGTATCTTTGAAAGATGCCAATGGTCAATTTAGAAATTTAGACCAAGTGTTTCTTGATATCGCCCAAAGATGGGATGGATTAACTCAAACACAACAGCGTTATGTAGCTACTCAAGCCGCGGGTTCTAGACAACAGTCACGTTTTATTGCTATGATGAGTAATTATGAACGTACTGTAGAACTTATGGACTATGCTAATAATAGTGCTGGAGCAAGTAATGAACAGTTTGGTAAAACTATGGAGAGTTTAGAGGCCAAACTGAATAAACTAAAGAATGCCTGGAATGAATTCTTAATGGGTATTATGAACGACTCTATGACAAAATTTGTTGTAGATGCGGGTACAAAATTATTAGATATTCTTAACAATATTACAGATGCTTTAAGTTTTGGCGGAAAATCTGGATTACTTAAAAGCATTACTTCTTTAACGGCTGCATTTATAGGGTTAAAAACCGCTGGTAAACTTATCAATTTTGGAGTGGATAAAGTAGGTGGTTTATTAAATCCAAATACTCCTCTTTTAGGTTTTGGAGGCGGCCACGGAGAAAAAATTAGCAAAACTACCACTACTATCGTTAATCCAATTGTTGCAGAAATTAGACAGGTAGTTGCAGCGATTAAGGGGCAGGGACAGATAACCAAACCTGGTAATACAGTTTCTGGAACTGTAGAACAATATAAAGCGTCTCAAGCTACACTAAAACAAATGCTTGGATTAAGTGCAGAGCAAAGGGTGGCTGGAGTTGGCGGTGCTTCAAATGCTATAAAATATTCTGATATTACTGGAGAATTAAAAAATTTAAGTAGTAGCCAACAAAGACAATTAATGGGGACTTTGCCAGGGTTACAACAAGCAATGCGTCGAGGCACTTTAGATTTATTAAAAGTCAATAATGTATCTAAAGATGCTCAATTAGTCGGTCAGCAAATTACTAAAGATATTGTAAAAGGTATGAATAAAGGTTCAATTTCAGTAGAAAGAGGAATTGAACTTTTAAGAAATCCACAAAAATGGGGAGAAATTTTTGGTAATCAATTTAATGAAGGTTATTTAAAGGAAATCTCTAATGCCGTAACAGGTCCAGAATATAGTAAATTAATTGAAGAGGCCAAGCAAAAATACATTAATACTTTTAAGGAAAATCATGGAAGAGATGCTACAGAAGAAGAATTAGCTAAGGTTCAATCTTATTTTGAAAAATATGCTAAAGAGCGTTCTTCTAATAAGGCTCCTATAGAAGAATTTGATTATGCCAAATATAATAGATTAGGAGATTCCGTTGGCTTAGTAGGTGGTAAATTTGCTACTGCTGGGCAGTCAGTGCAACAATTTGGAATATTATTATCTAATATAGGTTTTGAAAAAGCTGGTACGGCCATTATGAGACTTGGTGCCAGTATTAGTAGTCTTGGTATGGCCTTTAATGGATTAGGAACTTTTGTCACTGGATTTTCAAAACATTGGACTGCTGGATTAGAAGCAATGGAAGCCGCAAAAGCCGCTCGTGCTGCTTCTGGTGGTATGTCATTATTGGCTCCTGGAGGTACTGCAGGAAGTGCTTTTACACAAGGTTTTTTAGCTGGTATTCCAAAACCATTATTAGCTGCAGGTATTGCGGCAGCAGTAATTGGAGCGATTGCTTTAATAGGTAATCACATAGAAAAAAAAGCCAAAGAAGCTGGTGAAGAAGTTCGTAAACAATTTGAAGAGGGTTTCACTAAAGCAGATGAGAAAATTAGTTCATTAGAAGGATATAAAAGTCGCTTTAATGAGTTGGCTCAAGGCGTTGACCAATTTGGACATAACGTAAGTCTTACTTCGGAAGAATATAGTGAATATTTATCTATTAGTAAAGAATTACAACAATTATCTCCTTCGTTAATTGCGAGTTATAATGCAGAAGGCGAAGCCATTATTAAAAAAGGAGATGCAATTCAAGAGGTAATTGATAAACTTAAAGCAGAAAAACAAGCCGAACTTGATTTGTATACTTCTAATACATCAATAGATAAATTAATTGGCGAATATCAAACAAGCGATGCTTACAAAAGTAACAAATCCTTTGTCGCACGAGGTGATTCTTTTTCAGCGTTTTCTGGTGGAAAAGCAAAAATTTTAGGAGCTGATAATAATGATTTAAATTTTAAAAGTATTGATGCTATTAATCAATTAACCGGCTGGAATTTAGATTCACTTAGTAATTTAACTACTGCTCAATTAAGTTGGTTATCTAAACATTATAACGATGTAATTAATTTAGTTGAAGAACAAAATGGCACATTAGAAGATGAGGTAAGAGAAGGATATGTAGATGCATTCACTAATGCAGGAAGTGCAATTAATGATGTGATGACTGAGGGTAAGCCAATCGTTGATGCTATGCAGATGTGGATGGGCGACCAAAAGTTAGATGCCATTGGATTAGGTCTTGGAGAAGAATTCAGCAATAGCTTTAATCAAGGCGTTGAAGGCATTATGCTTACGGGTCTTACAGAGGGATGGACTTCTGACCAATTTAAAACCAATTTAAAAGACTATTCTAATGAATGGAAACGTTTAGCAGGCCCAACCTCACAATACGCTGATATTCTTGCTAATGCTGACGAAATACAACAACAATATTTAGACCATATTGGAGAAAATGGTGCTATTGAAGACTATGAAAATAATGTAGAAGGATTAGCTCTTCAGTTAGAACAGTTAGCCGAACATTATAAAGGTACTGGCGCCGCAGGTGAAGCTTTTGCTGAACAATGTATACAACAGGCTAATGCTTTACGCAATTATGCAACTGAGGGTGCTATTTCATTGGCAGAAGCTTTAAATGTGTTATCAAATAAATTTACTGAAGCGCGCGGAGCTAAAGAAAAATTTGATGAAGCTACTAAAGGTGGAGATTATTATACTGCCGCGGAAGGTTTTCGTTCAATTGCTGATACTGTTTTAGATGAAAAAAATTCTGCCGGTGATGGTTCTTTAACCGCCTGGATGGGGGCAGAACAATTATTAGGACAAAATTTTGTTGATAATGCAAAAGACTGGGGAGAAGTTCAAGCTCAAGTTGAAAAAGTTAATAAACTTTTTGATGAGGGGGTTGAAGGAGTATATAATTTTAATGATATGCTTGTCCAAGCGGTTGCAGAAGGCAAAGATTTAAGTGGCTTGGGTAAGGTTGTTGATGGTGCTTTTGAATTCGATTTTGATAATGTAGAAAATTTACAACAATACGCTGATTTATTAGGAATATCTGAAGACGTATTAGTTGGTATGATTGATAAAAGTCGTCAATTTGCTGCATTTAATGTCGGTGATAATAAATTAATTAGACAAGCTTTAGAGCAAAGCGAACAAGCCATGGCTGGGCAAACTTATGGCGCGAATGGTAAAAGTAACTTATATACTTCTGAATCTTCTTTTAGAAAAGAAGCTTATCAACAAGGTATTCGTGGTAATGATTATACTAAAACCAAAAATGATTTAACAAAAGAACAAAATGTTCAATTTTTAACTGTTGATTCTTTAAAAGCTAATAAAGGAGATCTTGGACTAGATAACGTTTTAAAAGACATAGGTTTAGAGGGGGCTGATAAAAATTTAGAAAATACAGTCGCAGCTTTAACCAAAATGGGATTTGATGTTGCAGAACAAAAAGAAATTCTTAAGGGACAGAATTTAGCCGATGGCGAAGTAACTGCTGAAGCTATTGAACAAGCATATCAAGAGCAACAATTTGCAACAGAAAATCCTACAGTGGCGGGCATTGCAAATGATACAGGTGTAATTGCCTCTGCTGCTACCGCTTTGTTAGCCAAAATGGGTATTTTGACCGAACAAACTAAAAATGATATAAATCAAAGTACTTCAGATGAAACTATTAAAGGTTATTTAGATTCTTTAACTGGAGAAGGAAAAGGTTTTAAAGATTCGGCTTCTAGAGAGGCAGCAAGAACTAATGTTCAAAGCCAAATTGATAAATATAATGAAACTATTAGTTTATTAGAACAAAGTAATAATGAAGCATTACAACCGTATATAGATAAATTAATTTCAGCTAGAGATCAATTACAACAAGGATTAGACAATGAAGCCACAAATTGGGAAAGTAAAATAAAAGAATACAGTGATTTATTTAGTAATATAAGTGATCAATTTGTAACTGATAATGCTGTAGATTTTGCTAATGCTTTTGCTATTGATGATATTATGCAATCAGCAGAAGCATTGAGACAACTAGAAAATGAAGGTAATTTATCTTATGAATCAATGCGTACATTAGCGGCAGAATTCATGCAACTACATCAAGCAGAATTAATGCAGTTTGATAGTACACAATTAGATGAATTAACTACTAAGCTTGGCTTAACTCGAGATGAAGCTATTGGATTATTAGGAACATTAAATGTTCCGTTCGCTCTTGAGGGACGACTTACTGGTGATGATTTAGAAACATATATTAATAAAATTGATACTTTAACTACTGGCGAAAAAGAAATTCTTTTAAATGCTGAATTAACTGGCGATGAAAAAGTTAATAGTTTTATTGATAAAATTGATTCTGAATTTGGTGATGGAACAGCTGAAACCAAATCGGTTGTTATTCAAGCTACTACTGCTTTAGCAAATGGTGACCAAGATGGAGCGAAAAAGATTTTAGAAGAGGCTGGTTTTAGCGACGGACAAGTTCAAGAAATTACGCAAAAATTATCTATTTTAGTTGATGGTAGTGTTGCTAATCCGGGAGAAGTAAAAGAAGCTTTACAAAAACAATTAAATGGATTAGATTTAAAAACCGATGCTCAAGTTAATGTTAAAGCTAATATTAGTAAAAATATTAGTAAAATTGGAACATCGGTTAATGTCGATACTAAAGGAATAGATGCTGCAAAACAAAAAGCAGATAATACTAAAGGCACTATGACTGTTGATGCCAATACAGATAGTGCCAAGAAAAAAATAGATAATTTAAGACATATTAAGGATGCAAGTATTACAGTTAATGCTAAAAAAGGAACTGGATGGGTACAAACCATGTCAGTTAATGTTAAAGAACATGATGCTCGAGGGCGTAAATATTCAATACCAGCTCATCATTCTTTATCTTTTAATTCTGCAGCTCAAGGATTTAATTTAAACCAAAAAACGCGATCTTCTAAAAAACAAATTACTTCATTAGTTGGTGAAGAAGGATATGAAATTGGCTATATACCTTCAGAAAGACGTTCAATAATTTTTGGCGCTAATGGACCTGAATTAACTTCTTTTCCTTCTGATACTGTTATTTATCCTCATGGAATTTCTGAAGATATAATTCGTAGAGGTAAAAAAGATAAAGAAGAATTTGGTTCTTTTGTAAAGGGTAAACTACCAAAAAAATCAAAATCTTCTAAATCTAAATCTAAATCTAAATCTAAATCTAAATCTAAAAAGAAAAAGGGTAAAAAATCCAAGGGCAGCTCAAAAGATACAACCCCAACAATAAATAACTGGTCAATTGAAGAAGCAGTTCGTTATAATATCGACCAGTCTCTCGCATCAATAACCGAAGAAATTTCTCTCCGCACTAAAGACATTGAAAAGAATCTTGAAAAAATCGGTACAACCTATAATGATATAGTCGGCACAACTCAAGCTCAAATCGCTGCATTAGACCAAGTTAAACAAAAAAACAAAGAACTTCTTGAGTCAAACCAGCGTCAACTTGCCGATTATAGGGCGCAGCAACAATATGTAAGTTGGACTGATAGCAATGGAGAGTCACAGCGTACACTAATTAATATTGGTCAATTCTTAGCTAGTGATGGAAAAATCGACTATAATGCAATTCAAAGTTTTGCTGGTGGTAATCGAGCTTTACAAGAGGCCCTCTTTAAAGAGGTAAGCTCTGGTAAGGATATGGCTGATGGAATGCGCAATGCGCTTAAAGCAATTGCTGATGCTGACCAACAGATTGCAGACCTTGGTAAGAAAATTTCTGAAGCATTCTATCAATGGGAGAATGAACTTACTGAAGTATATAGTTTAACAAAACGTATTAATAATGAAGTTTCATTTACAAATAGATTTACTTCTCAAGTAGAACTTGAACTTGCTAAACTTGGCGCAGGCTTTACTGACACCGCGAAAGCTATTGCAAATACACGAAATGTATTAATACGTAATAATGCTACTATTCAAGCACAAATTAAAAATCAGCAACAAATGGTTGCTGCTCGTCAACGAGAACTTGAAGCAGCATTAAGTTATGAGGATGAAGTCAATAAATATAAAAAATTTGAAGCTAAAACCGATTGGGATTCTGAAGCAACCAAAACTGCGACACTTGAGTGGGCTAAAAATTTAGAAACAGGCGCAAGGCTTGGTTATAAATATGTTGCAGACAGTATTTTTAAAGATATTGATGGGTCTATTCAATATCAAATTGATTGGGAAAAATTTAATGCAGACAATGAAGCTAATCCATATTCAAAAGCTGATTATGAAGCAATTAAGAAATATCTTGATGACCTTGATAGCGCGGCGACAGAGTTTAATAATTCAATTAAAGACCAAACAGACTTCATCAAACAAACTTATGATGCTCTTAAAGAATATCAAGATTATGTTGCTGATATGGAAGATACGCTTATTAAGGGCGTTGAAGAACAAATCAAAGAAGCTAAGGACAATGCAAAACAACTTAGTGATTCAATCACAAGTGCATTAAAGGACTTACTTGATGAAGTTAAGCGTAAACTTGATGAGCGTAGAAAACAAGAAGATAATGCGAAAACTGAAAGAGATATATCACAAAAACAGCAACGTCTTGCTATGCTGCGCGCGGATACCGCGGGCGGACATCAAGTTGAAATTGCACAACTTGAAAAAGAAATTGCTGATTCACAACAATCATACCAAAGAACTTTAGAAGATCAATTACTTGATAGATTACAACAACAAGCTGATGAGGCTTCTGAACAAAGAGAGCGCCAAATCGCATTGATGGAAGCTGGTAATCAAATTGATGCATCGACCAATAAAGAATTGGTTGATAAGTGGCTGAAAGGCCCTGAAAAGTATAAGGAAGAAATTAAAGCGGCATGGTTAGAAGCTCAAGGATATGATGAGAAAGGTGAAGCGGGGCAGTATGTATTAAAAAATCAATTTGAATCCGATTTTGCTCAGTTGGTTACTGCTGTAGAAGAATCAAATTTTAAAGATAGTTTTAATGCTTTAACCGCTGATACAAATTCATTGGCTAGTTTATTAAATGAATTAACCAATGGACAGCTTGGTAGATATGATGATTTATCTCAAGGACAAGATAAAAATAATGCATTATTAGATGCCACTGAAAGAAATACTACTTCTATTCTTACAGAAATTAAAAAAGGTAATTTAGCTAGTTTAAGAGAAAAGGGCGTAGATGCAAAAACTCTTAAATCAATTGGGTATGATGCCAATACTTTAGTTAATATAGGTGGATATACAGCAGACGAATTACAAAAAGCTGGTTTTACTGCAAAAGAAGCGTTTGATGCTGGTATTACAGATGTTGGTACATTAAAAAATGCTCAGTATGGTGCTGCAGATTTAAAAGATGCTGGTTTTACTGTTGCAGATTTAATTTCACACTATACTCCAGAAGAATTAAAAAATGCTAATTATAATATTGAAGATTTTGCTAGTAGCAATGTTGAATATGGTACCGCTAAAGTCTTATTTGGTGTAGATGCGCTTGCAAATTCTGGAACTAGTTATGCCGCTCAAGCTCAAAAAGAAATTGAAGATGCGAGACTTGCTGCAGAAGAGGCAGAGCGCCAGCGTCAAGCTGCCGCAGCTGCAGCCGCAGCCGCGGCATCATCAAGGGTAAGTAATCCTTATGGGGCAGCAAGTGCGACAAGCGGAACTATTAAAAAAGGTAATAAAGGTAATCAAGTTAAATCAATTCAATGGGCATTAAAACAAATGGGGTATTATACGAAGTCCATTGATGGTGAGTTTGGGTCAAATACTGAAAAAGCCGTTAAAGCCTTCCAAAAAGCTATGAAAATTAGTGTAGATGGTAAGGTTGGAAATCAGACAAGAACTGCATTTAGAACTAAAGGTTATAAAACCGGTGGTCTTGCTGATTATACCGGTCCAGCTTGGCTCGATGGTACCCCATCAAAACCAGAGCTTGTACTTAATCCAACAGACACAAAGAATTTCCTTGCACTTCGCGACGTATTAAGTAGTGCAATGAAGTCAACTAGCGCGGTTACAAATTCATATGGCGGCGACGTAATGTATGATATTAATATTCATGTAGATAAGATTGAAAAGGATTACGACGTAGACAGAGTAGTAGATAAAGTTAAGAAAGAAATTACAAAAGGTGCTGGCTATAGAAATGTAACACAAGTTAGAAACTTTAAATAAGCAATAAAAAAAAGAGGACTATTAAGTCCTCTTTTTATTTGTTTTATTCCATAAAAGGCATAAGTATTTCCAGTTCATCTGGTGTACACTCTACATCTTCTCCAAGGTCTGCAAGGGACAGGCCATAATTCTCAATCTGCACTTCCAGATTCTGGAGGTCTTCAAGTGCCTGATTACACTCATCAACCATGCCATCTTTAATCATAATCTGGTTTCCGTCCTCACTGAAAACAAGCTGACCATTTTCATCTTTCTTTGCATATTTGTTTACGATTTCCTGGAATTTTTCTACATAATATTCACCTTCTGTTTCAACTGCTTTCTTAATCTTATTTAACTTATAGGCTCCCTTAAGCGGAAGAGTAGTTTCCGCAAAGAAGTCTCCGTTATTTCTAAAAGCAATTATTTGGTCCATTGTTACATTAACCATTAACTAACCTCCATTATTCCCAATCGAATATTTCGACTTTTTTCTTATGTGTTTCACTTATATATTTACCGATACCAATAGCATCAGCCACGTCATCAGAAACAGATATATCAAACCATTCTTTTACTCTCATCTGCATAGAGCGTTTTCTGTCTGCTCGCGCACGTCCCTTGACTCCACAATGAGAGCGCCACGTAGCGGGTGGTACGATTACATAATCGGCTTTCTGTTCTGTACATGTAGCCATTAATATACCTTGTAATCGTGCGAGTGTTTGATAAGTTGTTACTCCGACGGTTTTATTATTTAGTTGTTGTAATTGAATACCTTCAATACCTATAATATCAGGTTTCCAATTAGCAATTAACTGTATAAGCCAATTTTTAATTTCAATATCACGCTCAATTTCATCATCCGCGATCGCCTCAAAAGTACCAGCATAGATAAGTTCTCCATCATCAAATATAGAATAACCAGTAATGTGAGTGGCCTGGTCTAATCCAATTGAACGCTGTTTATCTTTTTTCTTTGGGATAATCTTATCATCGAAATAAGTAAATTGATTTTTAATGCAAATAGGACATTCCCACTTGTCCCTAACCTTTTTATACGGCAGAAACACATGATGTCCTTCTTCACATATAAATTCAAGAGTTGAATCTAAATTCTTATATTCTTCTGATATAAGTTCCCAATTATGTTCTATCGCCGCCTTTCTTACATCATCAAGATATATTTTAGCCAATCGTACCTGTAGAACCGAATCCGCCTCCGCGGTCTTCGCCAATTTCTCCTACAGATTCCACTTGCACGAATTCTGCCTTTGGAACTTGAACTAATCGCATTTGTGCGAATCTCTGACCCGGCGCGATTGTATAAGATTCTCCATGTAATATGGATTTAATGTGTATGTTACCGGTGGAATCAAATTCGTAGTCGATATCTTTGAAAGGTGGCTCAATGTTTTCCACGATGACTCCGATTTCATCACGGTATCCGCTGTCAATGAGTCCAGGAGTGTTTGCAATTCGAAGTTTAGTTTTTGCCGACTGACCACTCCTAGGTTGAATAAGTAAAGCATATCCCTCTGGGATTGCCGCCTTAATACCTGTTGGTATAATAACTGTTTCGCCTGGCGCGATTGTATATTCATCTGGAGAATATATATCCATCCCAGCATCTGTATCGTGGGCGTAAGTTGGAATATCGGTTCCTTCGGCAAGTTCGCAGGGTATACGTACTACTCGATTCATTGTACCGATAATTTCATCAAGTTGATTACTAACCATTGTATAGATTTCTTTAAGGAAATCTTTCTTCGGTTCACTTAAAAAGTCAATTGAGTTAATTGCTTCAAGTGCTGTTTCAAAATCAGCCTTTGCGGTTTCTTTTGTATAGCCTTGCGCGATAGCAAGTGTTCTAAACTCTGTAATACTTTCGGGCTCACGAAGCGTCTCCGCAAATATTTGTAAAATTTGCGGTCTTAACTCGTTAAAAGAATCATCATCAAGACTCATAAGTGATTCAAACATATCAAGGCCACCGATAAGGTCGATTGCATCTTGATTGTCTTCATAGAACTGTTGGAGCTCTTCATCAGATATTTCAGAATCAAATGCGTCTTCTTCGATAATTTCTAAACCTTTCTTTTCTTCATCATTCATAATCGTCCCAAACTCCTCCAAGTACTTTAGTTATTTTACATACCCAGACCTCTCCAATGATTTCGCCTTTAGCTTTCTTTGTTTTATAGGTATATCCATTGGCGCCGAGTACATATCCTTCGCTATGAGAATCTTTACGTGCCTTCTCAATCAATGCAATAGCTTCTTCTTCGGTGTCAACGACAAATTCATCTGTCTGCTTAATAAGTCTCATTATTATTCTCCTATTGTTATTAATTCTTGATTATATGGAAGTATTTTAATCCAGTTGCAAAAATCATGCCACTCTTTGAGCTTATGTGATTTGCGCTGGAAATATATATTACGCAGATTCGCATAGGACATTGTAACCGTGCGAGTCTGTACATATGCATTAGGGAGTATCTGTATGAGCGCGCGCCAGTATGCGGCATCACCTGTTTCTTTAAATTTGAGGCGAAGGTTTTCACACATATCAACGATGTCTTCGATATAATCGCCAAAAACATACTCCCATTCGCCACAAATTGATTTACCTTGACTAATCACTAAATCATCAACATTATCATCAAACTCAAACGTTTCTTTTGTAATTGGAATTGAAGAAAGCTTATGCATTGTCGATGTTGAATTAGCAACTGTACCTACTTTATAAGTATCAAATTCTTTCCACCAATAAAGCGGCGCACTTATGTCAACGGATACAAAAATTTGTCTCATAAATTTTGCATGCTCATTTCCTGCAAGTATAAGTCTCTGCGCAAGGTCAAGGTCGTTTGGACCTAGAAAAGCAACATTATATACATTTTCATATTCACTACCATTAAGAATACCCTGATTGGTAAGCCAAGATTCATATTTATCTAATACATCATAATATTCACTATAATGCTCCATATCTTGACTATATTCTTCAACTCCGCGTTCTCTACGTCCTTCGTTTTCTTTATCAATCCAAGCATCACATACATCAGTCAATGCATCAGTATTGTAAATATCGGCCAAACCAAAATAACTATCTGACCTATCCCATGAATTCATAGGATTCCTCATACCATGCATTGCGCCTTCAAAATTATAAACATGTGTATTTTCAAATTTCATATAAAGACTCCTTTCTTCATTTTCTATATATATATTATATCAGAAAAAAATTTTTTTGTCAAAATTTAAAACGCCGGATTACTCCGACGTTTTGTTGCTACCATCTTTTAGTCCTTCAGTATAACCTAAAGTATATTGTCTACGTATTTCTTCTTTTATATTTTCAAAAGCTTTAGGAAAACAACTACCAACTAAAAATTCAAAAGATATTTCTTTCATATTTAATTCTTTAACTTTTTTATGAAGTTTATGAAATTTCTCATAACTTACATGTAAATCATCAATCATTTTTTATCTCCCAATGATTATTTTTTCTTATCCATATACGTTGATTGCGGCTTCCCCTTAGTTGTAAAGATAAGTCTTTTTCTTTTTCGATAAAAGGCCCATCAACTAATATGTCAATTGTATTTAATATATTTAATAGGTTTTCACTAGGCTGAACCATTAGTTCTTCATAAGTATAGCCTGTCCATAGAATAATTTCAATAGTTGGATATGCATGACGTACTGCGTCAATAACTTCCCAAGTCATATCTATGTTTTGTGCCGCCAATGGCTCGCCACCTAATACTGAAAAATTACGATTAATGTTATTGGCTGCGATTGCTTTAATAATATTCCATTTTACTTCGGGAGTGTAAGGTACACCCCCATGAAAATCCCAAGTTTCTTCATTAAAACAGCCTGGACAGTGGTGCGGGCAGCCTTGTACAAAAAAACTGACACACACCCCATGTCCGTTGACAACATCATTCGGTATTATTGCACTATATCTACTCATAATTTTTTACTGTGTTTAAATCTATCTTCTACTTCTTTTTGTTTTCCATAATTAAACGCTGTTTTATAATCACCAGTTAAATATCCCGTTACTCTACGTAGTCTTTGAATATGTTTTGAACCACATTCTGGACATTCATTTCCAATTTCACCAGTCCAACCGCACTCCATGCAAGTGTCATTTGGAACATTAATAGCAAAATATGGTATATCTTTATCCATTGCATAGTTAACAATTTGTTCTAAAGCTTCAAGATTTTTTAATACAGCACCTTCAAGCTCAACATAAGTAATACAACCGGCGCTTGAATATCCTGTGAGTTCAGATTCAATATCTATCTTATCAAATGGTGAAATCTCTTTCCATACAGGTACATGCATTGAGTTGGTGAAGTAATCTCTATCGCTGATATTTGGAAGCTTTCCAAAGTCTTCTTGGAACTTCTTCATAGCAGTATAACAAAGATTTTCAGCTGGAGTATAGTATACTCCGAAGTTTAATTTATAAGTTTGCTTAAATTCAGCGCACCTATCTTTGAAAAGTTGTTCAATGCGTTTAGCTAATTGCATACCTTTTTCTGTAGTATGGTCACAGCCAATAAGAATTTGCAGACATTCAGCTAATCCAAGCTGACCAATTACAATTGTGCCATGCTTCAGCGCAGAACGAATACCTTCTTCTGGTATATATCCCTTCATTGTGCCATTTTCATACATAAACTTTGCGGAGGATGGGCTTTGAGAACATATATACTCAAACCTCTCAAGTAACATATCCTTTGCTTCGTGAATTTTCTCATCAAGTAAAACCATAAAGTCTTCAACATTTCCTGCCTCCATAGCCAAAGTTGGCAAAATTATTGTGACAGGGCAAATATTGCCTCTACCATCCTTGAGTTGTCCGAATCCGTTTATGTCGTATCCGTTAGCAGTTCTACACGTGTTAACCTAATGTTACCATTAGCACTGACTATATGTTCCACCTTTCGGTGGCCTCGCGCTTGGAGTTAGTGCCTATCTCTAACTCTACTCCCTTACACTCATCAGGGATAGTCGATACACCTTATTCTTCATAATATTCAAATATCCAAGTATTTTTAAACGGAGATTTAATTTGACCGTTTAATCTAGTAGTAATTGAAGTTTTGCCATTCTTGATTCCACATGCTTGCGCACAAGCTATGATGGTATCAAAAACTTCTTCTTTATTAGTTTGTATATTAATTCGTTTAATTTTTCGTGCCATTGGGTTTTTAGCACCTATTTTTGTTTGACGAATTTTATCTTTTATAATATTCATTTCTTCATCAGTTTTGCTATGATAGGTATTACCACCGCATTTAGAAATAGCATCGGTTTCATTATATCCTTTATTAACTGAATCATAGAATCTAATCCAATACTGTTCTTTTTGATTTAATTCTTCTTGAGAACTAGCAGTATCAATAACCTCTATAATAAAACTGTCTTTTCCATATTTTCTAATTGCTCTGGCGAAATGAGTATCTAGAATATTATTTAAAGCATCATTTATATGACGATGAAATCTTTGTTCCACAGGTCTAATTGTTTGACCTATGTAAACTTTATTATTTTGAATATTAGTTATTTTATATATCCACATAGGCCCTCCTATATGAATATTATGAAGAATCTTGGCACGGTCTCATCCACTAGGGACCTAACCGTTAGCCACTATTGTGACACCCGCGGGCGCGGTTCACGAGGTTTTAGATGGGCTATAGTTTACGCTTACCCATCGTTGAGAAATATGTGCTAGGGTCGTTGCGGTCATATCCCGCATTGCCCGACCAATCTACATTGGCATAGTTTGGATATAAGCGTTTTGCTGTTGATTCAAGAGCAAGTTTATATAAGTCATAATTTGGAGTTCCTGGTTTGTCATTGACGCCTTTCATGTATTGGAAGATTCCACAAGGGAAAATTGCCGTTTTGTGAAGTTTGCCAACGCCCTTAATTGAGCCTTCGAGAAGAGCTTTAATAATCATGCGGCCCTCTGGAAGTGTGCATGTGCCGTAATTAATTGATGTGAATGGTAGCTGATTGCCGCTGCGCGATTGAAGGGTATTAAGATTATGATACATTCCTTCTACGGCTTGGCGCGTTTCTTTTTCAGTCATGTCGAGAGCATAAGTATATGCGGCTTCAGAAAAGTTTTTATATGTCTCATCATCAATGGGTCTTTCACTATTATTATCAAAAAGATTGGTATCAATTTTATCAATATATTTAAGTCCGTCTTGATAATGTTTGCAAAAACTTTTTCTCACGTATGGAACCATCGTCCAGTCAAGATGTGATGCACTTACACCACCGAACTGTTGAAGCGACTGAAGCTGAAACAGAACCGCTACTAATTGAAAAGCAGTATTAACCGAATTTGCTGGTCTTACATCTGTTTGTCTTGTGTTAAATCCATTGGCAAGTAAATCATCAAATGGAACTGTTAAACAGTTATGCATCCCTAGAATATAAGCATCAAGGTCATGAATATAAATCTCATTATTTAAATGGTTATTACGAGCCATTTTGGAAACAAGGTTATCAAGCGCATACTGTTTAAAAATAACTGAGTCTGCTTCGCCCCTGCGGCCGCCGAATGAATATTCATCAACATTAGCATTTTGATTCTGTACGTCGGTTGCGGCTAGCTTAACAGCGACGCGGTCCATCATTTGCGTATTCCACTCACGTTCACGATTTCTGTCTTGTCTATAACGGATATATGCCCTTGCCACATCTTTACGTTTTGTAGACATAAGTCCGTTTTCAACTAAGTCTTGAATTTCTTCTACTGTTAAAATTTTATTGTTTTCTTTTTCAATAAAAGTAGCTATATTATTGGCTTTATCTATTGCATAGG
>Ga0256404_1007588_pt1 | contig 17013 bp, 15 predicted proteins | sample RumenRJG_01DNA_FD_185990 | JGI IMG/M metagenome (GOLD analysis project Ga0256404, IMG submission 185990) | Bovine rumen microbial communities from Lethbridge, Alberta, Canada - RJG_01 | ecosystem: Host-associated > Mammals > Digestive system > Stomach > Rumen | place: Canada: Alberta | collected...
CGCGGGCGTATTCCTTATCGGACAGGAGATACCGGGCGCCGTGCCGGCCGTAATGGCTGATATAGAATGGTTTATACCCCTTGGGAGGACGGCTTTCCTGTCCGGGGACCTGCTCGTACATCGCATAAACGCCCCCAGCCTTCTGCGGCTCGGCGAGGATTTCCTCGCGGGCGCTCTGGGCGGAAAGCGGAAGCATCCACAAAACGGCAAACGCCGCAACAATCCATCTGTTCATATCCACAAAAATAATAATATTCCACAAGAAAATCATATATTTGTACATCATAACCCAAGAATATGAGAAAGAAACTGATTGCGACCCTGATTGCCTTTCTGGCCATTGTCCCCGCCTTCGCCGTCCTGAACGAGAAGGACCTTGCCCACACCCTGGCCGTCCTTCGCCAGGAGTTGCAGATGGCCAAAGCCGAGATGCAGAAGAGCCAGGTGTTTATTTCCGCCAATACCAAAGCCACGCATGAACGGCTGGTCCGCCTGATCCAGAAGACCAACGAACTGTCCCTGATGCTGTATTCCCAAAAACAGGACTACACCTTCGACCTCACCTACGCCCTGGACGAAGTCACCAAGGAATACAAGGCCTTCTCCAACGTCCGGGTGCCGTTCGATGCCATTGTAACCCATATGGAGATTGAAATCGAACGGTACGAAAAGTTGATCGCCACCCTGGTTTCGCTGCCACCCGCCCTGGTTTCGGAGGAAGAGGTTCACGACCACCATGACCATGAGCACGTCCTTCCAGACAGCCTGCGGGCCATCCGGGACAGCATCGAGGCCGAACATGCACTCATCCACGCCCGCCTGGAGCACGGCAAGGACGACGTGCTGGAGCACAGCCCCTTCACCCTGGACGCAAAGGGGTGTGAAGACCGGGACAGCTGCCTCTTCTATGCCCGGTCCCTGCTGGAGATGTATTCCCAGTTCAAGGACCAGATCATTGACGACAATTACCACTACTCACGGGTGAATTCCATGCTGCAGGAAGCCTACGATTACGCCCAGGAGCGTTATCGCCAGGTGCAGCACAACATCTTCATCGACGGTCAGACCCCCTACTGGCGCATCCTTCGCCGCTTCAGTTTCTTCTTCCGGCGTGCCAAACTGGACGCCCGCGAAAAATACAGCCGCGATTTTTTTGATACCGTCCAGAGTGAATGGCGCGGTCCCATGGTTATCGGACTGGGATTTTTCGTGCTCTTCTACCTGATTATCGCGGTCCTGCTGGGCAGCGTGCTGACCCGCCTGCTCATGCGCTTTGTCCCCTACTTCGGCACCGAGGAGTTCAAGGAACACAAGCTCTGCCTGCTGCTGTTGATCGCCGTGGTCATTTTCGCCCTTACCATCACCGTCGGGGCCACCATCTCCCAGCATCATTTCTTCACCATGGCAGCCTGGCTGCTGGTAGAATATGCCTGGTTGCTGGCGGCCATCTTCGGCTCGCTGCTCATCCGCCTGCACGGCCGGGAGATCAACGCCACCCTCGCGGCGTACACGCCCATCATGCTGATGGGACTGCTGGTCATCTCGTTCCGAATCATCTTTATCCCGAACAACCTGACCAACCTGATTTTCCCGCCCATCCTGCTGGGCTTCACGCTTTGGCAGCTGTACGGGGCCCTGCATTTCCGTTCCGAGCTGCCGAAAGACGACCGCCTCTATATGTGGTTTACCCTGGCGGTCTTGACCGGCACCACCGTGACCGCCCTCTGCGGATATGTGCTCCTGGCCATCCAGATCGTTATCTGGTGGATTTTCCAGGTGGCTATCATCCAGACCATTACCACCCTGTTCTATCTGTTGAAGAAGGTCTATGACAAGCGGCTGGCCCCCCAGGTGAAGAAATACAAGAAGAACCACCCCAACGAGGTCCTGGACAACGACGGAGCCTTTATCGAGATTACCTGGTGGTATGATTTTGTCCGGATGGTCTTCCTGCCCGTGCTCACCGTCTGGTCCATTCCCACCTGTATCTTTATGGCAGCCAACGTGTTCGACCTGGCCGAGATCTGTGTGAAATACTTTTCCCACTTCTTCCTGAACAACGAGAATGTCATTCAGTTGTCGCTGCTGAAACTGGCGGTCATCCTCTCGCTGTATTTCCTGTTCCGATACCTCATCTATTTGTTCAGGTCCCTGTTCCGCATCCGCCGCATCCGAAAGGCGGAACGCGAAGCCGGCGAGTATAAGATTCAGGCCAGCCAGGTAAACCTGACGCTGGGCAACAACCTCATCGCCATCGCCCTCTGGGGCTTCTATCTCATCATTGTATTGAACTACCTGCAGATTCCGACATCGGCCCTGAAACTGGTTTCCGCCGGACTCGCGACGGGTATCGGTTTCGCGATGAAGGATGTGCTGAACAACTTCTTCTACGGGGTTCAGCTCATGTCCGGCCGCCTGCGCGTGGGCGATTATGTAGAATGTGACGGGGTGCGCGGAAAGGTGGAGAGCATCAACTACCAGAGTACGCAGCTGACGGCCATGGACGGCAGTGTGATGGCCTTCCCGAACAGCAACCTCTTCAACAAGAACTTCAAGAATCTCACCAAGAACCACTCCTACGAGCTGCTCACGATTCCCGTGGGCGTCAAATACGGCAGCGACGTGGAACAGGTGCGCCAGCTGCTCATCCGGGCATTATCGGCCCTCCAATCCACCGACGAGTACGGACGCCCGCTGATCGACCCGGCCTTCGGATTCGAAGTCCGCTTCGACAGTTTCGGCGACAACAGCGTAAACCTGAATGTGATGCAGTATGTGCTGGTAGAAAGACGGGGACCGTATGCGGCCCAGGCCAAGGAAGTGATTTACAATACCCTCAATGCCAACGGTATCGAGATCCCCTTCCCGCAGCGCGACGTCTATATCAAACAGGCCCCGTAAGCGCCCGGCCTACAGGTACGGGAGCAGTTCCGGCAAAGATGTGAGCCGGAGCAGATGGGGATGGTCGTATTCCTCGACGCGTTCATGCACCCACAGGACATGGAAGGGAATGTGGACGCCCCATCCGCCCAGTTCCAGGACGGGGGCGATGTCGGATTTGAACGAATTCCCGATCATGAGCAGCCGGTCGGGTGCGATGCCTTCCTCGCGGCACAGGCGCTCGTATTCCGCGCGGGACTTGCCGGAGGTAATCATGATCCGGTCAAAGAAGCCTCCCAGGCCGCTACGGGCAATCTTATGCTCCTGGTCCAGCAGGTCTCCCTTGGTGAGCAGGACCATCCGGTACCGGCCCAGGGAACGGATCTGCTCCAGGGCATCCCGGACGCCCGGAAGCGGCGTGGCGGGATTCTGCAGGATTTCGCGGCCGGCCGCCAGGATACGTCCCACCATGGAGCCCGTCAGCCGGTCCCCCGCCAGGCGCACGGAGGTCTCCAGCACCGAAATCAGGTACGGCTTGGCGCCATAGCCCAGTTCTTCCATGTTCTTCGCCTCGGTGGCATAAAGTTCTGCCGAGAGGGATTCCAGCGAGCCGTACTCCTTCATCTCCCGGGCCCACTTGCGCTCCGCCTCGCGGAAAAGCGGCTCGTTCTCCCAAAGCGTATCGTCGGCATCGAACGCGATGACTTTGACCGTGTTGCGTAGTTCCTCCATCATCGGCCGGCTTTTTGACGGATAACGAACACGTACGTCAGCAGCACGATATTCATCATCAGCGAGTACAAGATGGCGGGAATCGCCATTTCTTCGTTGGCAAAGATGAAGGGGCTGGAGGCAATGGCGATGGCCTGCGCGGCATTCTGCATGCCCACCTCGATGACCACCGTCCGCCGCTGCCGGGGGCTGTTTTTCACCAGGCGCGAGAGCAGGGAGGAACAGGTAATGGCCACCAGAATCAGCACCGTCACGCACAGGCCCAGCAAGCCGATATTGTCCAGGATGGTCTGATGATGTTGGATGTAGAAGATGGTGATCAGGACCAGCAGCAACGGGAAAGCCAGCTTTGAAAGGACCTTGTCGGTCTTGTCGGCCGCCTTCGGCCAGGCGTAATGCAGGACGATGCCCAGCAGGACCGGCAACAGCATGAGCACCAGGTTCTGCTTAATCAGGTTTCCGACCGGCAGGACGATGCCCACGCTCTCCCCCACCAAATGGGTGGTCCACCCCATCACGACAGGGATCGTGAACAGGGTAATCACGCTGCTGAGCGCCGTCAGGATCACGGAAAGGGCCACGTCACCTCCGCCCAGTTTGGAGAAAACGTTCGAGGAACTGCCGCCCGGACAACAGGCGATCAACACCAGGCCGATAAAGAAAACCGGCGGCAGACGGAACAGGTAAGCCAGCCCCAGGGCGATGAGCGGCAGCAAGACCAGCTGCCCCGTCAGGGCGACAGCAATGGGCCAGGGATGGCGAAAAACCTTTCCGAAATCTTCCAGCCGCAAGGTCAACCCCAGATCGAACATCAGGAGCGTGAGAATGGGCAGTACTATCCAAATCGTATTCATCTCATTCGTATTTACCTGCAAATCTACGGCAATCTGACAATTTTGCCAAATAAAACCACTTTCTTCCTCCGGCCTTGCCCGGCCTTTCCCCGGCCTTTCCCCGGCGCAGGGGCGGGACCGTCCCGTTGGACCAGGTCCAGCGCATAGAATTGGACCAGGTCCAGGCAGGCAACCGGGGTCTCCGGCACCTACGGCGGCCTGAGCCTGGCCATCACGGATGATACCTGGACGCTTACGCCTTCAGCACCTTAACTGCGGTCACGGAAACAGCCGCCTGCAGGGACCGACTGCATTTGCAGGATACCCGAAAAAAAGGTATCTTTGTTTCTTGTATGATTGCTAAAACTGTTAACCTCCAGGAATGGGAGCCATTTGGTGGCGGAGGATTCGGAGAGTCCTATTACAACAAAACGGATGACTCGGTCATCCTGAAACTCAACAAGCCGGGCATTCCCCCTGAGAAGTCCCTGGAAGAATTCCAGCGTTCCAAGGCGGTCTTCGACATGGGGATTCCGTGCGCCCAGCCCTATGACTACGTAACGGACGGGGAACGCTACGGAATGATTGTCCAGCGAATCCAGGGGAAGGAATCCTTCGGGCGGATCATCGCCGATCATCCCGAACGGCTGCCGGAACTTGCCGGCATCACCGCCGCGTGCGCCAAGGCGCTGCACGCGATTCCCTGCGATACCCGGACCTTTGACAGCGTACCCTTGCGGGCGCGGAACCTCATTGCCGACAGCACAAAGCTTCCGGACGATATCAAAACAAGGCTGCTGGGCTATATCGACCAGCTGGAACCCGTCACCACCTGCCTGCACGGGGATCTCAACCCCTGCAACATCATTACCGCCCGGGGCAAGTACTATTGGATAGATTTGGGCGACTTCGGCTACGGAGACCCCCTGTTCGATTTCAACAACATGGCCCACATGAGCCATCTGGTACCCAGTCCCATGCTGAAACAAGTCTTCCACATCGACAGGAAAACCCTGTACCGTTTCTATACCTCCGTGTGCAAGCAGTATTTCGGAGACCGATGGGGTACGCCGGACCTTCAGGAGAAACTGGACCATATCATCCAGATCATGGCCGGCAAGGTCATCTGCCTCTTCCCGCAGGCCGCACATATCAATCTCCCCTACCTTCAGGGCAGAAAATTCCAGACGGTCCTCAACCTCTTTCTCGGAGACCGGCTCCAGAAGGTGGCTTTATCCCACTAGTCCTGATGATGGCAATACGGGCAGGTTGCTGCAGTATACATGATCCGAGAATCCCTGAAGCAATACATTGAGCGCGAGGTCATTCCCCGCTACGCAGCCTTTGACAAGGCACACCGGGAAGACCATGCCCGCATGGTCATCGACCGCGCCCTGACCATGGGAAAGGCCTACGACATCAACGAGGAACTCCTCTACACGGCCGCCGCCTGCCACGACCTGGGACTGGCGATAGACCGGAAGACGCATCATCTGGAAAGCGGGAAGGCCATCCGGCAGGATGCCCGCCTGGCGGAATGGTTCACCCGCGAGCAGATCGAGACCATCGCCCAGGCCGCCGAAGACCATCGGGCATCGGCCACCACGCCCCCGAGAAGCCTTTACGGTGCCCTCGTGGCCGAGGCCGACCGGATGATCGACCCCGTCACCATCATCCGCCGGACGGTGCAGTACGGCATGGCGCACTACCCCGAACTGGACCAAGAAGGCCACTGGCGGCGAACGCTGGAACACCTCCACGAGAAATACGCCGAAGGCGGCTACCTCCACCTGCTCATTCCCGGCTCCCCCAACGAGAAACCCCTCGCCGAGCTCCGTGCCATCATCCGCGACACGCCCCGCCTAAAGGCGATTTTCGAGACTATCTACCAGGAAGAAACCAATTATTCGTAACTTTGCCGACGATTAACGAATGGAATGAAAGATTATAGAAAAACCAAAATGGCCTGTTACCTGGGCTTCGTGACCCAGGCCATCGTGGCGAATTTCACCCCGCTCCTGTTCATGGCTTTTCATCGGGAGTATGGGATTTCCATCGCCAACCTGGCCCTCATTCCGGCCGTTTTCTATGTCGTACAGCTGCTGACGGATTTCCTGTGCGCCAAGTTCAAGGACATAGACTACCGCAAAAGCATCATCGTGTCGGAAGTGACAGCGGCCCTGGGACTGGCCGGACTGGCCTTTTTGCCGGGACTGTTTCCCAATCCGCTTGTGGGGATCCTGCTGTGCGTCTGCGTCTATGCCATGGGCAGCGGCCTTATCGAAGTGCTCTGCAGCCCCATCATCGAAGCCTGCCCTTTCCCCAATAAAGAGGGCATGATGAGCCTGCTCCACTCCTTCTACTGCTGGGGCGCCGTAGGCGTCATCCTGGGCTCCACGCTGTTCTTTACAGTCTTCGGGCTGGACAACTGGCGCATCCTGGCTTGCCTGTGGGCCCTGATTCCGCTCTATAACATCGTAAATTTCGCCACCTGCCCCATCGAGCCCATCGTGGCCGATTCCGAAGGTATGCGGATGGGCCAGCTGCTACGCAACCGCACCTTCTGGCTCTTCCTGCTCCTGATGATTGCCGCCGGCGCTTCCGAAAGCACCATGGCGCAGTGGACATCGGCCTTCGCCGAAGCCTCCCTGGGCGTGGACAAGGCCATCGGGGACCTGGCAGGCCCCTGCGGCTTTGCCTTCTGCATGGGGCTCGGGCGGCTGTGGTATGGAAAGAAGGGGCAGAACCTGGACCTGTCGGCCTATATGACCGGTGCCGGCATCCTGACCTTTGCCGCCTATCTGACGGCTTCCCTGGCCCGGCTTCCCCTGGTCAGCCTGGCGGGCTGCATGGTCAGCGGCCTGGCCGTGGGCATCATGTGGCCCGGCTCCATCAGCCTCACATCGGCCCGTATGCCCGGCGGCGGAACGGCGCTCTTCGCCCTGCTGGCCCTGGCCGGTGACGCCGGTGGCACCTTTGGTCCGTCCCTGGTGGGATTGTGCACCCGCTCCGGCGGGAACGACCTCCAGAGCGGTATCCTCGCCGCCGCCGTCTTCCCCGCCCTCCTGGTCCTGTGCCTCCTCGCCATCCGGCGCCGGGAAGCGCGAAAGAATCCTTAGGGAATCAAGCAAACCTGACGCCAATTGCGCCGATAATCGCCAGTCCAGGGGGGCGCTTGTCGCATTTACACCGGGGAGCCAGCTAAGACAGGCGCAAATTATCGTATTTTTCATTGATTATCAATACTTTTATAGGATTGATTCATCTCCTTCCCGATGAGCGGGAGAAGCATTTCATCCGCAGGCAGCCAGTTGACCGAATGGAGATCTGCCATGCTCAGCCATCGGGCCGCTTCGTGCTCGTTCAGATGCAAAGCATCCTGCACAAGCGTGCACATGAAGCAATGCATGGTAAGATGGAACTGTGGATAATCCCACTCGACCGTGTACAGGAGCTTGCCCACCTGGATGTCTGCGGATAATTCTTCGCGAATCTCCCGCACAAGGGCCTCCTCCGGCGTTTCTCCCGGTTCCATCTTCCCGCCCGGGAACTCCCACCAATCCTTGAAATCACCATACCCACGCTGCGTGGCAAAAATCTTGTCACCCTTTTGGATGATGGCGGCTACTACTTCTATTGTTTTCATATTGCTCGGTGATATACTGGAAGCGTGACCTGTAATTATCAAGGTAAATTTATGCAGAATTATTTGAAAATCAAAATTCTGCGATGAAGAGCAGGCGCTTGTTAGATGACTTCGATATAGAAGGAGAACGGGCGGAAACCGTCATTGCAGCTGATCATACGGAGATCCACTGCTGGCCCTCCCTTACGTCGCACGTATGGGTGATGGGGTTCTCGTACCGGGCCATCAGATCCGGATAGACCGTCTGCCGGATTGCCGTGATTCGTACCTTGTTTTTCATGATAGATTTCTGATTATTGGCTGCTAAGATCATTGCTGTCCACTAAAAATTGTGGACGGTTTTAAAAGTTAAACATCAAACAACGTGGGTTCATAGAACCCGTCAAGTTCTTTGTCAATATTGAGGTTAGATTTGTTGAAGAGGTCATCCAGAGGAGTCGTGTCGGTCAGTGAGATGCCCAGTACTTGGAGGGCATTGTAGACGGACGTTTCGAGCTTCATTTTGTGATGAACAATGGCTACCAGGCAGTAACTGATAATTGCCGTGTAGATCTGGATGCGGACTGCGTTTTCGGAGTCTCCCCAGAACTTCTTGATCTTCAGATGCTGCTTCACCCATTTGAAGACGTTATGTAAAGCTTCTCATAAGTTCTTTTATGAGAAGCATATCATTATGCAAAGTTGGCGTCAAAGCCCTATTGATATTCAACAAGTTATCCATACTACTTCTCGTTTCAACTTTGCATAACAATATCAATGGTTAAGACCCTTCAGCCACTCGCGCAGGTTCTTGTCACGCTCCCAGGCACGGTCGGACTTGACCTCGGGGTTGAGGTCCACATAGGCCTTTTCCAAGGCCTCGCGTTTTGCTTTTGAGTCTGCTCTTGCATAGATATCAGTTGTTTGTATTGACACATGACCAAGTATATCCCTGATATAGACGAGGTTGACACCAGACTGCAACAAGTGCATGGCCTTGCTGTGGCGGATGCTGTGGCAGCTGAGCCTGTCCGGGATGAGCGAGGGGTTGACTTTGCGGGCCATATCAGCGTATGTCTTGAGCACATACGCTACACCCTCCCGTGTCAGCTTCTCATGCCTGTTGTTGAAGAACAGCGGAGTCCCGAACATATTGCTGCTATCGAGACGGTTCTCCTCCATATACTGCTTCAGATGGCCTACCTGCTCCTTCACCATGGGGATAACCCTTGCCTTGCGGCCCTTCCCGAAGAGCCTTATCGTGTAGGGCTCGCTGTCAATGCGGACGCAGTCAACGGTCAGGTCTGCAACCTCCTGTACCCTCGCACCCGTATCGTACATCAACGAGAGCATGGCCAGATGCCTGCGCCCCTGGCGGGTTGTGACATCGGGCTGCTGGAGGAGCAGGCGGATACCCTCAGGCGAGAGATAGTTCAACGCTTTCTTCTCTGTTCTCATGGCCTTTATGGACAATATCTTCTGCCATTCCTCGGATTGCTCGATGATGTTGTACTGCAGGTAAGACACAAACGCATGTATGGCTGCCAGCCGGTAGTTCCTTGTGGCCGGGGAGCAATGCCTCTCGTCAAGGATCCAATTGAGGTATCCAAGGACATTTTGCCGCGTGAGATCTTTGAGACACAATCTTTCGACTGCAATACCTTTTTGGGTGTGCATATAGTCGATATACTGGACGAAGGCATCTCTGTATGCGGACAAGGTGTTGGGACTGACATTGCGTTCATGGGGCAGATATTCGGACAAGAACCGACTAAGTTGTTTGGCAAAGTCTGTCGCTGTCATCATAGGCCTTGCAGAGTTTCGGGTAAACAAAAGCGTTTATCGGGGAGCACTGCCGTTCCATTTCGGGATACATCGCGTAAGTTAGGCGGACATATCGCTCCGTTGCAGACAGCGAATGGTGCCCCAGACAGGCAGACAATATAGGGAGACCCGTGTATAAGTCAACCCCGTTATGATCCATCTGAACCAGACTGTGAACTGCATATGTGTGCCGCAGGTCGTGTACTCGAGGGCCACAATGATTTCCTTTGAACGGGATATCACATCGGTCGAGCATCCTGCGGAAGAACTGGTACACTGCACTAGCGTGGAATGCTGTTCCGTCCCCCTTGACAAAGAAGGGATGACCCGGGGCAGAGATTCCGGCAATGGGCATCCGGTTCCTGTACGACATATATTCGGACAGGACGCAGCGCAAAGACTCACTGACAGGCACAATACGGTCTGTCCCGTTCTTGGTTTTCCTGAGATGGATGTATCCATCGTCAAGATGCACATCCTCGTTGACCACGGACAGGGCTTCGGAGATGCGGGCACCAGTTCCGTAAAGCATCCTCAGCAAGGCTGGCATGGCAAAGAGAGCCGTTCCCATACGGACATCATACAGGCGATATGCGTCACAGGCTGCAAAGATGTCGGCAATTTGGGATTCCGTAAAGATGTACGGCGTAAAGTCCAGTTGCGGCTGCTTGGGCAGACGGGGAATATGGCAAATGCATCCTCTCCTGCTCATCAAGGTCGTCAATTGGTGCCAAACGGAGTACTTGGCATATATTGTACGGTCGCAGTCTATTCCTCGGGTCTTGCGCCATCTCGAGATAAACTCGGATGTGATATGCGGATCGGTAAGACTCATAGATACGGCAAAGTCATCGAACTCCTTCAGTATCCACTTCATGCGGAGAGCGCTGATACCGGCGGATGCCTTTACCTCAAGGAGACTTCTCATGTAAGGAGCCAGGACGCTTCTATAGTTGAACATCTCACTCATAGAACGCACCTCCTCTCTGCATATAGAACCCCTCCGTGACAGAGGGCACCGGCAATGCACACTTCATCAGCGACGGGATGTCGATTTTCAAGTACACCATGGTAGTATCCGTGTGGCGATGCCCCAGGGACTCCGATATAACGGGCAATGTGGTCTCCTCGCGAAGCATTGCACTGGCCAGAGAGTGACGGAGCGAATGCGGCCCGTGGTGTTTCAGGTGGACATCCACACCGGACTTGAGGATGATTTCATTGATGGCGGCACACACGCATGACTTTGTAGCCCCTATGAACGGTGCCCGACTTGAGAGGAACACCTGGCCCAGACTCGATTGGGGGCGGCCATGTTTGAGATAGTCAACGATGGCGTTGCCAACCTCAGCCAAAAGCGGCAGTTGTATGACCTTCTGCGTTTTCTGCATCGTGAGCGTTATCAGGTTGTTGTCCCAGTCAATTTCGCTGAACTTGAGATTCGCGATATCAGAAGCACGAAGGCCAAGCCGAGATGCGAGGAGCGTCATTGCATAGTTCCTTTTGCCAACAGCACTGCTGCGGGAGATGGAGCTCTCGATTCTCAGCACCTCTTCCTTTGTGAAGAAGGACGGCACCCGTTCAGGATGCCTGACGCGGAACGACTCGAAGAACTGGCTGAAGTCACGCTCAAGGAGATGCTCTTCCTTCCAGAACCTGAACAGCACTCGCAAGGCGGAAACGATGTTCACTTTGTTGGTGGGATGGGCAAGGACAAAGGAGACAATGTGCTTTTCGGCAATATCCTCCTTATGACAGATGCCCTCCGTCCCAAGATGATGCAGGAACTCACTCAGGTAAAGGCGGTAGTCACCGATGGTGGTTTTGCTGCGGCGCAGGTTGATCAGATGTTGTATCAACTTCTCCATGTCCCGCCCCAGTTCACCATCCAAACGATGATAAACAGGCGTGAAGCAACGTTTGCGGATGTGTCCGGTCAGAAGCATGTCGTCAAGCACCTGGATGCTTCGGATCTTCTCCCGCTCCTGTGGGCGGACAGTTCCATTGTAGTGGCAAGTTTCAACGAACATAGCTCCTACGCTTTGTTTGTACTTTGTGAGGCCTTTGGCCTCCATGAAACGAATAATACCGTTTCTCCAGAGCCTTTTGTACACGTTGATGCGGTGTCGCGAATAACAGTTCTGCTCGAAGAAAACGAGGCATCGTTCCATTAGGGTTTTGATTTCTTGTTCCTTCATAACGATTGATATTAAACATAGGGCTTATGCCCACCGCTAATATAACGTTATGAGAAGTATTTATGTGTAGTAACTGATGCAAAGCTCATGCAACCAGCCTGTTGGCTCCCAACCAAGCAGCCTTACTTTGCATAATGATATGCTTATCATAAAAGAACAGCTCCACGGACCATCGGTTCTTATATAGGAGTGCGACTTCTAAAGCGGTGATATCCATTGCGTTAGTCAAGAAAACGAAGTGCCTATCCTGTTCCTCATCGTAGTACTCAACACGTCTGAGTTGCTCTGGATAATCGTTGCGGCTCTTGTACGTGGTAAGTTCTACAACCGAGTCCGACAACACGTTCTTGGGCATCCTTCTCTTCCATTTGACTACCTTGTACTGGAGGTTCTTCTTGGCTCTTACGACAAAGAAGGCACCGGCACAATGGAAGCGATAGAGCTGCGAAAAGAAGTTGTACGCACGGTCAAAGATGTAGTAAGATCCGGTCTCAACCGGTATCTCCTTCATCACCTGGGAGTCATGGACGGACGCTGTAGTAATATGAAAAAACGCCGGTACTTGAGCTTCAACATCGTAGAGAGTATGGATTTTTATCCCGCCTTTCTTCTTCCTGAACTTGGCCCAGCAGAAGACCGCAAGGCAGAGTTCGATGGTTGTAGAATCGAAGGCATAGACCGTTCCGCCAAGGTTGAATATCGTTGTATCTTGCAGATTACGAGCGAGTTCCACCATGTAGTAGGCATACTCTTCAAAGATGCGATAGTCTCTGTTCTGGTTCGCTTTTGCCAGATTACTAAGGGTCACCGAGTCACCAAAACCGAGGAACTTAGCCTTGCCGCTGTGCGCCTTAACAGCAACCATCAGGTCCCGCAAACTTTCGCGTCTGGAGAGTTGACCGAACATAAGGACTTTGAGCTGATTCCAGCATGAGAAGACCTTTATGTAGCTGTCACCCTGATACTTACGGACGAGATAGTTGAACTTGTTCCTGTCAAGATGCGAAGCTAATTGAGCAAAAACGTATGATTGATTATGCATAACCGTCTGATTTTCAGACAAATTTACAAATCAAAACCGTTTACTCCTCAAACATCCTCTAACTATCTAACTATCAATACTTTCAATGAACTATTTATAACTTTTTAGTAGACACTAATGTGCTAAGATACGAAAATATTGCGACATCCGCGGCGAGACCGATTCATATCACAAACCCCTTCTCCTTCAGTGCATCCATATCACGCGCAATTGTCCTCCTGGACACTCCGGTTTTCTGTGCCAAAGTGGAAGTGGTTTCTGTGACATCTTCTGTGTCATCGAAGGGCAGCATCCCAATAATAACACGTTGTCTTTCAGTTAATTCACGCAAATAATCATCTGTGACATTATCCGTGCCATCAATGATGAAGATGACTATGTGAAGGCCGGTAACTATTGGCGCTGGCTCAAGCGGAAATTGAGCGGTGATGGAGTTCAACTCGTGAGTGTCACTCACGACTTCAAGTTTGAGGCTCCGGACGGTGGACAGAAAAATGGCGAAACTGTCCGGGAAACGGCCCCGGACCCGGACGGTGGACAGAAAAACGGCGAAACTGTCCGGGAAACGGCTCCAGGCGCGGACGGTGGCGCGACCCGGAAGGTGCCTTACATCTTGATCGTAGCCGTAATTTCCTCGTCGAAATTCCGGAGCAGGAGCCGGTAGGTTCCGGGCGGGAAGTTGAATTCCACGCGGTATTGATTGGCGTCACTATCCCATTTGGTCAGCACAAAATAGAGTTCATCTCCTACCTCGCCATAACGACTGATATCCCGGCTTGTCGCCATGCACACGTCCTCGTCCGCAGACCAGATTTCCCAGTAAACGGCCTTCTCTCCACGAAGGTACAGATAAGGTAAATCGAACAGGCTATAGATCTCATCCAAAATCGTATGATCCAGACAAATGATTTCGCTCAATTTCTTTCCGGGGTGGAATTCGACAAAAGACTGGGTCGTCTCGTTAATGGGGGTCCAAACCCCGTTTACCTGCAGGGCCAGCTTCAGGCAGTCTCCCTCCTCAATGGTGGAGGGGATGTTGCAGGTGACCTCGGGGATCCTGGGGTTATCGGACCGGACCAGGACCGGATCGCACAGGATTTCCTTGAACCGGCCCTTGCGGTCGAACAGGGCATATCCCATCGGGACCTCGACCACCTCCGAAGAATAGGCTTCGAGTGTACGGCTGCCTATCGTAAAAGACTTGCTCCGGAAATCCCACGGGAAAGGAGTGAACGCATCAAAAACGAAAACGGGATACGCTTCCCCGCCCTGGTCCGGATAGATATGGGTAGCCATGCAACTCCATTGGCAAAATTCGGTTACCTTTTCGTCGGGCAGGGACACGGACGGGCGGAGCAGATAGTACTCACTTCCGTGTCCCCAGCCATAATTGAGGCTGAAATAAAACCCTTTATAGCCATCCACCACAAAGGCATGGCCCTCCTGGCGTTTATTCACACCGCCATAGTAAACCGGACGGGAGAGATCGAGTTCGGCCCGGATCATATCTTCCCAGACATCCTTGGTATAATAAGTCCAGTCCAGAAGACGGATCTGCTTGTCATAACCAAAATAACGGGGCAGTTTCAGCACGGCATCTGCTCTGGCGGACGACTCTTCTGGGTAAAAATCCATCTCGCTCATGATGGCCAAATCATACAGTAGCCGGGCCACCTGACGCCCCTGTTCTTCGGTATACTGCCCCTCCTGGAAAATGAGCGGCATCTGGCTCCAATCGTACGCATAGCCAAGGTCATGCCCTTCTATCTGGGTTTTACCTCCTTCCCAATAATAGCCGGGCAGGGTGCCTGTTCCTTTCAGCGGCCACTGATGGTAACGCATAATAATGGCCAGGGCCAATGCCACACAGCCGGCAGGGCACGGCTCTCCATTCAAGGTAGGAATCATGTCATAATAGGGATGCCCCTCCTGGTTCCAGTGCGCCGTTTCCAGTAGCACACCCTCTCCCTCCGGTGCCGCCGCAGACAGCCATAGCGTCTTTGTGGCTTCCGGTGCCGGGAGGTGCTGGTTCCGGGCATAATCGATCATGGAGGCGTGCCAGTCCAGCATAGATCGCAGGTTGCAGGGTAGCTTGTCTATCGGAAGCCGGCCCGTGGCGGAATAGCCGATGACCGGGATCGAACAATCATCGGCCGCGACCACCACGTAACCGCCGCCGTCGCGTTCAAAGAGGAAGAGCGCCGGTTCCGATGCCGCTCCCTTGGTCCGGACCTGCGGCCAGGTGCCGGTGAGCCGGAGGGATCCGTTCGCGGTTTTTGTGGCGGGAGATTCGGCCGACAGGAAACGTTCTGCGACCGCGGCCGCCTGCCAGGGCGTGACAGGATCGGCCTTCACCCGAACGGAAACGGCCAGCAGGACAAAGCCAAACAGAATCAATCGTCTCATTTCTCCTCCTTCTTTATCATGGTTCGTCTCAGATCGATCACCATCCCGTCTTCCCAATCGGAGAAGCGGACGGGAGCCACGGGGTCACCCTCCACCACGACCGTGTGCACTCCCGGCGCGGCGTAGGTATGGACCAGATCCGGCGCATAGGGTTCAACGGTGCCGTCTCCCCAGAAAACGCGGACGTTCTGGCCGGGTTCCCGCAGGAAAGGGACCTTTACCTGCGAGCGGGTAGTGGTGAAGGAGAATCCGGGCTGGAAGGCCTGCCGGACATGCAGGGTATCCGACAGGTTAAAGGCTGCATTCCGGAACACCAGGGACATCTCCCGGGCCTCTTTCGTTTCGTTGGGCGCCGCCAGGAAGTAATAGGTATTGGTGGAAATCATCTTGGTCTTTACCTCCTCTACCCAGTCGCAGGTGGCGGGCAGGATCTCCGTCTCAATGTCCAGGTTGCTGGTAATCTGGACATCAAAACTGCTTCCAAGGGAGGGAACATCCACCTCCAATTCGCTGATAACCAGCGCGGGTGCCTCGCCCTTTTGATAGACGAATACTTCTTCTTTCCCCTGAGAACTGGTGACCGTCAGGACCGCCTGGCGGGGTTTCAGATCCGTATTGGGATCGGCCGCAATGGCCACCTTGTGGGGATACAGGCCCTTCGTTTCCACCTTGTGGAGCCATGAGGCGTCGGCGGGGATGGACAGGGCAAAGTCTATGTTGGTTATCACATCTACGGTGAAGTCTCCGCCTTCCGCTGCCAGTTCTATCCGCCCCGGCGACAGCAACAGGGCATCCCGTTGTTTCTGCGTCACGACAAGGCTGCGCAGGAGGTTCCCGGAACGGAGCAGGATAACGGCCACCCGCTCGTCGTAGGTGTCATTCTCCTGTACGGCGATGGTGAGGGTAAAGGTGCCGCTCCCGCCGCTTTCGGACGGGATGGAACACCATCCCCTGGCCCGGTTGTTCACAAAAGAGGCCGTCCAATCGCGGCTGGATTCCAGGGAAAGGGAGGCCGTGCCCGCCTTCGGCGAAAACACCAGCGAGACCGCATTCTCATCTCCGGATATCTCGGCATCCGGGGAGTGGAACGATTCAGGCAGGAAGCTCAGTTCCGGCCGGCAGGCCGATACGGCAATAATGGTCAGTATGGTAGTTATTAGTTTCCTCATAAGGCTAGAACTCGTCCATAAAGGTTACGACCCTTATGACAAATTGTTTCCCGGTGTCCAGATGCGTCCACGTGGCCGGATCTTCATAAGGATGACACTTGATACAGTCTTTCCCCCAGTTCGCCAGGACATCCTGGTAGTTGACAAAGGGAACCACTTCGTCTTTCGTGGAGTGGAACAGCAGGAAATCCTGGCTACCCGGCGCCGGTTTCCAATCGCCATAGGTGAGGGCGTTTTCCGTGAGTGCTTTTTTCAGCGCCTTCAGTTTCTCTGCCGGGATTTCACCCGTCTGCTTGTCCTCCTC
>Ga0256404_1007589_pt1 | contig 17010 bp, 14 predicted proteins | sample RumenRJG_01DNA_FD_185990 | JGI IMG/M metagenome (GOLD analysis project Ga0256404, IMG submission 185990) | Bovine rumen microbial communities from Lethbridge, Alberta, Canada - RJG_01 | ecosystem: Host-associated > Mammals > Digestive system > Stomach > Rumen | place: Canada: Alberta | collected...
CAATTATTCCGGCGAGGACCCCTCCGTCAGCAAAGCTGACACCTCCCCTAAAGTGCTTGCGCACGTCAGGGGAGGCTTTAAATTGTTATGCAAAGCTAAGCACCTTGCCGACAGATTTTGAGTACACCTGCCACTCTTCCTTTTTCGCGTCAAGCTGTTTTTCGCCCTTGCGCGTGAGGTGATAGTACTTGCGCTTTCGGTTGTCAAATTCTTCCCAGTAGCTTTCAAGATAACCCTCTTTTTCAAGCGCGTGCAGGATGGGATAGAGCGTGCCTTCTTTGAGCACAAAGACGTCCTCGCTCCTGTTTTGAAGCTCTTTGATAATGATGTAGCCGTACATATCCTTGCCCTTTAGTACGCTCATTACCATTATCGGAGTGCTTCCCTTTAATAATTCCTTACTGATTTTCATTTAATTCACTCCCTTGTTCATAGTTTGTTTCAAAATAACCGTCATTGTTGCTGACGAAAATATATTTGCTTAAATCACTTTTTTCTGTTTCTCTGTCCGGACATTCAAAGGTAATAACGCCGATTTTGTTCTCATCTGTACGAACATTGAACACTATTCTATGCTTTGCCTTCATCGGGATTTCGGCGACGTTAAACGCCTTGCTGTACCATCCCTCGTTGAGGAACTCTTGCAGATTTTCGTACTTTCTGTTTTTAAGGAGGTTGCTGTCGACTTTATAGTTTTCCAGCGCGTCAAACGGCAAATCGAAATCCGTTCGGGCATAGTAGACGCCTATGCCGTTCACCGTTGTCAGTGTATTGTTGCCGCCTGAACCGTAAGATACAGTTTCTTTGAAGGGGTTTGACGCGGTACTGCCGTTCGGGATCGTATCGGAGCCGTATAATTCCTCTATCGGCGCGTTAATAACTTCGTTTATCATTTCAAGCCGTTCTTTGTGCAGGCTCTCGCGCTTTTGGGGCAGATAAACAGCCGCGATTACCGTGCCTGCCGTCCCGACAATCAGGTTTAAGCACAGCAAAACGCTCACCGCGCGCCTAAATATCCGGATAAAGCCGTTCAGCTTTTTAGTGTTGTACAGGCGTTCCTGCATAAAAACAGTAACAAACTGAATGACCGACCAGATCAGGAGTATCGCGAAAATAACATATGAGCCGACCGCCAGCGGTATTTTCATATTCTCGGGAAAAATACCGTAGCCGAAAATACTGTCGAAATATCCGCCTATGCCCGAGGCCGCGATTTTTACAGCGGAATACGCCGCCGGACGGAAGATTGCCATTCCCGTGAAATTGGAAATGAGCAGTGCCGCTGCCGCGAAAACCGGTATGAGCTTACTTTTCATTTTGAAAGCCTTGATTAAAAAGAAGATATAACCCGCGACGACCGCAACGGACAGAAAATCTACCGTGATAAGGTGATATACCGCGCGGTAGTAGCTGTCGGCGTAATTGAACTTGTGAAAAAAGAACGGCACAACGGCGATAGCCGCAAAGAAGATTAAGCTAATTATAATCAAAAGATTTCTGCCTGCTCCGTTGTGAAGCTCTCTCAGCGGAAGCGCGGCGTCGTCCGGCTCGCCCATATCCTCGACCGCGCGCTTTTCCGCTTCGTCATCAGAATACCCCAGCTCTTTGTAGTACATAATCTTGTCTTGGATATGCCCTTCAAGCTCGCTGTAAATTTGTTTTTGCGTATTTTTGTCCTTGATACGCTTGCTTATGACGGAAAGATAATCATTTTTCATATCTAACACCTCGTAAAAATACATACATAGCAAATCTATGTATGTATTATATAGTGTATAAAAGAAAAAGTCAATATACTTTTTAAAATATTTTAAAATAAAAACCGCGGACGGTAAAAACCATCCGCGGTTTAAGTTTAAGTTAGCTTGCCGAAGGCAAATTTAGCTGCGCGAAGCCGAATTTAGCTGTTTCCGAAGGAAACAATTCAGCTTGATTTAGCTGATGTTAAAAGTCGGGCAACCGAGTTTGGAAAATCACCGATTTGTCCGTCCCGTGTTGCGCCGTCGTCGCAACGACTTAAGCCTTGCCTACCGAGCCGAAGAGCTCCATCTTCTCTTTTACTGTAGCCTTGATAGCCTCAAAGCCGGGAGCGAGAAGCTTTCTGGGATCGAAGCCCTTGCCCTGGAGATCCTTGCCTGCCTCGATGTACTCTCTTGTAGCAGCAGCAAAAGCGAGCTGGCACTCGGTGTTAACGTTAATCTTTGAAACGCCGAGGGTGATAGCCTTTTTGATCATATCAGCCGGAATACCTGTGCCGCCGTGGAGTACGAGGGGCATTTCGCCTGTGAGCTGCTGGATAGCGTCGAGAGTCTCAAAGCTCAGACCTGCCCAGTTCTCGGGATATTTGCCGTGGATGTTGCCGATACCTGCAGCGAGCATTGTTACGCCGAGGTCTGCAACCATCTTGCACTCCTTGGGATCCGCACATTCGCCTGCGCCGATAACGCCGTCTTCCTCGCCGCCGATTGAACCAACCTCAGCCTCGATAGAAAGACCGAGCTCGTTACAGGTAGCTACGAGTTCCTTTGTCTTGGCAACGTTCTCCTCGATCGGATAATGTGAGCCGTCGAACATAATTGAGCTGAAACCTGCCTCGATGCAAGCCTTAGCGCCTTCGTATGAACCGTGGTCAAGGTGGAGAGCAACGGGAACTGTGATTTTGAGCTCCTCGAGCATACCGTTAACCATGCCGACTACGGTCTTGTAGCCGCACATATACTTGCCTGCACCCTCGGAAACGCCGAGGATAACCGGAGAGTTGAGCTCCTGAGCTGTGAGAAGGATTGCTTTTGTCCACTCAAGGTTGTTGATGTTGAACTGACCTACTGCATAGTGGCCTGCCTTTGCTTTTGTAAGCATTTCTTTTGCGTTTACTAATGGCATAATCATCTTCCTTTTTACTGAAATTTCGGCGGAGAACGTCTCCTCTCACCGAGTTATACAAATTATAACATATATTCCGCCGAATATAAAGCGCTTTGCGAAAAAAATCTGCATTTTTTTGAGAAAATGCGGGAAATCTTGAAATATTCGTGAAATTTTCAGTTTCCCGTCACATTCCTCGGTTGCATTTGATAATTTTACGTTGTATAATGTGTTTGTAAAAATAAAAACCAAGGTGATAACTATGGATAATAATTTTGATAACAATTTCGGCGGACAGCCTCAGCGCCCGTTTACCGAAAAACCCGGCGAACAGCCGCCTCAGCAGTTTGATTTTAACCCCGAAAAGCCGCTTATGCAGCAGCCGGAACAGCCCGGGCAGAACGCGGAGCAGGGATATAACCCGATAAACCAGACCGCGGTGTATCAGGACGGTGCGTTTAACCGTACGGCTCAGCCAAACCCGGCAGAGTCTGAGGCTCAAAACGCTCCTCAGCAAAATTTCGGTGTTCAGCCGCCGTTTAACGCTCAGAAAACGGACTATTCAAATCCCGTATACTATAATAATGCGTATAACCAAGGCAATCAGCAGTTCTACGGCAGACCGCCGCAGTCGCCTGTTCAGCCGCCTTATACGCCTGCTCAGCCGCAGTATGTTTCTCCCCTGCAGGGTGAAGCGCCTCAGCCGAACAACCAAAATCCATACATAAAGCAGCAAATGCCTGCCGGACAGGGTTATTACAACGTTCCCAAGCAGCAAAAGCCCAAGGGTAACAAGGGACTTATCGCGGTGATTATCATTCTCGCGGTAATGCTTGTTGCGGCTTTTGCAGGCATATTTATATATGTAATGACAAACCAAAAGGGAAATACCTCAGGCGAGATTTCTCAGAACGGCAACAGCAATAACTTCCAAATTCCGAATTTTGAAAATCCGGGAATGGTTCAGCCTGCCACCGAAGCGCCTGTTTTTAAGGACAGCGACTACAGCGATAAAATCCAGAAGGATTACAAAGGCCTCACGGTAGAGCAAAAGCCTGCCGACGCGGCGACAAACAAGAGCTACAACGCCGAGTACGCCTTTCAGAAGGCTTCCCCCTCGGTTGTGGGAATTAAAGGCTTTTCCGATTCCAACAAGACCATCAAAAATTCCGAGGGAAGCGGAATTGTAATTTCCGAGGACGGCTATGTTATCACAAACGCCCACGTTATCGCAAACAGCAAAACCTCAATGACTCTCTCGGTGTATACCTACGACGGCAAGGAATACAACGCAGGCGTTGTGGGCTTTGACTCCAGAACCGACATCGCTCTGCTCAAGCTCGACGACGCAAAGGGACTTACCCCGGCAGTGTTTGGCGATTCGGATAAGCTCGGTCAGGGTGACGATATCGTGGTAGTCGGCAATCCCGGCGGTATGGAGTTCCAGAATTCGATGACAAAGGGCATTGTCTCCGCCTTGGAGCGCGACGCCTCGAAAAAGAGCATTGTTAAGTATATCCAGACCGACGCCGCAATCAACCCCGGCAACTCCGGCGGTCCTGCGGTTAACCTCTACGGCCAGGTTATCGGTATGGCTACCGCAAAAATCGTAGACGAAAGCTACGAGGGAATGGGCTTCTGTATTCCGTCCGCGACGGTAAAGACGATTGTCGACAGCCTTATGAAGAACGGCTACGTTGAAAACCGCGTTAAAATCGGTATCAGCGGAGCGGCGCTGTCAACAGAGGAAGCCTCTGCTCTCGGCGTTAAGGGCGGTATTTTGGTTCAGACCGTCGATTCAAACGGCCCGTGCGGTAAGGTTCTCGAAACCGGCGATATCATCTACGAGGCTGACGGAAAGAGCATTTCATCCTTCTCGGAAATCTACAACGTGCTCGAAAATCACGGTGACGGCGATAAAATCACGATTAAATACTACCGCGCAGAGTCAAATTCAACCGGAAAGCTGACCGAAAAGGAAGCTGAGATTGAGCTCGTTGCCGACAAAGGACAATAAAGAACTATAAATTTTGGTAAAATAATCAAAAAATTCATCAACACAAGGAATATATTTGATATTTCTATCGTAAAATAAGGCGGAGCGTATGCGCGTTCCGCTTATTTTATTAATATTTTGTCACAACTCGAATATTTCTCGAACGGAAAAATAAAGCGATTTTTATTTCTTTTGCAGAAATTCACCCAATGCGTTACAGCCGTTGTTAATATTAAAAAAAGAAAGTGACAATTCCTTAATAATTTGAGTACAAGTTTGCCAAAAAACGGTTACAATTTTAATATTGCGTTGACTTTACTACAATTTTGTAGTATGATTTTCTACAGGAGAATTGTGGCGTTACGTATGTGTAACCACAATTTGTAGTGTACTTTAATAAAAATGTAACATATTTTGTGGTTTTTGCGGAATAATAGACTTAGAACCACAACAGGTAGTATGTTACTTTACCTATAGTATGTTGTTGCGAAAACCCATCACCAGTGTTAGGAGTGTCAACAATTGGAAAAATTTGTTGTTACAGGCGGTAAACCGCTTTTTGGTGAGGTAAATATCAGCGGCGCAAAGAACGCTGCCGTTGCTATTATCCCCGCCGTTATTTTATGTGACGAACCTTGTCAGATTGAAAATATACCGAACATCAGCGACGTTACGCTTATCAGCAGAATTCTTCAGCAGATGGGCGCAAAGGTCAGAAGAATCAACAAGAGTACGCTGTACATCGACCCCACCCACATTCAGACAAGCGTGGCGGTTACCGATTATGTAAGAGGTATGAGAGCTTCTTACTATCTTCTCGGCGCTTTGCTCGGAAAGTACGGCAAGGCAAAGGTTGCCCTTCCCGGCGGCTGTAACTTCGGCGTTCGCCCCATTGACCAGCATTTAAAGGGCTTTGAGGCTCTCGGCGCAGAGACAAGACTTGTAGACGGCGCGATTATCGAGGCAAAATGCGACGAGGAAGGCCTTGTGGGCACTCACATCTACCTCGACGTTGTGTCTGTAGGCGCAACAATGAACATTATGCTCGCGGCAAGCCGCGCAAAGGGTCTTACGGTTATTGAAAACGCCGCTAAGGAGCCGCATATTGTTGACCTCGCAAACTTCCTCAACTCCATGGGAGCTGACGTAAGAGGCGCAGGTACAGACGTTATCAAGGTAAGAGGTGTGAATTATATGCACGGTATCTCTTACTCAATCATTCCCGACCAGATTGAGGCGGGAACATATATGTGCGCAGCCGCAGCAACACGCGGCCGCATTACAATCAAAAACATCACTCCCAAGCACCTTGAGTCAATCTCGGCTAAGTTCCGCGAGATGGGCGTTAAGATTACGGAGTACGACGAGGCGCTCACAATTGACGCCACCGTTAAACCGCTTAAGCGCTGTAACATCAAGACAATGCCTCACCCCGGCTTTCCGACAGACTGTCAGCCGCAGTTTACCGCTTTGCTTATGAGCGTGCCCGGCACAAGCATTGTTAACGAGAACGTTTGGGATAACCGCTATCAGTACATCAGCGAGCTTATCAGAATGGGCGCTCATATCTCGGTAGAGGGCAGACTTGCCATCATCGAGGGCGGCACACCGCTTACAGCGGCTCCCGTCAAGGCTACCGACCTCAGAGCAGGCGCGGCTATGATTATCGCGGCGCTTGAGGTAAGCGGCACAACCGAAATTTCGAGCATTCAGTTTATCGAGCGCGGTTACGAGGATGTTGTAGAAAAGTTCAAGGCTCTCGGCGCGGACATCAAAAAGGTCTACTACACCGGAGACAACGAACAGGAATTAAGAGCATAATTAAGAGTTAAGAGTTGAGAGTTTAATTACTTTCAACTCTTTTGTTTTATTAAAGCCTCCGCCGCAAAGTTGTTGTCAACTTTTCATTTTTATGCTATTATTAAATTTAGAACAAACTTTAGGGGTAATTTTATGGCAAAGGTAGTTCCGCTTTTCAGCGGAAGCAAGGGAAATTGTTATTACATAGGCTCTGGTAACGAGGGCGTTTTGGTTGACGCCGGCAGGTCGTGCAAGCAGATTGAACAGGCGCTTGCGCTTAATTCTGTTGATATCGCCAATATCCACGCCGTCTTTATAACCCACGAGCATATCGACCACTGCTCGGCGCTCAGGGTTCTCGCAAAGAAGTACAAGCTCGACGTATACGCCAGCAAGGGCACGATGGACGCGCTGATTAACAGTCATAAGGTCGAGAGCAAAACAAAGCTTCACATCATCGAGCGCGAAGCGGTTGTCGGAGATATCCTTGTAAACAGAATCGACACCCCTCACGACGCGGCTGAAAGCTGCTGCTACAGAGTGATTTCTCCCGACGGAAAGTCGGCGCTTATCGCGACCGATATGGGCTATATGACCGACGGCGTCCGTGCCGCGGCGGCTATGAGCGACTTTGCGGTGATTGAGTCAAACCACGATATTGAAATGCTCAAAACAGGACCGTATCCATATCCCTTAAAGCGCAGGATTTTGTCCGACCGGGGACATCTCTCTAACGAAGCCTGCGCCGTGGAGCTTGCGGAGCTGGTAAAGGGCGGAACGCTCAGGCTTATGCTCGGCCACCTCAGCGAGCAGAACAATACCCCGGGAATTGCAATCCGCACCTCGGCGGCGGAGCTTGAACGCGCAGGTCTAAAGTACAACAGCGACTACACGCTTGACGTAGCGCCTGCGGAAGCAACAGTAAAGAGCGTGATTTTTTAATGCTTAAAATCAACATAATTTGTATCGGAAAAATCAAGGAAAAATATTTTACCGACGCGGTCGCCGAATACGCAAAACGGCTGACTGCGTTCTGCAAGTTTTCGGTTATCGAGCTTAACGAGGAGCGTATCAGGAGCAACACGCCGAACGACTCGCAAATCGCAGAGGTTATTGAAGCCGAGGGCAGGAGAATTCTGCAAAAAGTCGGTACGTCGGATTACGTGGCCGCGATGTGCATTGAGGGCAAGCTGCTCTCGAGCGAGGAACTCTCCGAAACGCTCGACAAAGCGGCACTCGGCGGCAAAAGCACTGTTGACTTTATAATCGGCGGAAGCTACGGATTGAGCGGTGAGGTAAAAAAACGCGCCGATTTGCGCCTGTCAATGAGCAAAATGACCTTTCCCCACCAGCTCGCGAGGGTGATTTTGAGCGAGCAAATCTACCGCGCGTTCGAAATCTCGACAAACGGAAAATACCACAAATAGAGTTAAGAGTTGAGAGTTTTGAGGTGTTGTCCAAATCTTTGATTTGGGTAACAACACCCATTCGTTAGATAGAGTTAAATTAATTAAAATCTATCCGTTACATTGTAGTGGCAAGGCTTGCCCTTGCCTATAACGTTTGTGGTAGCAGTTATTATATTAAAGAGAGCTAAACTTACCCAAACACTCTGCACTATTTAAAATCGGAGCGAAGCGACCATTAACTAAACTCTAAACTCTAAACATTAAACTCTTTATGAATCGAAGTGAAATAAATGGCTTTAGACGGAATATATTTACGTCATATTAAAAATGAAATAGAGAAAGAATCGCTCGGCGCGAGGGTTAACCAAATTTACCAGCCCAACCGCGACGAGCTTGTTTTGGTTCTGCGCACCTACGGCGGAGCAAAAAAGCTCCTGCTTTCGGCACGTGCGAATTCTCCGAGGGTGAATTTTTGCGAAAAAACTCCCGAAAATCCTGCGCAGCCACCGATGTTCTGTATGCTTATGCGCAAGCGCCTCGGCGGTGGAAAGCTCACGGCGGTGCGCCAGCTCGACTGCGACAGAATTTTGTTCCTCGACTTTGAGTGCGTTAACGAGCTCGGTGACGTCGTAGGGCTCACAATCGTCTGCGAAATTATGGGAATGTACAGCAACATCATCCTCGTAAACCGCGACACGGGCGTGATTGTCGACGCGCTGAAAAGGGTTGATTTGACCGTAAGCAGCAAGCGCTTTGTACTGCCGAATATCAAGTACGAGCTGCCCGATTCGCAGGATAAGCTCAATATTTTGGAGAGTGCTCCGGAGGAAATCGCTCAGAGGATAAAAACCCAGCCTGCGGAAATGCCGCTCAACAGGGCGGTTTTGAGCTCGGTTCAGGGTATATCCCCGGTTATCAGCCGCGAAATTGAGTATCGCGTGTGCGAGGGCGCGACAAACCGCCTTGACGGCGAGCTGTACGCCAAGCTGATTGACGAGCTTGCGGAGCTTAAAAATATCACGGAAAACTGCCTCGGCAAGCCGAACATCGTCTACCGTGAGGATAAAAAGCCGATGGATATTTCTTTTATAGAAATAAAGCAGTACGGCAAATTCCTGCGCGTTGAGCAGCAGAGCGGCTTCAACGCCGCGGTCGATTATTTTTACGACGAACGCGACACGCGCGACAGAATGAGGGTAAAAACCCAGAGTCTTAACAAATTGCTTGTTAATTTGCGCGACCGCACCGCAAGGAAGCTTCAAAAGCAGCAGACCGAGCTTGCGCGCTGCGCCGATCGCGAACAGCTCAGAATACGCGGCGATTTGCTACAGGCAAACCTTTACCGCATTGAGCGCGGAGCACAGTTTGCCGACGTTGAAAATTATTACGACCCCGAGGGCAAAACCCTGCGCATTACGCTGAATCCGGCGATTTCGCCTGCCGCGAACGCGCAGAAGTACTACAAGGAATATCAAAAGGAAAAGAACGCAGAAATTTACCTGGCGGAGCAGATAGAAAAGGGCACGGCGGAGCTTGAATACTTCGAGTCCGTCATCGACGAGGTCAGCAGGGCGCAGACCGAGCGCGAGCTTTCGCAAATCCGCGAGGAGCTCGAACAGCAGGGATATCTGCGCAAGCCAAGCGGAAAACGCCCGAAGCAGTCGGCGCTTCCGTTTTTGGAATTCGAGTCCACCGACGGCTTCAAAATCCTTGTCGGCAGGAACAACCTGCAAAATGATAAGCTCACGCTTAAAACCGCCGCAAAAAACGATATGTGGCTCCACACCAAGGACATCCACGGCTCGCACGTAATCATCCGCGCCGACGGCAGGGAGATAAGCGACGAGGCGATTATGCAAGCGGCGTCGCTTGCTGCGTACCACAGCAAGGCGCAAAACAGCAGCAAAGTCCCCGTCGACTTCACGCTCGTTAAGCACGTCAGCAAGCCGAACGGCGCAAAGCCGGGTATGGTAATCTACGTAAACAACCGCACGGTGTACGTAACGCCGAAGGAAAGCATTGAGTAAAATATAAGAATTTTCGGCAGTCCTCACGGCTGCCGTTTATTATATTGTTCTCCAATCAGTAATTAAACTCTATCTAACGAATGGGTGTTGTTACCCAAATCAAAGATTTGGACAACACCTCAAAACTCTAATAAAACTCTTTACATTTAATGCCGTTTGATGTATAATATAGTTTAATCGTGAATATGGGATAATAGCATTTTTACGAAGAAAAAACACAAGGAGGGACAAACAGCATGATTAGCGGTGCCGAAATAATGGTAAAATGTCTGGAAGCAGAGGGCGTTGAGGTCGTCTTTGGCTATCCCGGCGCTACTATTTGCCCCTTTTACGATAAAATCTACGATTCGAAGATTAAGCACATTTTGGTTCGTCAGGAGCAGAACGCGGCTCATATGGCGAGCGGCTACGCAAGGTGCAGCAACAAGCCCGGCGTATGCGTCGCAACCTCGGGCCCGGGCGCTACAAACCTGATTACGGGTATCGCCACGGCGTATACCGACTCTATTCCGCTTATCGCGATTACCGGACAGGTTCGCAGCGATTTGCTTGGCAGAGACGTTTTTCAGGAGGCGGACATCACCGGCGCGTGCGAGCCGTTTGTAAAGCACAGTTACATTGTCAAAAAGACCGAGGATTTGCCGAGGGTATTTAAAGAGGCGTTTTACATCGCATCTACCGGACGTAAAGGCCCTGTTTTGATTGATATTCCGATGGATATTCAGATTAACGAGCTCGAGTCCTTTGAGTACCCCGAAAGCGTAAACATAATCGGCTACAAGCCCAACACAAAAGGTCATACAATTCAGGTAAGGCGCGCGGTTGAGGCTATTAAGAACAGCAAACGCCCCGTTATTGTTTCGGGCGGCGGAGTGCTGCTCTCGGGCGTTAAGCCCAAATTCAGAAAATTCGCGGAGAAAACCTCAATTCCCGTAATTTCAACGATGATGGGAATCGGCGTTATGCCCAGCGAGCACGAGCTCTACCTCGGTATGCTCGGTACCCACGGCAAGACCGTCGCAAACCGCGCACTTCACGACGCGGACTTGGTTATTGTTTGCGGCGCAAGGCTCGGTGACAGAGCGGTTGCCTCTCCGCACCAGATGAGCGAAAACACGCTTGTAATTCATATCGACATCGACCCCGCGGAAATCGGCAAAAACGTTAAGACCGAAATCCCGATTGTAGGCGATATGAAGAACGTTATGAATATGCTGATTGAAAATATCGGTGACTACGTTGTTCCCAACCAGTGGCAGGAGACCGTCAAGACCTGGAAAAAGGACTTCCTCAGGGTTCCGCCCGTATTTGACGGCTTTGTTGAGCCCAGAACACTGATTGCCCACCTCAGCTCAATGCTCCGATCAAAGGCAATCCTTGTTGCCGACGTAGGACAAAACCAGATTTGGTGCGCAAATAACTTTAGAATTCGCGACGGCAGGTTCTTAACCACAGGCGGTATGGGCACGATGGGATATTCAATCCCGGCGGCTGTCGGCGCGAAATTTGCCAGACCTAACCGCGACGTTGTTGTTGTGTGCGGCGACGGAAGCTTCCAGATGAGCATGAACGAGCTCGCGACAATCAGGGGCAACGACCTTGCGGTAAAGATTATCATTATGCGCAATCACAGGCTCGGCATGGTGCGCGAGCTTCAGGATAACTACTACGACGGCCGTCATTCGGCAACGGTTCTTCAGGGCGATCCCGATTTTCTGAAAATCGCGGAGGCTTACGGAATCGACCACGCCGAGGTAAGCTCCAACGCCGAGGCAGAGGAGATTTTGAAGGACGTTGTAAAGTCGGACAAGCCGTTTATCCTGGTGTGCAATGTTTATCCCGACACACCGTCGATATGAGTTGATGTAAAGGAGCGATAAAATGCAGTATACTTTGTCAATTCTTGTAGAAAACCAAGCCGGCGTGCTCTCGAAAATTTCGGGACTTTTCTCGCGCAGAGGCTTCAACATCGACTCCTTGGCGGTAGGCGTGACAAACGACCCGAGAGTGTCGAGAATAACCATCGTCGCAAACGGCGACGAGTATGTGATTGAACAGCTCGAAAAACAGCTTAACAAGGTGATTCCCGTTATCAAGGTAAAAAGGCTTAACGACGGCGACTTTATCAGCCGCGAGCTTATCCTGATCAAGGTTCACTGCGCGGCTTCAAAGCGTGCGGAAATTATCAAAACCGCCGAGATTATGCAGGCGAAAATCGTTGACGTTGCGCCGAGCTGCGTTACCGTTGAGTACTGCGAGACCGCGGGCAGGGTAGAGACGCTTATTGATTTGCTCAGGCCCTACGGAATTCGTGAGATTGTTAGAACAGGCACAGTCGCAATAGACAAAGGCAACACGGCGGTATCTGTTTAACATAATTTTATAAATCATTTTATTGGAGGAATAAAAATGAAAGACTACAGAGAAAACATGAAGGCACCAATTTATTATCAGTCCGATTGTAACCTTGCGCTCCTCGATGGCAAGACAATCGCGATTATCGGCTACGGCAGCCAAGGTCACGCTCACGCGCTCAACCTTAAGGAATCAGGCTGTAACGTAATCATCGGTCTGTACAAGGGCAGTAAGTCTTGGGCAAGAGCCGAGGAGCAGGGCTTTGAGGTTTACACCGCTGCCGAGGCTGCTAAGAAGGCAGACATCATTATGATTCTCATCAACGACGAGAAGCAGGCCGCTATGTACAAGAAGGACATTGAGCCCAACCTCGAGGCAGGCAATATGCTTATGTTCGCTCACGGCTTTGCTATCCACTTCGGTCAGATCGTTCCTCCCGCGGACGTTGACGTTACAATGATCGCGCCTAAGGGACCTGGACACACAGTTCGTTCAGAGTATCAGGCTGGCAAGGGCGTTCCCTGCCTTGTTGCTGTTTATCAGGACGCTACAGGTCAGGCTAAGGATAAGGCTTTGGCATACGCTCTCGGTATCGGCGGCGCAAGAGCAGGCGTTCTCGAGACCACATTCAAGACAGAGACTGAGACCGACCTCTTCGGTGAGCAGGCTGTTCTTTGCGGCGGCGTTTGCGCACTTATGCAGGCAGGCTTTGAGACTCTCTGCGAGGCTGGTTACGATCCCAGAAACGCTTACTTTGAGTGCATCCACGAGATGAAGCTCATCGTTGACCTTATCTATCAGTCGGGCTTTGCAGGTATGAGATATTCAATCTCAAATACCGCTGAGTACGGCGACTACATCACAGGTCCCAAGATTATCACAGAGGACACCAAGAAGGCTATGAGAAAGATTCTCGACGATATTCAGGACGGTTCATTCGCTAAGGACTTCCTGCTCGATATGTCACCCGCAGGCGGTCAGGCTCATTTCCGCGCTATGAGAAAGAACGCTGCCGAGGCTCCTGCTGAGAAGATCGGTGAGGAAGTTAGAAAGCTCTACAGCTGGTCTGACGAGGATAAGCTCATCAATAACTAATTTTTAGAGTTAAGAGTTTAGAGTTAAGAGTTTAATGATTTTCTCTTTTAACGTTTAACTTAAATCAGAGGCTCCCTTAACGCTTTGGCTTCGAGGGAGCCTTTTTTGTAAAAAAGGTGAAAATATGGAAAATAAACTTTTGCAGCGCATTAACGAGCTTGCCAAAAAGAAAAAGACCGTCGGTCTTACCGCCGACGAGCTGGCAGAGCAGAAAAAGCTGTATAAAATTTACCTCGGTGAAATCCGCACCCAGTTCGACAAAACGCTCGACAACGTAAGCATTAAGAACAAGGACGGCAGCGTAGTTCCGTTTAAGGACGCATTTAATACTAAACTCAAATAAAAAACAGACAATCTTTGCGGTCTGATTTTTATCTGAGATTAGTATAAAAAAAGAAGTGAGCAGTTATTTTGCTCACTTCTTTTTAGTTATCAGTACTTTTTCTTTAGCAGCCTTGCCGAGATTAAAACGCAGATTACGCATACGCCGGTGTCTGCGATTACCGACATCCAAATTGCCGCAAGTCCCAGACACGCGAGTATGATTACAAGTGCCTTAACCGCGAGTGCGAAAATGATGTTGCCCTTGATTGTGCGCATTACCGAACGCGCGATTTTTACCGCCTTAGGCAGCTGAGTGAGGTTGCCCGAGGACAGCACCATATCGCTCGATTCAATCGCCGCCTCGCTGCCGAGCCCCATCGCAGCTCCGCAGTTGCTCGCGCTTAGCACAGGCGCGTCGTTTATGCCGTCGCCGACAAAGCAGACCGTGTGGCCTTCGCGCTTCAAATCGTTTATAATTTCAAGCTTTTTGTCGGGTAGCAGCTCGGAGTGGTAGGTGTCGATTCCAAGCTTTTTAGCCACGCTGTGCGCGGCGGATTTTTTATCTCCCGTCAGCATAACCGTCTTGGCAATACCGAGCTTTTTGAGCTGAGAAATAACGCTCTTCGATTCTTCTCTTACGGTGTCACTGAGCTCAATCGCGCCGATAAGCTCGCCGTCATATACCAAATATACCGCAGGTCTGTCCTTTAGCTCGTCGGGTACGGATTCGCTCAACAGCCGCTTGTTGCCGCAGGCAAGCTCCTTGCCGTTGTACTTTGCGAATGTTCCGCGGCCTGCAATTTCCTTATAGTCGCTCAAGCCCTTTACAGAGGTTTGGGCGCTTTGCTTTATAGCCTCGGCAATCGGGTGAACAGAGTATTTTTCGCACGCCGCGGCAAGGGAAAGCACCTCGTCCTCGCCGTAGCTTCCGTAGGTGTAAACCCGGCTGACGGTCAGCTCGCCCTTGGTGAGAGTTCCCGTTTTGTCAAAGGCGAAAACATCCGCCTTTGCGAGAGCTTCAAGGTAGTTGCCGCCCTTAATCAGCACGCCGTTTGCCGAAGCCGCGCCGATTCCCGAGTAGTAGGAGAGGGGAACGGAAATTACAATCGCGCAGGGACAGGACGCCACGAGAACAACGAGGGCGTTGTAAATCCACTGGCTGAAGCTGCCCATTCCGAACAGCGGCGGAAGTACCGCGATTAACAGCGCGAGCCCGATTACAACGGGGGTGTATACAGCGGCAAAGCGCGAAATAAACTTTTCCTGCTTGCCCTTGTTAGCCGCCGCGTCCTCAACAAGGCTGAGAATTCGCGCGGCGGTGCTCTGCGAAAATTCCTTGGTGGTTTCAATTTTAATAAGTCCGTCGCCGTTTATGCCGCCGCTGAGCACCTCGGAGTATTCCGCGACGTTTTCGGGCAGGCTTTCGCCTGTGAGAGCGGAGTTGTCAACGGTGGAAATTCCGTCAACGATTATACCATCAAGCGGAATTCTCTCGTGCGGCTTAACGGTTATGATAGAGCCGACCTTTACGCTCTCGGCAGGGACGGTTTTTTCCTCGCCGTCGAGGTAGAGCGTTGCGGTGTCGGGACGGATTTGGCTTAGCTGCTCAATGCTCTTGCGCGATTTGTCTACAGCGTAGTCCTCAATCAGCTCACCGATGGTGAACAGCAGCGTTACCATCGCGCCTTCGACGTACTCGCCAAGAATAAACGCCGCGATAACCGCAACCATCATCAAAACGGTTTCCTCAATTCTGAATTTGAGCAGGTTTTTAATGCCCTTTACAAAGACCTTCCAGCCTGCGAGCAGCGTTGCCGCCGCGCTCAGTCCGAGAATGATGTATTTCGTGAGCGGAGTTTTGAAAAACAAATCGGTTATCAGCGCCGCGATTCCGAGGACAATGCCGATAATCAGCAGGATTTTTTCGACTTTTGATGGGTTGTCGTCATCTGATTTTTCGTTGTTGTCCTTAACGGTCACGCCGTCCTCGATATCGTCGCAAATCTGCTGAATTTCGGGCAGCGGATTTTTTTTGCCGCTCTCAAAGTTCAGTTTTTTTGTCGCGAAGTTAAAGCTTACGCCTTCAAAGCCGTCGGTTTCGGCAATTTTAGTTTCTATCTTCTGTGCGCAGTGGGCGCAGTTGAGATTTTCAAGAGTGTAGCTGTACTTCATAATATCACTCCAAAACGTGGTCGAGTCCCATCTCGATTATCTTTTTAACGTGGTCGTCGTCGAGCGAGTAGTAAATCTGCTTGCCGTCGCGCCTTGCACGCGCAAGCTTGTTGTCGCGGAGAATTCTCAGCTGGTGCGAGATTGTGCTCTGCTCCATTCCGAGCGTTTCGGCGATTGTCTGAACATTCGCCTCACCCTCGGACAGCGTGTACATTATCCTAAGCCTTGTTGAGTCTCCGAAAACCTTGAACAAATCAGCGAGGTCAAACAAAACCTCATTGTCGGGCAGGCTTGCATTTTTGTTATCCATTTATATCACCCTAATCAATTTTATACCTATTCATATGAACAAATGCTCATATTTTAATTTGAGTATACCACTTATATGCGCGCTTGTCAATACAAATAGAATTTTTAAAACAAAAAACCTGCCGCGGCAGTGCCGTGACAGGTGATATATTAATTTTGCTGATTTCCGATTTTTCTGAAACGCTGATATCTTTTCTCGGTCAGCTCTTCGTCGCTGAGCGCGAGGTTTTTCTCAAAGGTACGGCTGACAAGGAGCTTTAAGCTCTCGAACATCGCCTTGTCCTCAGCCTTGGGCTGACGGATAATACGCTCGATTACTCCGAAGCCGAACAAATCCTGCGCGGTCATTTTGAGCGCCTCTGCCGCCTCGGGAGCCTTTGCGCTGTCCTTCCAGAGGATTGACGCGCAGCCCTCGGGCGAGATAACCGAGTAAACCGAGTTTTCGAGCATCCAAACCTCGTCGGCAACCGCCAGCGCAAGCGCGCCGCCGCTGCCGCCCTCACCGATCAAGATGGTGAGTATCGGGGTTTTGAGCGCCATCATTTCCATCAGGTTTTCGGCAATAGCCTGTCCCTGACCGCGTTCCTCAGCGCCGATTCCCGGGTAAGCGCCGCTTGTGTCAACCAAGCAGAGCACCGGACGACGGAACTTTTCCGCC
>Ga0256404_1007590_pt1 | contig 17010 bp, 14 predicted proteins | sample RumenRJG_01DNA_FD_185990 | JGI IMG/M metagenome (GOLD analysis project Ga0256404, IMG submission 185990) | Bovine rumen microbial communities from Lethbridge, Alberta, Canada - RJG_01 | ecosystem: Host-associated > Mammals > Digestive system > Stomach > Rumen | place: Canada: Alberta | collected...
AGAGTAAAATGAATGAGACCGGTTCGGTTGGGGATCCCCGGATAGAAGAGCAGGTCATATATTCAAAGAATGATGTGGAGATTTCAGCAGTCAATATTCTGGTTGAAGAAGGTACGGGCAATATTGCGCTGTGGCTGAAAATGAAGAACGGTACGGACGATAAGCTTCAGGTGATCGGAAAAACCATGTACATCAATGATATCTATGTTGATTCGTCTGTCTATATCGGAGCGGATGCGGGAGAAACCGAGTATCACGTGTCTCTGGTAAAGGGTGAGGAGCTGGAGAAAAAGAAGATTGACAAGATCGAAAAGATGGATTTTGACCTGAAGGGACTCAACAGTAAGTATAAGACGGTTTTTGAAACAGATTTGCTGCATCTTGATGTGGGAACCGTTTCCGGTGATGCAAAATCCGAGGACAAGAAAGACAGTAAAAACAGCAAGTTGGAAAAAACCGGTGAAGGAAAAAACGGAAGGAAGGAGAAATCTGATGCTAAAACCTCTAAGGGAAGTAAGTCTGAGGATGACCATTCTGAGGTAGAGGGTGAAGAAAAGTTCTGGTTCTACGGTTACTGCTTCGGAGGAAAATATTATCCTGAAGATGATGAGAAGGATATGCTAAAGTGGTATGTGACCCTTAAGGATGACGGCAGCGGCTACCTTTACTGGGGAGACAATAATAAGGGAGATATAGAGTACTGGAAAGGTTCCGGAGACGACTTCTCAATGCAGGCCGGCGTATCTGATTTTACCGACGGATGTTCTTTGAAAGACGGAATCCTGAAGCTTGATATCGACGGTATAGTTATCGTGTTCATCACAAAGGATGTGAATAAGAATAAGCTGAAGTAATTTTACTTACTTAAAATCCGCCCATTTGATTCGTCAATCATATATATTCAGTCTGAGGATCAACAGTTAAAACAAGTCTTTCCGGGGTATGACTATATCAAAGAATCTAATTCATTATTGCCGCTGTAAGAGTTACAATATTCAGCAGGGGCAAAATTTAATTGCCCGTTTATGAATCAATATGACATAATGACAACATCATGACAGAAAACTAAACGAGGTGACAAATGCTTAACTTTGCAAGTGATTACACAGAGGGATGCCATCCCAGGGTACTCGAAGCTCTTACGAAATCCAATATGGAACAGCTGACAGGCTACGGAACTGATACCTACACAGAAAGCGCTAAAAACAGAATCAGGGATTTCATCGGATGTCCAGATGCCGATGTATTCTTTTTGACCGGTGGTACTCAGACAAACCAGACAGTGATAGATACGACTCTCAGAATGTATGAAGGTGTGGTATCCGCACAGTCAGGTCATGTGAACTGTCATGAGGCAGGTGCCATAGAGTACACAGGACACAAGGTCATGGCGCTGCCGGGTCATGAGGGTAAGATTGACGCTTTGGAACTGGATCATCTTGTGAAGAGCTTTTACGATGATTCCGATCATGATCACATGGTTTTCCCCGGCATGGTTTACATAAGCCATCCGACTGAATATGGAACTCTTTACAGTAAATCGGAGCTGACTGCCATTTCGGAGATATGCAGAAAATGGAAGCTGCCCTTATTTCTTGACGGAGCAAGACTCGGTTATGGGCTTATGAGCAAAACTACCGATGTCACGATCAAAGATATAGCTGAACTTACCGACGTCTTCTACATTGGCGGAACCAAAGTGGGCGCACTCTGCGGAGAAGCTGTGGTCTATCCTAAGGGCAATGCTCCCAAACAGATGGTCACCATGATAAAGCAGCATGGAGCATTGGTGGCAAAGGGACGTTTGAACGGTGTTCAGTTCGACGCACTGTTTACTGACGCTCTTTATACGGAGATAGCAAAGAATGCCATCGACAGAGCTGAAGAACTTAAAAAGCTTTTTGCTGATCGGGGATACAGATTTTTCATCAGCTCTCCAACCAATCAGCAGTTCATCATCATGCCTGAAAGGACTCTTCAGGCCCTTGACGCAAAAGGCGTAATATACTCCAATTGGGAGCCATACGATGAGGAGAACATGGTGGTGAGATTCTGTACCTCATGGGCTACCACAAAAGAGCAGGTAGAAACATTGGCAGAAATAATAGATGCAATCAACGGTTAAGCTGGTAAAGCTATATCCGGACGTGTTTTATTAAGGTCTTTTAAAAAGCGCAGCAGCGGTGATATGTCATCATGGCTGCCGCGCTTCTCTGTAATGTAATCATACTGATGTCGTACTTCTGTACCGGAGCTTTCCGGCCCATGGGGTACGATATTATTTTAGGGACAGTCTTTACTTAAATGTCCGGATTTTTATCTGTACTGTCTGGCAATCTGAAACATGGCGGTGCCAACGACAGAAAAGAAGATAATGCTGAATACTATTCCTATGACCATCCAGATAAGTGTTGCCTTGGCCCAGTTTGCCTTTGACTTATTTCCTCCTCCGAAGGCCCATATAAGAAGCAGAATAAAACCGATAACAGGTATGCAGCTTAAAAACAATGTCAGCATCCAGTCACCGACACCACAGGGCTGCTCCAGCTCAGGTGGGTTGTAGACGGGAGGCTGGTTGTAGAATTGCTGGTTATTCATCATGTTGTTATTGTTGTTGTAATTGTAATCCATATTCCCCTCCAGATAGTGAATTGCAGTAATACTTCTTATAAATATAGTATAAAGCGTAATTCCGACAATGAAAATGTACATATAGTAATAGGACTGTATTGATTGTATAATGATAAATACATAATTTTATGGCTGAAAAGGGGATATTTATGGGAGTTTTAATTGAAAATCTTGAGATGGTGCTGGAGTATGTCGTAACGTTCTGTACCATAATGCTTGAGATGGTGGGAATTACGGTTCTTGTATGGAGTGCTGCCCGTTGTTTCTTCGGATGGATTCATAAGGATCAGCATGTGCGACTTGATCTCGCTCAGGGAATAGCACTGGCACTTGAGTTCAAGATGGGCGGTGAGGTTCTTCGTACCGTAGTTGTAAGAGAGTGGAGAGAGCTCGGTATACTTGGAGCTATCATCCTGCTTAGAGGATTACTTACATTCCTTATTCACTGGGAGATCGAGAACGAGAAGAAGGAGCTTCAGGAACATGCAAAAAAGGCAAATCCGCTAAAGCCCCATGAAGAAGGGGAGACTGTAAAGTAACCACGCATGGACCGGAAACGAATTCGTCTTCAGATTTTACAGCGTGGTATACAGGAGAAGCCCTGTAAGGTGACATGGTCAGAGATCAGCTTCAGACATATATATCATAAAAAAGAAAATGGTGAACACTTCATAATAAGAGGTGTTCACCATTTTTATTTAGAATGTTTTTTATAAGACAATTAAAGGCTGTGACAGGAATTTTCCTTTTTGAGGCCAGTTACTTTTTGGATTTCAATGCCTTTTCAAGAGCAGCTATGAGGATCTTCAGGGCCTTGATACGGGCATACTTTTTGTCGTTTGACTCAAGGATATACCAGGGGGCATAGGTGGTACTGGTCTTTGCTATCATCTCATCCACCGCCTGCTCGTACAGATCCCATTTTTCTCTGTTTCGCCAGTCCTCGTCGGTTATCTTCCACTGCTTTTCGGGAGTGTTCTGTCTGTCGGTGAAGCGGGCCAGCTGGGTATCCTTATCGATGTGTACCCAGAACTTGACTATAACTGCGCCCCAGTCACTGAGCTCTTTTTCAAACTCATTTATTTCATTGTAAGCTCTCTGCCAGTCATTTTCAGAGCAGAATCCCTCAAGGCGTTCTACCATCACACGGCCGTACCAGGTTCTGTCAAAGATGGCAAAATGTCCTGTTTTCGGAAGCCTGGTCCAGAAACGCCACAGGTGATGACGGCTCTTTTCGAAAGGCTTCGGACTTGCTATAGGATGAACGATGTAACCTCTTGCATCCAGAGCGCTGGTAAGTCTCTTGATGTTTCCGCCCTTTCCGGCAGCATCCCAGCCCTCATAGGCAACAATTATGGGGATGCCCTTAAGGTATGCCTGGTTATGAAGGGCTTTGAGTCTGACCTGAAGATCTTTAAGCTGGGTTTTGTATTCTTCGTCTGAAATGGTCTTGTTGAGCTTTATATCCTTCAGCTTTTGCGTGCGGTTCAAAGGGAATACATTCTGAATCAACGGCACAGTAAGTGTGTGGTTTTTCAATGCCACATCTATACCGGCAACGATGGTCTCCATGACCTGGAGTTCTGCCCATTTTCTGGATTTGGCATCGATAACATTCCAGGGAACAGTGGATGAATTGGTATCCTCCATGTATTTGTCGAATACCTTATAGCACTCGTCGTAATGGTCATTTTCCCAAATATCGTAATCGTCCACCTGCCATGATCGGTCTTTGTTGTCCAGAAGAATCTTTATTCTTTCAGACTGTTCCTTGTGACTGATATGGAAGAAGAACTTAAGTACCAGATATCCGTTATCTGTGAGAGAACGCTCAAAGCGGATGGCACTGTTCACACGGTTTTTGTAGGTCTGTTTGTTAATACGGTCGAACAGAACGTCCTTGGTTATTTCTGTCATCCATCCTGCATCCAGGAACTTGAATTGTCCTGCTTCAGGTATTTCTGCAAAATATCTGGCCAGAAATGGTTTTCTCTTTTCGTCGGGAGAAGGGTCATGCATGGAAATGGCTGAGAAAAATCGGGGATCCAGATTCTTTATGACTTTTCCGAGAACGGTTCCTTTTCCGGCGGCGCCCCAGCCCTCAAAAAGAATGAATACAGGAAGCCGGTTTTCTTTCATCTGGAGCTGTTGTTCCATAAGACGCTGGTGGGCGGTTTCGAGACGCTGTTTTATTTCATCAGGTTCCGGTTTGGGAATGGATTTGTAGGTTTCTATCATTATTGAATCTCCCTTCTTTGGATGTTATTAACGGGCATGCTTTAAATACTCTTCGGCAAACAATGGGATGAAAATAAGATTCTCGCATCAACAAAAAGAAGAGCCGATATCTTGACCAGACGAGGTGTCAAGATATCGGCTTTTTCTATCTGAGTAAAAAAGGAAGCGGTGGGGATGGAAGGGGTGTGGGCTCCGCTTTCCTTTTGTACCTACTGACTATATGGTGGGTATAGTAAGTAACCTTTTTGGTATGTCTAAATGATAGCATTGTCAATGTCACAAAAGTGTCACAAAAAAATAAAAAAACGGTAATCATTTGTTTTTGGCGGTGGTTATATACATTCTTCTATTGGAGAGCAGATGTGAGAGATATTTATGAGACTTTTCTCAAAATATTTTTTTGAGAAAAATACTTATATGATGTTCATTACCGCCGATGAATATAACAAGCCAATAATACATTGTTTTTTTATCTCCTTACAGAATGAAGAGGGAGCTATCACATGATAGCTCCCTCTTCATCTGCGGTTCACGGCTGCGTTTCAATTAAGGTACAAAGTGAAAAGCAACTTGCATTATCAGCACAGGTATGTTAAACTCCCTCAGTCTTATCTATAAAACAAATCACTTTACTGATCGGGCGTGCCCGGTCAGTTTTTATGTATAAGCAATAAGAGATTCGATATGCACAGTGCAGATTATGAAGCAGCAGATTGCTTATATTCATATCAATAAGGAAAAATAAATGACATTTAACGAATTAAATTTGAATCACCGTATCGTCGACGCTATCACAAAGGCAGGATACAAGGAGCCGTCACCTATTCAGGAGCAGGCCATTCCTCTTATGATGGAAGGAAAAGACATGATAGCCTGTGCTCAGACAGGAACAGGAAAGACAGCGGCTTTCGCGCTGCCTGTTCTCAATATGCTTGACGATGAGTCAAGAGACCATCCACGTGCCATCGTGCTCACACCGACAAGAGAGCTTGCCATACAGATACTTGAGAATTTCAAGAAGTACAGCAGATATATGCGTCTCCGTACAGTATGTTTTTACGGCGGAGCCAAGCAGGGACCTCAGGTGAGGGCTTATGAGAGAGGCTGTGACATTCTTGTGGCAACACCCGGACGTCTTATCGACTATATGAATCAGGGTATCGTAAGCCTCAAGGATATAGAGGTCCTCATTCTGGATGAGGCTGACCGCATGCTTGATATGGGATTCATCCATGACATAAGACGTGTTGTCAGTGAGGTCCCGGAGGATAGACAGACGGTAATGTTTTCCGCCACCATGCCTAAGGAGATTGAGGCTCTTGCAAGAGACATTCTTCAGGATCCCGAGACTATCAAGATCGCATCTACCACAAGTCCTGCTGAGACTGTAGACCAGAAGATCTGCTTCATGGAAAAGGAAGATAAGAAGACTGTTCTCGGAGATTTCCTCAAGAAGGAAGAAGTCAAGAAGTCGATCGTATTTACAAGGACAAAGCACGGAGCGGATCATCTTGTAAGAGATCTCGGAAAAATGGGTATCGTTTCCATGGCCATTCACGGAAACAAGACACAGGGCCAGCGTCAGAATGCCCTTGAGAGATTCCGTTCCGGCAACATCAAGGTACTGGTGGCAACAGATGTGGCCTCCAGAGGCATTGACATACCAAAGATAAGCCACGTATTTAATTATGAGCTTCCTGAGGAGACTGAGTCCTATATTCACAGAATCGGTCGTGTAGGAAGAGCAGGTCAGACCGGAGAGGCCATCACTCTTTGCAGCAAGGAGGAGATGGGACTTCTTTATGACATCGAGAAGATGATGGATAAGGAGATTCCGGAGATCGAGACTGAACAGTCCATCGTTATCGAGCGTGTAAAGCGCGGCGAGAGAAGAAGATTCGGAAAGCCGGTGAAGGAAAAGGGCGTTAGTGAGAGAAAGAGCCGTTCCGAGAATGGGCGCAGCCGCAAGACCCGTGCACGTAAGGAGGAGCATGTTTCACGTATAGCCATGGCACGTGCCGAGAAGAAGGAAAGACTGGAGAGAAGAAAGCTCCGTCTTGAGGGCCTTTCCGTTGAAGAGGCTGTGGCAGCAGTGGCAAAGGCCAGGAAGGCTTCTGCAGCTGAAAAGCCAAAGAAGACCGGCTTTGAAAAGTTCTATAAGAATAGCGCAGAGATTTTTGCAGAGGCAACCGCAAGCTTTGAAAAGCGTGAAAAGAAGAACAGAAAACTGAAAGAGGATTTCAGGAAAATGCAGGCTGATGAATCAGCCGGAAAGAAGAAGGAAAGAAGCTCCTTCATTAAAACTGACAGTCGCAGCAATGACAGCCGAAGCCATAAGGGCCGCGACAAAAAGGAAACTGCATTTAAGAATAAGAAGCAGAATAATGCTTTCGGCGGAAAGAAGAAGGAAAGAAGAGCTTCCTGATTCTTTCGGAATAACAAGTGCAGCAGGCATAACCACAAGAAATATCTGTTTCACTTGACATAAAAAGTCTGTGAGACTATATTAATGCAAAACGTAAAAGACTTATGTATATAGAGGTAGCGGTGTAAATGAGTACTCCACTGAGCCGGCGGGCTGAGAAGTGAAGGAAAGGTAATCACCGCCGAACGGAACATTGTCGCAAACATGTTCTGTGGGGGTACAGAGAATATCTGTATCACTCCTCCGTTTATCGGAGAGGCGCTATTACTTATGGAATCTGATTCATATTTTTTGAAGATTAAGACCGTATGTGATAGCACATACGGTCTTTTTATTTGCAAAGGAGAAAAAATATGAAGAGATCAATCATTTCAGCAGCAGTAGTTTTTGCAAGCGCAGCACTTCTCGCAGGATGCGGCAGCAGCACGGTTAAGACGCCGGAGGCAACCGATGCTCAGCCACAGGGAACAGATGCAGCGGCTTCAGGCAAGGAGGTTCTGAGAGTTGGCATGGAGTGTAACTATGCTCCCTTCAACTGGACAACAACAGAATCAAATGAATTTACCCAGCCTATCACAGGCGTTGATTACGCGGACGGTTATGATGTAGTCATGGCAACAAAGCTTGCCGGATCAATCGGCAGAGATGTACAGATCGTGAAGCTTGACTGGGACAATCTCATTCTTTCCCTTCAGAACAACCAGATCGATGCCATCATCGCAGGTATGACTGACACCCCGGAAAGAGAAAAGGAGGTGGCATTCACTTCCCCTTATTACGTGTCTGAGGAGGTCATGATAGTAAAGGCAGACAGCCAGTATGCGGATGCCACAAGCATTCAGGATTTCTCGGGTGCAACAGTACAGGGGCAGATGAACACGGTATACGATGAGGTGATCGATCAGATCGAAGGCGTGGTTCACCAGCCTGCGGCAGAGACATTCCCGGCATCCATACAGGCCCTTCAGGCAGGTGCTGTTGATGCGGTCGTTTCAGAGCTTCCTGTTGCGAACGGTGTTGTATCTGCAAACTCCGGACTTGCTATCGTAAGATTTGAAGAAGGCAAGGGCTTCACTGCAGACACTTCGGTTTCAGTTGCAGTCAGAAAGGAAGATACAGAGTTAAAGGATCAGCTTGAAAAGGCTCTTTCAGAGATATCCACAGACGAAAGAAATTCACTTATGGAGGCAGCGGTTGAGCGTCAGCCGGCTAATGGTTAATAGATAATGTTCATTGAAAATTGTATAGAAATTATAAGTAAATATCACGCAAGTCTTCTGCTGGGAGTCCGTACCACACTTCTGGTGGCTCTCACGGGAACCTGCTTCGGCCTCGCACTGGGTCTTCTGGTCGGAGGCTTCAGGGCAGTAAAACTTGATCACACAGCAAGTGATGCCGCAAGATCCGTTAAGAAATTCTTCGATGTCATTGCCGGAGCCTACATCACGGTTTTCCGCGGAACTCCCATGATGGTCCAGGCGGTATTCATTTACTATGCCCTCCTGAATGTCATTCACTGGACACCGACTGTTGCGGCTATTTTCGTAATAAGCATCAACACCGGCGCGTATATGGCTGAAATCGTGCGCTCGGGTATACAGGCTGTGGACGGCGGACAGACAGAGGCCGCAAGGTCTCTCGGTATGTCAAATGCCCAGACCATGCTGGGAGTTGTGCTTCCTCAGGCGGTTAAAAATGCATTTCCTGCCATAGGAAACGAGTTCATCGTAAACATCAAGGACTCCTCTGTTCTTATGATCGTATCCATTACTGAGCTGATGTTCCAGGCAAAAAGCATTGCCGGATCCACCTTCCACTTCACCGAGACCTACTTTATCGAGGCGGTGATCTACCTTATACTCACCTCGATCGCAAGTCTCATTTTGAATTCCATTGAAAAAAGGATGAACTCGGACAGCCGGTATTCTCTTCCCATGAGCGATACGGACCCGATAAGCATCGGATATACAAAGAAAAAGTTGGAGGCAAAGTGACCATATGGCATCACCTGTAGTAGAGATTAAAGATATCAGGAAAAAATACGGTGGGCTTGAGGTGCTCAAAGGGGTGGATTTCTCCGTGAATGAGGGAGAAGTGGTCTGTCTTGTAGGGCGCTCCGGTTCCGGAAAGTCAACGCTGCTGCGCTGTATCAATCTCCTCGAAAAGGCGGATGGAGGTGTCATCACTGTTTTCGGAGAGGACATCCTCCATACAAAGGACATCAATGCTTATCGCGCGAAGGTCGGCATGTGCTTCCAGCAGTTCAATCTTTTCAATAATATGAATGTGCTGGAGAACTGCATATATCCCCAGAGGAAGGTTCTGAAGCTTTCAAAAGAGGAGGCAGCCGAAAGAGCCCTGCATTTCCTTGACAAGGTTGGAATGAAGGAGTTTGCAGGTGCCAATGTCAACAGAATTTCAGGAGGACAGAAGCAGCGTGTAGCCATTGCGAGAGCGCTTTGCATGAAGCCGAAGCTCATGCTGTTTGATGAGCCGACTTCGGCACTTGATCCTGAGATGGTAGGTGAGGTCCTCAATGTAATGAAGGATCTTGCGGAGGAAGGTCTGACCATGATCATCGTCACCCATGAGATGGGCTTTGCAAGAGAGGTTGCGGACAGAGTTGTCTTTATGGATCAGGGAAGGATCGAGGAGCAGGGAACACCTGAACAGCTTTTCGAGCATCCACTGAGTGAACGTACCAGAAGCTTCTTAAGTGCAACGAAAAATAAGTAAATTGATAAATTGACTTATTTTTGAATCGGTCAGATATCCTTTTCTGCTGATATGCAAGCATACCGCGGAATCAGGCTATTTGTCCCTGTTATCATCATATTATGTCGGGAATTAAAGGGAGCAGTAACACGATATGTGTGTTACTGCTCTCTTTTTGTTCGTTTATGAATTGCTTAACATTAGATCTGAGAGTTTTGGCGGTTCTATGTTGTGTGAATTGTTTGTAATTCGGATGTTTGTTTGTCCGAAACAGACATACAGATTTCGGAAATAATGTGTAATCATATATGAGTATCGAAAGCGGATGGGTTGAAATACCCTTTAGAGGGAGAGGAGATTTATGAAGAGAGAGCTTATATCAGCAGCACTTGCCGCAGGTATGGTCATGACAGGCTGTGGCGCCACTACTACACCTGAGGCAACAACTGCTGCCCAGAACACAGAGACAACAGCAGAACAGACCACAAGTGAAGCTGCGGCAGAAAAGACAGAAGAGACAACAGAAGCTGGAAAAGCGGAGGCAGGCGCCGGCCTTACGGACGGAAGCTATGAAATCACTGTTGACGGACGTAACGGAAAACTTACAGTAACTACAGAGATTAAAGACGGTAAGATCGCTCAGGTTAAGGTTGGCGACAACACAGAGACTCCTGAGGTTGCGGCAGCAGCGCTTGAGCAGATTCCTGAAGCCATTGTTTCCGCAGGAAGCCCTGCTGTTGATGCGGTTACAGGTGCAACCATCACATCAGAGGCCATAATGGAGGCTGTAAAGCAGGCTATAACAGCAGCAGGCGGAGACCCTGAGAATTTCACGGCAAGTGAGACAGCTAAGTCTACAGAGGTTAAGGATCTTAAGGCTGACGTTGTGGTTGTCGGTGCCGGTGCAGCAGGTGTTTCCGCAGCTCTCACTGCACAGCAGGCAGGTGCTGAGGTAATCCTTCTCGAGAAGGCGGCAACACCCGGTGGAGTATCTATCATAGCAGGCGGCCCCATGGGTATAGACTCTAAGGATCAGAAGGAAGCAGGAGTTGCAGGAACCTTCACCACAGCTGATGTACTTAAATACTGGCAGGACTATAACTGCTGGATGGATGACGGACAGCTTTTCTACAATATCGCAAACCGTTCCGGTGAGACCATAGACTGGCTTGAGGATAACGGCATGGAGTTTACATTCATGGGTACCGAGCAGGCGGCCCATGCAGATGGTTTCCAGACCTATCATATTTATAAGGACCAGGAAAATAAATTAGGCTACTACACAAAGCTCGTTGATAAGTTCAAGGCAGACGGCGGACAGGTATTCTTCGAGACACCGGCCACAGAGCTTAAGGCAGAGAATGACAAGATCACAGGTGTTGTTGCGGTTTCAAAGGACGGAACAACCTATGAGATCTCATGTGACGCTGTTGTTCTCGGAACAGGCGGATTCGGTGCCAATGCTGACATGATCGAGGAAGAGGTGGGATTCCCTCTTGAGACATTTACAACAGGCACACAGACAGGAGACGGTGCAACCATGTCCCGTGCCATCGGCGCAGGAAAGGGTAAGACCATCCAGCAGTATCACGGAGTTACATCATATTCAGGTATCCAGACAGGTCAGGGCAAGGATGAGATCGCAAAGGCTATCTACATGCCTACCAGCGTATGGGTAAACAGGAGGGCCGCAAGATTCTGTCCTGAGGATCTTAACTATGATACAGCTCTTTGCTCAAATGCAGCAGCAACTCAGGGAGAATACTATTTCTCAATCATATCTGAGGATATGGTAAAGGCTCTTGAAGAGGGCGGTGCCAAGGCGCTTGATGTTGATATACCTGTAGCTTATGAGCCTACTATTCCTATGTTCTCCATTGATGAGGGATGGACCGGCTTCCGTGCAGCACTTGAGGACGGAGTTCAGAAGGGAATAGTATTTAAGGGCAATTCAGTTAAAGAGCTTGCCGAGAATATGGGAGTAGATGTAGAAACCCTGGAGAAGACATTGGCAGATTACAATGCTTCATGCGAAAAAGGTGTAGATCCTGTGTACGGTAAGGCTTCAAAGTACATGAAGAGCCTGGGCGATGGAGTTCTCTATGCCGTAAAGGCAAGACCTGTTTCACTTGGAGGAATCGGCGGAGTTCTGGTAAACTCCAATCTTCAGGTAATTAAGGATGATGGTACTGTTATCAAGGGCCTTTATGCGGCTGGAAATGATGTTGCGGAAATGTACAACAACTCCTATCCATTGGTAGAGGGTGTATCTATGATGAATGCTCTTACAGGAGGAAGAATCTGCGGCGAGGAAGCTGCAAATTACGTAAAAGGATGATTTTTATTTGGGCTGTGAGGGGCTTAAATAGATAAAACTGGCAAAAATAGCAGTCCGTTTAGAGATAAATGGAGGGGATGGACTGTTATAAGAGTAAGAGGAATTTGTACCATATATATAGGCAGAGGAAAGGCTTATTTTAGTCTTTTCTCTGCCTTTTCTTTGCATGTTCTTTCGAGTATACTCGTTGAGGCATCTATGGCGGTATAAAATGTGCTATGGGCTGCTGTGATGCCCTTGTGCGGGTAATATTCATTAAATGAAAAATGGGAAAGTATACATGGAAAAGCAGGAACTTTTTGAAATACTGGTGAAGGAGAAAACGATACAGGAGTTTGCTGATGCCTGTGGAAAACTGATTCAGAATCCCTTGTGGATAATGGATGGCGCCTATAGACTGGTCGCCCAGTCTCATGCTCCTTCGGCAACTGCATATCTTGAAGATTTTGTTGACGGAAAGATCATGGAGAGAGTTGACTGCTGGGTGGAAAGCGGACTTTTGAATAAGGTCAGCGGAAATCCGAAGCCCTTTCGCTTACATGATAGTTATTTTGATGAAGATCTGGTCATAATGGATATTTTTTCTGACAGGAGACCTATAGGTAAGCTTACTATAGTCCTGCACCAACCGATTACTGACGAAGAAATGATGAGCATAAGCAATGCAGCCGGGATATATTTGAGGTCACAAAACTGTACGTCAGGTACCACTTTTGAACAGGGACTGGCATTGCTTTTGCAGGATACGGCGGAGTCGGAGAGTGCAGGGCGAAAGATACTTGAGGCTGAAGGCTATACAGGTAAACCTCCCTACAGACTGTCAGTGGTAGATACAGAGGAGCAGGGAAGGCTGACTCTGGTCAATGCGTTCATGACGGATCTGAGAAATACGGATCCTATGATAGTCTGCGGAATAATAAGTAATCGCGGTTATATACTAAGCTGCCTTGGACACGATATCCCTGAGCTGCTACTGAAGAGAAATATCCGCATAGGTCATAGTCTATGTTTCGACAGCCTGGAACATCTTAAAACTTATTCGATTCAGGCTGAGATTGCGCTTCGATCTGGAAAGGAAAAAGAGGAAGTATTTGAGGAGCATTACGGAGATTATTTGAGAGAATGCGTTGCAAGAGGCATGAATGATGCAGAAGCGTTCATTCTGCCTGAAATTCGACGGATTCTTGATTATGATGCTGCTTATCATACGGAATATTTCAAGACATTGAAAACATATGTCTATCTGATGTGCTCAAAGCAAAAAACGGCAGATTTCATGGAGCTTCATCTTAATACGGTGAAATACAGGATAAGTCAGCTGGAGAAGGTATTTGGCATTGATTTCAAAAAGCTGGATGCCATATTTGTATCGCTGATGGCGGCAGACATTGCAAAAGAAGAGAGTACAGGATAATGAATCCGTCCAATGATTTAAAATATAAAATTTTTGTCGAATCTTCAGCTTCTTTTAAGGTTCGAGAGCGACTATATGCGTGTCAGACAGATAACAGCTGTTGACAAATTAGAAGTTTTTTCATACTACTCCGCCGGAGAGATCCCTAAACTCTCCGGCAACCCATAGGAAATTCGGGAGAATTTCCTGAAAGATGATAAAACCTTAATCGGATATGATAAAATATATAAATGAGGTAGGTGTCAAAAGTCGATATAGAATCGTTTCGCGCTTTGCGCTCTCACGATTCTCCCACATTCCGCACTCCCAGGCCGCTAGAAGCGTCCTTACGTGCTCCATGTGGGGCGTGTCATGAAGCATCTCACCCACTTTTGTGCGAGCACAAGTGGGTGAGATACTTATGACACTTATATCATATAAATAAAACCCGAAAACCTCAGTGTTCGAATGAACGCTGAGGTTTTCGGGCAAAATAAAAATGCACCTTCAGGGACTTGAACCCTGGACAAACGGATTAAGAGTCCGCTGCTCTACCAACTGAGCTAAAGGTGCATTCTGTTGCTCTCTCGCAACGCCTGTACAATATACAAATTATTCAGACATTTGTCAACAGCTTTTTTAAAATAACAAAAATATTTGATGAGAAGTTAATTGTAAAACTAACTTCCACTCCAATTATTCATGATGTGGAATTGAGAATTACAATTGATCAAAAAATGTGAAGCAGTAAATACACCCTTGCTAAGGAGGATCGTATTGGATATATTTCGGTTTTTGGGTAAAACAGAGTATCGTACCTCGGAAATGGCGGTGAATTTCGTTCAGGAGGAGGGAGATGCAGAAAGCGGTTATATAATTGCGGAAATATACGGAGAAGACATTATTGGCTGGAATAAATACATTTATGCATTGTGCGCGTTCAGGGAAGATTCCTTCTATGCTGATGAAGACCTTGCTTATGCAGATATGATAAAAAATTCAAATCAGAAATCAGACGTTACCGTGCCTATACATTTTCATTTAAAAAACGGGAAGGTGGCGGATTTCAGGGTGGATTTTGGAACCTACAGCATGAGAGTTGAAGACGAAAGATTTGCCGACCTTGAAGTGAGGAATTTTCATGTCATGAATATAAAGATTTATAAGAAGAAGTGGAACGGCTGGCTGTCGTGACAGGACTGTCTGAATAGCGACAGGATGATTTTCACACATATTTTTTACACATATGAAAGGAGCTGCCGCGTAAACCGAAACCGGGTGGTCAGACTAGATATCTAACGATCGGAGGTTTATGCGACGGCCCCTTTTTGATTGTCCGCTCGTATAAGGACGGGCGTTAATTGAATTTTCTTTCCGGAAGAGACTTGGGTCTGTACTGAATGTTACTTACCTGATATACGGTCACAAATGCCTGAGGGTCACAGGTGTCGAGGAAAGACATGAGCTTCTGGAACTCGTGCTTATCAACGATGGTGATTATTTCTTCACGCTCTTCAAGATGATATGCACCGATGGCTTTGTAAATAGTTGCACCGCTGTGAAGATCATTCAAAATGTAATCTCTTATCTCGTCCATCTTTGGAGAAACGATGCAGACCCTTCTCTTTAAATTATGGTCAAAAATAAAATGATCAAGGACTATGCCGTTAATATATGTACCAAGTACACTCAGAACAACGGTTTTAATGTCATAAGCCAGATAAGAGGACAGGGCGATACACATTCCGGAAACCGAGAGCGCCTTCCCTATCTCGATTCTGAAGTATTTGTTGAGAATCTTGGCTACTATATCAAGGCCGCCTGAGGAAGCGTTTCTGTTGAACAGTATGGCAAGTCCGATGCTTACGATGAAGGTGTAGCAGACTACGTCAAGAAATGCATCTCCTGTCGGTGATGATACAGCGGGAAAGAAGTTTTCGAAAATCCCGAGAAAGACCGGAAGGAGAATAGAGGTAAATACGGTCTTGTACCCGAATTCACTTCCGCAGGTAAAAAAACCTATAATGAGAAGGACTATGTTCATAAACATTGTTATCTGGGACATGGAAAAGGGTATAAACTTTATGAGTACTATAGACAGACCTGAAATGCTGCTGATGGATACGTGGTTCGGGACCTGAAAAAAATAAACCGCAACAGCGATGATCAGAGTAGCGATAGTAAGAATAAACAGCTCTTTTGCTAGTGAAAGTAATTTCATGATTCCTCCTGTGAGCCCGGGAAGATATAAGTGTTGTGATCGGGAACGATTCTATATCGACTTTTGACACTCACGTCATTATATGATACACACGCCTGATCCTGTATGACGGTCCGGGACTGCAACCCATACATTTTAGCACCAATTACCGGTGATTCCTACATGAGGCAGAGCCGATTATAATTGATAATATGTATAAAAACAAATAATCGATATGATTTTCGAAATTCGATTTTGCAAAATCCAAAATCATGATATAGAATGTGAGAACAAGTTAAGACAAACGGTTAAGCGGGTTATATATGACTATGCTTATGCCGTGACACATTGATGAATAGGAGCATTATATATGGATAGAATAGAAAAAGCGGTGGAGTATAAGCACAATGGTTATAATTGCTGTCAGGCGGTACTTGAGGCATTCAGTGACGAGCTTGAACTCAGTGAGGATCAGATAAGGACTCTTGGATCAGGATTCGGAATAGGGATGGGATGTATGGAAGCAACCTGCGGAGCACTGGTCGGTGCCAATATGATTCTTGGATTAAAGAATAAAACTAATAAACCGATCATTCCGCAGTCAAGACAGCTTTTAAATGATTTTAAAGCTGCCAGTGGCGCTACAATCTGTAAAGAACTGAAAGGAATAGAGAGCGGCAAGGTTCTCTGTGAGTGCGATGATTGCGTAAGAAATGCTGTTAAACTGCTTCTTGAAAAGTGATCTAAAAAAAACGCTCTGAAAAAAATCAAAAAAATTCAAAAAACGTTTGACAATCCGAAGAGGAATTGTTATATTAACTGAGCTGTCGCAAGAGAGCAAAACAAAAGCTCCTTAAAACAGCTCAAAGAACCTTGAAAATCAAAGATCGATTAATACACAGACCCTGAAGATTCTTTAAAAGAAAATTCAGAGCTTCAAGTTTAAAAACTATGAAGCACGACCAAAAAGGTCTAAAGCGAAACTATTCGCAGTAAAGTAACGGACAGAACAAACTAAGCTAGTGAGTTCTGAACAAGGAAGAACTTAAAGAGAGAAATCTCTTACATTT
>Ga0256404_1007591_pt1 | contig 17005 bp, 16 predicted proteins | sample RumenRJG_01DNA_FD_185990 | JGI IMG/M metagenome (GOLD analysis project Ga0256404, IMG submission 185990) | Bovine rumen microbial communities from Lethbridge, Alberta, Canada - RJG_01 | ecosystem: Host-associated > Mammals > Digestive system > Stomach > Rumen | place: Canada: Alberta | collected...
GCTGTCGCCGGATCTCCGACGAGCAGGCCGGGATTGTCCCAGGATTCTGCCAGCTCGAACGGCGCTATATCATTCACGGCCCGGCGGATATCTTCCACGGTTATCTGGCTCATAGCAAATCCTCCAACTCTGCCATCAATTCCTTCACCTGCTGGTATTTGCGCGTCTTCACAGCCCGCGGACTGCGCTCCATGCCGCTCAGTATCTGACGCCCGCGGAACACCATCGTCTCTATATGATGCTCGAGCAGTGGCGGCTGCTTCGCGAGCAGCACGGGCCCGACCAAGAGTTCGAGCGGCGACGGCATTTTCTGGCGGCCATGCTCGGCCCGCAGCGCCACATAGATGCGACCGTCATCTACGGTCAGCTGCTCATCAGCGATATGCCAGTAGTGGCCATAGAGCCAGCGCCGCAGCTCCATCTCGGCGTTCTGCGGCTGCAGCACGAGCGCCCGGATCTGCTTCAGCACCGCTGTATCGGCAGCCTTCAGCATATCGCACATCAGCGCACCGCCCATGCCAGCCACGCAGACGATATCGGCCTCGCCCGGTGCCAGCACCTGCAGCCCGTCGCCCTGCCGCAGCTCGATCTGGCTCTCGAGGCCGCAGTCCGTCACGGTACGCCCGGCCGCTTGCAGCGGCCCAGCGTTCAGGTCACTGGCAATGGCATCGCGGGCCAGCCCATGCTCCAGCAAGGCTGTGGCCAGATACGCATGGTCCGTACCGATGTCGGCGATGGTGAAGCCGGACTCTGAATCGGCCTGCTCCGCCACGAATCCCGCGACGAGAGACTCCACCATTGCCAGGCGCGGCGAAAGTTTTTGTATATTGCTCATCGTGTCTCACCTGTCAGAAAAAATAAAAGGGCGTAGCCTCCGCTACGCCCTGAATATCCTGGCTCCTCGGACTGGACTCGAACCAGTGACATACGGATTAACAGTCCGTCGTTCTACCGACTGAACTACCGAGGAATCTCACAACAGGTAATACTATATACTATATCGACAAAACTGTCAACCCTGTTTTTTCTTTTTTATTGATTTTTAAGTTATTTATCTCGATCATCGTCATCGAATGGTCCGTCAGGAGGGCACGGATGGTCGTAGTGACCGCGTAGCACGACATCCTGGAGTCCGAGCTCCTCAGCGACATCCTTCCAGCGATTGTTTATCTTCTTCAAGGAGAGGACATATTCGACATCCTTGCCGGATTTGGCTGACAGGATGCTGGCTGCCTCGATGTCCATCGGATGATAGCCATCCTGCAGCAGCTTCTTCGCCTCGTCCTGAGACACATTGCTGAAACGGCGATGGATGCGGGCCGAGATCTGGTTATCGAGCTCAGCCTTTACGGCCTCATGGTTGACGCCGCACCAGTTCTCCGTTTCCGGCCACGTATAGCCAGCCTGCTTATAATCCAGCACCGACTTGAACGATTTGCCGCTCAGCTTGGCCAGCAGGGCGGCCTGACCGATATCGCGGAAATCCGTATTGGATGTGAAGGCTTCTTTGACCTCATCCTTATCGAGGCCGAAGTCTGCTGCCACCTTCTGCGCAGCCTTGTCCCGGTCGAATTCCGGGGGATAGAAGTTCTCCCCTACGCCGGCCGCCTTCTGAGCCGCCTCTACCTGCGCATCGACATTCGAGCGCTGTAGTGCTATAGAGGAAAAACCGCACAATACCAGGATAGCACCTGCCACGACGCCGCATAATATTTTTTTCTGTTTCTTGACCATGATACTCATTCCTTTTCGATGGGGTCAACCTGCACGCCGCACCCCAGCTATAGCGCCAGCCTTTTCCCTGAAAAAAGCTACGGCACTATGATCAAACGGCAGTCTCTATCCCTACTCTCTGGAGTATAGTATAGGCTAAAGGTCTTAGATAGCAATAAACAGGTAATTAAATTTCTTAATGCCTTTCTGCTTGCAGGAAATGAGAAAATTTTGTAGTATAATACGGTATAGATAGATTTATTCTGTTAGATATCCGGCCCGAGGCTGGGTGATTAGGAAAAGGAGCTGAGCTGTACATGCAGAATCAGGAAATTGAGAAACTGGTTGCAGATGAGTTTGATAAAGCGTTCAAGGAGACCGAGCATCCCCATAAGTTCTTTTTGACCGAGAACGGCCGTCACATCCAGGATGGTGGCGAGCTCTACAATGCCGTGCTGAAAGATGCACTGGCCGTCACGCAGAAAGCCACGGTCGAGATCCTGAAGAAGATCAAATAAACCAAGAATAAATAGGAAACGTCAATCAGCCCCGGACTGCCAGCAGGCAGCTCCGGGGCTGATTTTAGTTCCGATTCAGTTTCCTGTCTTCAGGCTGCGAGCCCTCATTTGCCAGTACGCCCTCTCTTCGTGAGCGGGATGCCCTTCTGACAGAGCGGGCAGTTCTCCGGCTTGTACGCCTCTACATTCAGATGCAGCAGGGCCGTATACGGTACATCGCCGAATGATACCTTGCCGCCGCTGCGATCGACGAGCATGCTGACGGCTACTGGTACACCGCCGAACTCGCGGACGACGTCGATGACCTCGCGGATGGAGCCGCCCGTCGTGACGATGTCCTCGACGATGAGCACGCGCTCGCCCTCATGCAGCGAGAATCCGCGCCGGAACGTCATGTGACCATCGACGCGCTCGGTAAATATGGCGCGCGTTCCGAGGGCCTTGCCCGTCTCATGAGCCAGCAGGATGCCGCCCGTCATCGGGCCGACGACGGTCTCGATGTTCGCGTCCTTGAATTTCTCCGCCATGGCCTGGCAGAGCTTCTCCGTGTATTCCGGATGCTGAAGTACGTTGAATTTCTCCACATAGTGCGGGCTGTGCAGGCCCGAGGTCAGCAGGAAGTGTCCATTCATGATGGCTCCGGTCTCTTCCAGCATTTTTCTTACTTCTTCTTCGGTCATTTCTACACCTCACGAAAAATAACACTCTTATGCCGCGTCTGATCAGTCCCCGGTCACGCCGGCCATCTCCGCTATGATGGCCTCGGCGGCTGCCTGCGGATCATCGGCCATCCGGATGGGACGTCCCACCACGATATGGCTGGCTCCATTCCGGATAGCCGCAGCCGGTGTCGCGATGCGCGTCTGGTCGTTGACATCACTGCCGGCCGGGCGAACGCCGGGGGTGACGATCAGGAAATCCGGCCCGCAGGCCTGACGGATGGCGGCCGCCTCGCGCGGACTTGCCACGACGCCATCGAGACCGGCACTCTTCGTCAGCCGGGCCAGTGTGAGGACGGAGTCCTCGATGGCCCGGGTCTGACCCGTGCCGTTCCACTCCTCCTGACTGATGCTGGTCAGTACGGTGATGGCTATGATTTTCGGGCACTCGATGCCGCGCTCGGCAGCGGCGGCATGCAGCCGCTCGGCGGCCGTCTTCATCATCGTATAGCCGCCGCTGGCATGGACGTTCACGATCGAGGCACCGAGATCCATGAGCGAGCACAGGCCCCCTGCCACCGTATTCGGTATATCGTGCAGCTTCAGGTCCAGGAATACCTTCTTGCCCTGCTGGCTGAGCCAGCGGACGACGTCAGGGCCGACGCTGTAAAACAGCTCCATGCCGACCTTGTAATACGACACGGTATCGCCGAGCTTCTGTACGAGCTGCTCGACATCGGCCATCGTATGCACATCGAGAGCGACTATGAGTCTGTCATCTGCTTTGATTGCCATCGTTCCTCCTCACTGCTCTCAGGCCATCTCGTCGCCGCCACCGACATAGTCCTGGATGGCGAGCGAATAAACCAGACGGCGCTCCCGCATGAAGGAAAGTACGCGCATGACCTCCCAGGCGGTATCGAGCGAGGTCAGGCAGGCGATGCCATGCTCGACCGTGGCGCGACGTATCTTGAAGCCATCCTTCTGCGAGTGCTGCCCCTGCGTCAGTGTATTGATGACCATGTTGATCTGGCCGTTCTTGATCATCTGGATGATGTCCGAGCTGCGCTCGTGTACCTTGCCCACCGTCGTGACGTCGATGCCCATTTCCTTTATGGCTTTGGCCGTGCCGGCGGTAGCTGCGATCTTGAAATCGAGGTCGGCGAACGCCTTGGCCAGCTGCTTCATTTCCTCTTTGTCCTTGTCGGCTACCGTGAACAGTATGCAGCCGTGCGTCGGCACATGGATGCCCGAGCCGATGATGGCCTTGTAGAGGGCGCGTGCATAGTGATAGTCGATGCCCATGACCTCGCCGGTCGATTTCATCTCCGGGCTCAGCGCGATATCGACATCCTGCATCTTCGCGAACGAGAATACCGGTGCCTTGACTGCCACATAGGGACGCGGCGGTACGAGTCCCGAGCGGAAGCCCATGCCCTTCAGATTCTCGCCCATCGCGATGCGCGTAGCGATATCGACCATCTGGACGTTCGTGACCTTCGACAGGAACGGTACCGTGCGGCTCGAGCGCGGATTGACCTCGATGATGTAGACCTCGCCATCGACGACGACGAACTGGATATTCATCAGGCCCTTGACGTGCAGGGCGACGGCCAGACGCTTCGTATAGTCGATGATGGTGTAGATCACCTTCGCCGACAATGTCTGCGGCGGATAGACGGCGATGGAGTCGCCGGAGTGTACGCCGGCGCGCTCGACATGCTCCATGATGCCCGGGATCACGCAGTCGATGCCATCGGATATGGCGTCGACCTCGACCTCCGTGCCCTCCATGTAGCGGTCGACGAGCACTGGATGATCCGGCGTGACTTTGACGGCACGGCTCATGTAGTCACGCAGCTCGCTCTCATTGTAGACGATTTCCATGGCCCGGCCGCCGAGTACGTACGACGGACGCACCATGACCGGGTAGCCGATGTCGGCAGCACCCTTCACCGCCTCGTCTAGGCTCGTCACGCTCGTGCCGCGCGGTCTGGGGATATGGGTCTGCGTCAGCACTTCATCGAAGCGCTCACGGTCCTCCGCCCGGTCGATATCGTCAACGCTCGTGCCGAATATCTTCACGCCGGCCTTGGCGAGCGACGAGGCCAGATTGATCGCGGTCTGGCCGCCGAACTGGACGATGACGCCATCCGGCTGCTCTTTGTCGATGACGTTCAGCACGTCCTCGGTCGTCAGCGGCTCGAAATACAGGCGGTCGGAGATATCGAAGTCGGTCGAGACCGTCTCCGGGTTGTTGTTGATGATGATGGCCTCGATGCCCTGCTCGCGCAGTGCCCAGACCGAGTGGACAGAACAGTAGTCGAACTCGACGCCCTGTCCGATGCGGATCGGGCCGGAGCCGAGCACGACGACCTTGCGGGCCTTGTTCACCTTCACCTCATCCTCTGCCGCATGGAACGTCGAGTAGTAGTACGGCGTCGCCGCCTCGAACTCGGCTGCGCAGGTATCGACCATCTTGTAGCAGGGCACGATGCCCTGGCTCTTGCGCGTCGTCCGTATCTCATCGGCCGTCTTGCCGGTGATCTCGGCGATCGATACATCGGCCAGGCCGATGTTCTTAGCCTGCAACATGAGGCTCGGCGTCAGCGGCTCGCGGGCCAGCACGTTCTCGACATCGGTGATGTTCTTGAGTTTGTTGATGAACCATTTGTCGATCTTCGTGATATCGTGGATCTCGTCGACCGTAGCGATGCCGCGGCGCAATGCCTCGCAGATGACGAATATGCGCTCATCGTTGATGCGTGCCAGGGCCTTCTTGACGCGCGCATCATCCCAGGCATCCATCTTGTCCATGTGCAGGCGATGGACACCGATCTCGAGCGAGCGGGCTGCCTTCAGTATGGCACCCTCGAACGTGCGGTCGATGCTCATGACCTCACCGGTCGCCTTCATCTGCGTGCCGAGCGTATGGTCGGCATAGACGAATTTATCGAACGGCCAGCGCGGGAACTTCACGACGCAGTAGTCGAGGGCCGGCTCGAAGCAGGCTTTCGTCTTCTGCGTCACGGCATTCGTTATCTCATCGAGCGTGTAGCCGATGGCGATTTTGGCCGAGACCTTCGCGATCGGATAGCCCGTGGCTTTCGAGGCCAGCGCCGAGGAGCGGCTGACACGCGGATTGACCTCTATGACGTAGTACTTGTTGCTGTTCGGGTCGAGCGCGTACTGAGCGTTGCAACCGCCCTCGATGCCGAGCTCGCGGATGATGCGCAGCGAGGCCGCCCGCAGCATCTGGTACTCATGGTCCGTCAGCGTCTGCGACGGAGCCACGACGATGGAGTCGCCCGTATGGACGCCCACCGGGTCGAAGTTCTCCATGTTGCAGACCGTGATGCAGTTGTCATGGCCATCGCGCATGACCTCGTACTCGATTTCCTTCCAGCCCGCAACGGAGCGCTCGATGAGGACCTGGCCGATCATGGAGTAGTTCAGGCCCTTGATGACGATGTCGATGAGCTCTTCTTCATTGTCAGCGATACCGCCGCCGGTGCCGCCCATCGTGTAGGCCGGACGGACGATGACCGGATAGCCGATCTCATTGGCGAAATTCACGGCTGACGGTACGTCCTCGACGATCGTACTTTCAGGGATCGGCTCGCCAAGCTTCTGCATCGTCTCTTTGAACAGCTCGCGGTCCTCCGCTTTCTCAATGGCCTTGAGCGGAGTGCCAAGGAGCTCGACCTCGAACTTGTCGAGTACGCCCTTCTCGGCCAGCTGCACGGCCAGATTCAGACCCGCCTGGCCGCCCAGCGTAGCCAGCAGGCCATCCGGACGCTCTTTCGAGATGATTTCTTCGAGAAATTCCGGCGTCAGCGGCTCTATATAAACGCGGTCAGCGATATGCGTATCCGTCATGATCGTGGCCGGATTGCTGTTGACGAGGACGACCTCGAGGCCCTCCTCCTTCAGCGCGCGGCAAGCCTGTGAGCCAGCGTAGTCAAATTCAGCCGCCTGACCGATGATTATCGGGCCAGAGCCTATTACCATGACCTTTTTGAGGTTCGCTTTTTTAGGCAAAGTTTATTCCCCTTTCTTTTCCATCAGCGACATGAATTCATCGAACAGGTACATATTGTCGTTCGGTCCCGGAGCCGCCTCCGGATGATACTGGACCGAGAATATCGGCAGCTCGGTATGGCGGATGCCCTCGACTGTACCGTCATTCACATTGATGTGCGTGACCTCGATCGGCAGGCCGGACAGCGATTTCTCATCCACGGCGAAGCCGTGATTCTGCGAGGATATGTGCACGCGGCCGTCAGCGAGGCGCTTGACCGGCTGGTTGCAGCCGCGATGGCCGAATTTCAGCTTGTACGTATCGGCGCCGAGCGCGCGGCAGAGCAGCTGGTGTCCGAGGCAGATGCCGAACATCGGTATGCCCCGCTGGCGCGTCCCCTCCTCGACGAGCGTCTTCACGACCTCGATCTGCTCCGGCACATCGGCCGGGTCGCCGGGTCCGTTCGAGAGGAATATGCCGTCCGGCTGCAGGGCCAGCACGTCCTCCGCGCTCGTATCAGCGGGGACGACCGTCAGCTTTATGCCCATGTCATGCATGGATTTCAGGATGTTGTACTTCACACCGTAGTCGAGCGCGACGACATGATACGGTTTCTTCCCGGTCTCGCCCTCGACGTCGATATCATACGGCTTCGGCGTCGTGACCTCCATGACGACTTCCTTCTTGATCGGGCGCGCCATGAGCTCATCCATCTCGGTCTGCGAGGCGTCATCGGGGACGATGATGCCTTTCATCGTGCCGGCCGCCCGGATGTGGCGGGTCACTGCCCGCGTATCCACATTGTAGAGGCACGGTACGCCCTGCTTCGTGAGAAAATCGGCCAGCGAGTTCTCATAGTGCCAGTTCGAGCCCTTCTCGCAGAGCTCGCCGATGACGAAGCCGCCGACGAAGCACTTGCGCGACTGCATGAATATATCAGCCACGCCGTAGTTCCCCACTATGGGATACGTCAGCGTCAGTATCTGGCGGCAGTACGACGGATCCGTCAGGCTCTCCTGATAACCGACCATGCTGGTATTGAACACGACCTCGCCCGTAGCATTTATGTTATTGAGCAGTTCTCCGGTATACGAAGCCCCGTCCTCTAGAATCAGCTTTCCTTTCAAAGATAACACCTCACTCAGTCAACTACGCCATCACGCATGACGATACGGCCATCAACCATAGTCAGTACCGGCTTGCCCTTCAGCGTGCGGCCGACGAACGGCGAGTGGCTGCCCTTCGTATAGAAGTCATGCGCATCGACGACCCATTCCTTCTCCGTATCGATGACCGTGATATCGGCCGGTGCCCCGGCGGACAGCGTGCCCACGCCCTCGCCGAGGTCGAAAATCCGGGCCGGCGCATACGTCATCTTCTCGATCATGAGCGGCAACGGCAGCTTGCCGGTGTCGACGAGATCCGTCAGCAGGACGCCGACCGCCGTCTCGAGCCCCGGGAAGCCGCTCGGCGCGAACAGATACTCCTGATCCTTCTCCTCCTGGGCATGCGGCGAGTGGTCCGTCACGATCATATCGATCGTGCCGTCGACGAGGCCGGCCACGACCGCATCGACATCCTGCTGCGACCGCAGCGGCGGATTCACCTTCGTCGAGCTATCATAGAGGTTCACCATCTCATCCGTCATCGTCATGTGCTGCGGCGTAGCCTCAGCCGTCACGCGCACGCCGCGCGCCTTGGCCTCGCGCACGAGCTGCACGGACTTGCCCGAGGATATATGGGCGATGTGGACGCGCGCGCCCGCATACTCTGCCAGCAGGATATCGCGAGCCACGGCGATATCCTCTGCTACGGTCGGGCGGCCCTTCATGCCGAGCATCGCACTCGCATGGCCCTCATTCATGACGCCATCCTCGACGAGCGATGTCTCTTCCTCATGATTGATGATGACTTTGTCATAGGTATGCAGATAGTCATAGGCGTTCAGCAGCACTTTGGCTGTCGAGTCGAAATGGCCGTCATCGGAGAAAGCCACGGCTCCGGCCTCGACCATATCGCCGAGCTCCGCCAGTTCCTTGCCCTGCTGGCCCTTCGTCACGGCACCGATGACGCGCACATGGACGCGGGCGGCGTCCTCGATGCGCTTCTCGACGCTGCGCACGAGCGCAGCCGTGTCGATGACCGGTTTCGTATTCGGCATCGTCGCTACCGTCGTGTAGCCGCCAGCCGCTGCCGCCATCGTTCCGGACTCGATGTCCTCTTTGGCCTCCTGGCCCGGCTCGCGCAGATGGACGTGCATATCGATGAGTCCCGGGGTCACGACTTTGCCGCTGACATCGATCACTTCCGCCCCATCAGCTTCTATATGCTCAGCCACGCTCTTGATCCTGCCATCCTCGACCAGGACATCGGCCACCTGATCCATTTTAGCCGCCGGATCTATGACGCGGCCATTTTGCAAAAGTATCTTCGCCATGTTATGCTCGTCCTCCCATCAGTGTCAGAGTATACAGCGCCATGCGGACTGCCACGCCGTTCTGGACCTCTTCCTGTATCGCAGAATTGTCTCCGTATGAAACGAATGGCGAGATTTCCCAGCCTTTGTTCATCGGACCCGGATGCAGGACGAGCACATCGTCTTTGGCCAGAGCCAGGCGCTCCTCATTCAGGCCGAAGATGCGGGCATACTCGCGCGTCGTCGGGAAAAGTCCGCCCTTCATGCGCTCGAGCTGGATGCGCAGCACCTCTATGACATCGGCGTCGGCGATAGCCTCCTCGATGCGCTCGTGCACGACGATGCCCGGCTCCTCATAGAGGAATCGCGGCAGCAGGGTTTTCGGTCCCGCGATATGGACCTCCATGCCCATGGCCCGCATGCCGTATATATCCGACCGTGCCACGCGGCTGTGCAGCACATCGCCGAGGATGGCCACTTTCAGGCCTTCGAGATGGCCTTTGTTTTCCTTGATCGTGAACAGGTTCAGCAGGCCCTGCGACGGATGCGCATGTGCGCCGTCGCCTGCGTTGATGATGACCGGGCTGACCACATGGGACGCATACTCGGCTGCTCCCTCTGCCTTATGGCGCATGACGATGGCATCCACGCCCATGGCCGCTACCGTGTAGAGCGTATCGCGCAGGCTCTCACCCTTGACGATGCTGCTCGTGCCCGAAGTGATGTTCACGACATCGGCGCCGAGGTATTTGCCCGCGAGCTCGAACGAGGTCCGCGTCCGCGTGCTCGGCTCATAGAACAGCGTCACGATGGATTTGCCCCGCAGCGTGGGCAGTTTCTTGATGTCGCGGTGGATGATGTTCTTCATCTCTTTGGCCGTATTCAGGACCAGATCGATTTCCTCCGGGGAGAAATCCTTCAGTGCCAGGATATTCTTCCCACGCATCGACACATTGTTTTTTTCCAAATCACTCACTCCTATGCAATCGCGGGCCAACTCTCATAGACATAGCCATAGAACAGCACAAAAAAAGCTTCCTTATGCGCGTAGCATAAGAAAGCTCTCATCATACGATATAGAGTGCATTTCCTCTTATGCGTATCGCAGTACGCATCTTAAAAAGGCCCATGTATTTGTTTTTTTCATTATACATGCTTTCGCCGCCGAATGCAAGCCATATATGCATATGGTTCTCCGTGCGCGGCCACACTTTTTCCGCTCACGGTTCCTCATGGCTGCGCTGGTGCGCTTTCTGTTCCTCCCATTTCCGCTTGGCATCCGCATAGCTCTCGCATTCGAGCGTGAAGCCTTTGCCGCTGACCTCGGAGGTGTCGGATACGATCATGAATGCCTGCGGATCGTGATGGCGGACGATGGTCTTGACGCGGCCCACCTGGGTCAGGCTCACGACAGCGAACAATATGCCGCGCGGCTCCTGCGTGAGGCCGCCGCGGCCATCCAGATAGGTCACGCCGCGATGCACGTTTTCCATGATATCCGTGCAGATGCGCTCCACCTCCCCGGAGATGATGACGATGGATTTCTCGCGGTTCAGGCCGGCGGCGACGCGATTCGTGAGCTCAGCTATGACATAGATGGATATGAACGTGAACAGCATTTCCTCGAGGGTGCAGACGAATGCCGAGGCCGCGACGATAAGGAAGTTCAGCACGAACACGATCGTGCCCATATCGATGGCGTAGTATTTCTTCACGACGGCAGCTACAACATCGAGCCCGCCCGTATTCGCATTCACGCGAAAGACGATGCCGAATCCTATGCCCGTCAATACGCCGCCGAAGACGGAGTTCAGCACGATATTCGAGCAGATATTCCAGTCCACCACGAAATGCGTGAGGTCGAGCAGCAGCGACAGCACGACTGTGCCGAATATGGTATCAAAGGCGTAATGCCGCCCGAACACGCGGTAGGCCAGATATAGGATTGGCAGATTGTAGACGAAGTTCTGCGCGCCTATCGGCAGACCGGTCAGATAGTAGACGACGATGGCGATACCGCTGATCCCGCCCGTCAGCAGGTGCCCCGGTATCAGGAACAGGTTGTAGCCGAGTGCCGTCAGCAGCGTGCCCAGGACGATCTGGGCATAGCGCAACCCATGGCGCATGAAAGGATTGGCCGGAGCCAGGAATGACATAGGATAACACCACTTTCTCAACGGGCGCCCAGATGATGCATGGCCTGGTGCACGACATCGGCCGGCACATCGTTATGGCAGGAGACTTTGCCGATCTCATCGACCAGCACCCAGTTCACCTGGCCGCCGATCGTCTTCTTGTCATGCAGCGTATCGGCCAGCATGGCCTCGGCGGTGCAGCCCTCGGCCTGCGTGGGCAGATGCATGGCCTTGATGAGGCTCACGATGCGGTCATATACCGCGCGCTCCGTCAGGCCGAGCTGGCAGCTGATATCAGCTGCACCGACCATGCCGATGGCTACGGCCTCGCCATGGTTGTAGCGCTCATAGTTCGTCTCTTTCTCTATGGCGTGACCGATCGTATGGCCGAAATTCAGGATGCGCCGCAGGCCGGCCTCGCGCTCATCCTGGCTGACGACCGCGGCCTTGATCTCGCAGCAGCGGGCGATCATGGGCTGCATGACGCTGTGCTCGCGGGCCAGGATCGCCTCCCGGTTCTGCTCGAGGAAGCGGAAGAACGGCTCATCGTAGATGATTCCGTACTTTATGATCTCGCCGAGCCCCGTGTAGATCTCGCGCTCCGGCAACGTGTCGAGCAGGGAGAGGTCCATGATGACCGTGCGCGGCTGATAGAATGCTCCGATCAGGTTCTTGCCGAGCCGATGATTGACGGCTACCTTGCCGCCTACGCTGGAATCGACCTGGGCCAGGAGGCTCGTCGGTATCTGGATGAACGGTACGCCGCGCATATAGGTCGCCGCGATGAAGCCGGCCAGATCACCGACCACGCCGCCGCCGAGCGCGATGATCGGCGAGCGGCGGTCCAGACGGTGCTCGATGCATTTCGTATACAGCTCCTCGGCCTGCGTCAGGCACTTCGACGGCTCGCCAGCCGGTACGGTGCATATAGCGACATCGAGGCCGTGCGCACGGCACAGGTCGCGCACCTGTCCGGCATAGTGTGGACCGATGTTCGAGTCGGTAACGAGCAAGCCCCGTCCCGAGTAATGACTGGCTGCTATGTGCTCGCCCAGCAGCGGCATGATCCCATAGCCTATATGTATATCGTAGCTGTTCCTGCCCAGTTCTACAGGCACGATCCTGTTCGGTAAGTCAGACATGCTGGCACCTCCACCTTTCTTCATCCATCATATGATTGATTATCTGTGGCTTTTCGCGTAGCTCAATATCTTCGTGACGATCTCGAGCGGCGTCATATTGCTCGTATCGACGGTCAGATCCGGATTGACGCTCTCATACATGGCACGCCGCTCCGCGATGAGCTGCTCGATGCCGGCGCGCCGGCTGCCGGTCTGACGGCTGGCCCGGTCCAGCACGGGCCGCTCGCCCTGCTTCTGTGTCCGCGCCAGTATCGTATCCACATCGGCGACGAGGTAGACGACGATCCCCGAGCCATGCAGCGCCGCCACATTGGCCGGATTGCGCATCGTACCGCCGCCCGTCGATATGATCGTACCGCGCTTGCCAGCGAGCTCCTGCACGAGCTCGGCCTCGCACTGACGGAAGTACTCCTCGCCTCGCGTCGCGAATATGTCCGGTATGCTCATGCCCTGCCGCTTCACGATCTCGGCATCCGTATCGATGAAGGCGCTGCCTGATTTCGTGGCCAGCATCCGGCCGACGGTCGTCTTGCCCGTCCCCATGAATCCATACAGGATGATGTTCTTCATGCTCACCACTCCTCTGCCAGCCGCTCTTTATAGCCATAATAGGATTTCTGCAGGTCGATCATAGCATCGCTGCCGAACTTGTCACATATGGCTGCCGCTATCGTAAAAGCGACCATCGCTTCGCCGACGACCGAGGCGGCGGCCACGGCACAGGTATCGCTGCGCTCCTTGCTGGCCAGCACCGGCTCTTTCGTCGCGATATCTATCGTATGCAGCGGCTGCATCAGCGTCGGTATCGGCTTCATGGCCGCCCGCACGACGATATCCTCGCCGTTGCTCATGCCGCCCTCGAGTCCGCCGGCGCGGTTCGTCTTCCGGTATATGTGCCCGGCCTCATCAAGATACATTTCATCGTGGATCTGGCTGCCCGGCAGATGGGCACAGGCAAATCCAGCGCCGATCTCCACGCCCTTTATGGCCTGGATGGACATCATCGCAGCTGCCAGCTTCGCATCGAGGCGGCGGTCCCACTGGATATGGCTGCCGAGTCCGGCCGGGACGCCGCGCACGATGACCTCGAACGTCCCGCCGAGCGTATCACCGGCTGCCTTCGCCTCATCAATGGCTTTCTTCATGGCCTGCTCGGCCTCAGCATCGTAGCAGTTCAGCTCAGAGCCTGCATCTGTTCCCAGCTTCGTCCTGTCCACATGAGCAGGATTTATCGCGACTCCGCCGATCTCCGTCACCTGCGAGACGATATCGATATCGAGCTGGTGCAGGAATTCCTTGCAGACCGCACCTACAGCCACCCGCATCGTCGTCTCGCGGGCAGAGGAGCGCTCCAGTATGTCGCGCACATCCGCACGGTCATACTTCTTCACGCCAGTCAGATCGGCATGCCCCGGCCGGGCTGCTGTGACCTTCGGACCAGCCGGCTCGCCGAAAGCTGCCATGCGTTCATTCCAGTTCGCAAAATCGCGATTGACGACATGCAGCGTGATCGGGCCGCCGAGCGTCTCTCCGAAGCGCACGCCCGATGTTATCTCGACCTGATCGCGCTCGATCTTCATGCGCCCGCCGCGGCCATAGCCCTGCTGGCGGCGCCGCAGTTCCCGGTCGATGCCCTCCTTGTCCAGCCGCACTCCGGCCGGCAGTCCCTCCAGTATAGCAGTCAGTTCCGGCCCATGAGACTCCCCGGCCGTCATGAAACGAAGCATCGTCATATCTATCGTCCTTTCCATCGAAGTTGTATACAGCTGAACCTGATTTCTAGTTTAAAGTATATACAGACAGAAATCAAGCCAATTGATACGATACCCCTAGATAGAACAGTGAAAAATCGTCCTGTCTGGAAAGAAGCGGCAGACATGGTTCCGTAATGGAGCGTCGTGGTTTGGCGTTAAGAAAGAAAATTTTTCCCTATCAAGCAATCCCGCGGAAAGTACTTTCGTTCAAGCGCAGCGCGTTTAAGTACTTTCAAGGGACCTATTCATTGGGAAAAATTTGCTTTTAGCCAAACCACAATAGCGGAATGGAGGAACCATGCCTGCCGCGGTAGTTCCTACTTAATCAGGTGAACAGCGGTCGGAACAAGCTGACCAGCCAGGACCCGAGGCTGAACCCTTTGGGCACCGGATCGGCCACGAGCGGTACCTTCTCCACCGTATGGCCATCATACTGCACGAGCACATGGCCGACGCGCTGATTCTTCTTCACCGGCGCATCGAGAATCGCCGGCAGATCATAGCGCAGGGAATAGTGGCTCTTGGACTCGCCATGCAGCAGCGGATACATGATATCGCTCTGCGGATGTACGTCGGTCAGCATAGAGGTACCATCGGCCACGAGCACGCGCTTCTGCAGGCGATCCTTGTCCATCCCCTTGACGAGCTTCACATGCTCGAACCCGTAGTCGAGCAGCTTGCGGGCATCGCTGAAGCGGTCGTCAGGCTCCGGCGTCCCCATCACGACCGCGATGAGCTCTATGCCATTGCGCCGGGCGGAAGCGGCCAGGCATCCGCCCGAGGCCTCAGTCCAGCCGGTCTTTATGCCGGTGATGCCCTCATAATGGCCCAGCAGCTTGTTCGTATTCTCGAACGTGTTCATTTTCCGCGGATACGTCCATACGACCTGCTGCGAGCTGTTCCGCACCATGCTGCGGAACTCCGCATTCTTCATGGCGTAGCGCGCCAGCCGGGCGATATCGTGAGCCGTAGAATAATGGTCGGGGTCCGAGAGCCCGTTCGGATTGACGAAATGGGTATCGTTCATGCCGAGCTCCTGAGCTTTCTCATTCATGCGCCGAGCGAAGTCGGACACATTGCCATCGATGCGCTCGGCGACAGCCACCGCGGCACCGTTGTCCGATACCGTCAGCATGCCGGTCAATAGATTCTCGGCATCTATGTGATCCCCAGCCTGCAGGCCGAGCGGCGAGCTCTCCGTATTCGCCGCCCGCGGCGATACCGCGATATCCGTATGCAGGCTCAGGTTCTCCAGCGCGAGCACCGCCGTCATCATCTTCGTCGTACTGGCCGGATACATATGATCATCGGCGTTCTGCTCATATATGACGCGTCCCGTAGATGCCTCGATGAGGATACATGCCTTGGCCGTCAGCCCCAGATCCGGATTTTCGTTATCGGCTGCAGCCAGATAGCTGCCTCCGACTCCGGTTATCAGGAAAATACTGATCAAAAAACTGACCAGCAGCCGCAGGCCGCTGGTATAACGGACAAAACGCAAAACGAACTCTCTCCCTAAGAAATCAGCAAAAATCGTATCAGTTCATCTACCGCCCCGGCCTACAGGCGGGGTCATGCCTGCTTGGGCATGGCCACTTTCAATGCCTCGCCGAGCGTCCGGACGCCGAACAGCTGCAGGCCGCCAGCCTCGTCGCTCTCGCGCAGCTGCTCATAGTTGCGCTGCGGCAGAACGACATTCTCGAATCCGAGCCGCCGCGCTTCGCGCACGCGCACATCGACCTGGGCGACGGGGCGCACCTCGCCCGCCAGACCGACCTCACCGAACACAATCGTCTTCGGCCGCAGAAAGCGGTTGGCAAAGCTCGAGGCCATGGCCACGCAGATGCCGAGGTCGGCAGCCGGCTCATCGATGCGCAAGCCACCGGCCACCTTGACATATACATCGCAGGCACCGATTGCCAGATGGACGCGCTTCTCGAGCACGGCCAGCAGCAGCTGGATGCGCTTGATGTCAATCGAGTCCGCCGTCCGCCGCGGCGGGACGTACGGCGTCGGAGCGACGAGCGCCTGCAGCTCGATGAGCAGCGGCCGCGTCCCCTCGACGGTCGGGATGATGACCGAACCGCTGCTGTCCTGCCGGTCCGACAGGAACAGCCGCGAGGCATCCGGCACATCCACGAGGCCGCTGTCGCGCATCTCGAACAGGCCCAGCTCATTCGTCGAGCCGAAGCGGTTCTTCACCGCGCGCAGGACGCGATATTCCGATGAGCGCTCGCCTTCGAAATAGAGCACAGTGTCCACGATATGCTCGAGCACGCGCGGCCCCGCCAGACTGCCGTCCTTCGTGACGTGACCGATGATCATGGCCGCGATGCCGTTCGTCTTGGCAATGCGCAGGATCTCGACTGAGCACTCGCGCACCTGGGAAACGCTGCCCGGCGCACTCGTGATATCCGGACGGAATATCGTCTGGATGGAGTCGATGACAAGGAACTCCGGCTTCACATTCTGGATATGGGCGCTGATGGTCTCGAGATTCGTCTCACTGACGACGTAGAGATCCGGTGCCAGGGCGTTGAGCCGGTCGGCGCGCATGCGGACCTGGCGCGGACTCTCCTCGCCGGTGACATAGAGGACTTTCTTGCCCCTGCGGGCGATATCGGCACATATACGCAGGGTGATCGAG
>Ga0256404_1007594_pt1 | contig 17002 bp, 14 predicted proteins | sample RumenRJG_01DNA_FD_185990 | JGI IMG/M metagenome (GOLD analysis project Ga0256404, IMG submission 185990) | Bovine rumen microbial communities from Lethbridge, Alberta, Canada - RJG_01 | ecosystem: Host-associated > Mammals > Digestive system > Stomach > Rumen | place: Canada: Alberta | collected...
AGCCCGTTGACGATGTCGGCAAACACGTCGTCGTAGGCCTCCAGTATCTTCTCGGCGATGTCCTTCTCCGCCATGAGCCGCACCTCCCATCGGTCTCTGCCTCTATTATACCGTCTTTTCCCGGGTTTGACAATACCCCCGTTCCGCGCTAAATTTACCTCGGGATAGTGCAATTCATGCGGCTTTGTTGTATAATAATCGTATCACAGCAAAAGGAGATATACACTCATGCCGACCCGCCGCGTTAACGCGGGGTTCGTCGCCATCGGCGGCGGCGCGCCCGTGACCGTTCAGACCATGACCAATACCGACACCCGTGACGTCGAGGCCACCCTTGTCCAGATCCGCGCCATGGCCGCCGCCGGGGCGGACATCGTTCGGGTGTCCGTGTACGACGAAGCCTGCGCCCGGGCGGTGCGCGCGCTGGTGGACGGTTCCCCGGTGCCGCTGGTGGCGGACATCCACTTCGATCACCGGCTGGCCATACAGTCCGTGGAGAACGGCATTGCCAAGGTGCGCATCAATCCCGGCAACATCGGCGGGGAGGCAAACGTGCACCGGGTGGCCGACTGCCTGAAGGCTCACGGCGTGCCGGTGCGCATCGGCGTGAACTCCGGGTCGGTGGAGAAGGACATCCTCCAGAAATACGGCGGCGTCACCCCCGAGGGCATGGTGGAGAGCGGCCTGAACCACGCGCGGATGCTGGAGAAGGCGGGCTTTGAGGACATCGTGCTGTCCTTCAAGGCCACGGACGTTCAAAAAATGGTGGCCGCCTGCCGCCTGGCCGCGAAGCTGACGGACTATCCCCAGCACATCGGCGTGACCGAGTCGGGCACGGCGGATGTGGGCATCGTCAAGTCGGCGGTGGGCATCGGCGCGCTGCTGCTGGACGGCATCGGCGACACCATCCGCGTCTCCCTGTCCGGGGACCCGGTGCAGGAGGTGCCCGCGGGACTGTCCATCCTCCGGGCCTGCGGTCTGCGCAGGGACGGTCTGGAGATCATCTCCTGCCCCACCTGCGGGCGCACGGGCATCGACGTGGAGGGCATCGCCCGCCGCGTGCGCGCGGAGTGCCAGGACATCCGCGTGCCGCTGAAGGTGGCCGTCATGGGCTGCGTGGTCAACGGTCCCGGCGAGGCCCGCGAGGCCGATCTGGGCGTGGCCGGCGGCGGCGGCGGCAAGGGCGTGCTGTTTGTAAAGGACCAGCCGCCCCGGCCCGTGTCCGGCGACCTGGCCGCGCTGCTGATCCAGGAGATCCGACAGATGATACGCGACAGGGGTTAGAGGTAGGCCATGTCAGAGCTTTGGAACGATCTGATCGCCCGCGAGGACGCCGCGCTGGCCGGACGGCTCCGGCTGTCCAAGGTGACCATCTCCCAGAAGACGGGGCAGATGCGCGTGCGCTTCGCCGCCGACGAGATCCTCAACGACGCGCAGTTTTCCCGGGTGGAGCGGCTGATGTCCTCTGCCTTTCCCAGCGTGGGCGTAAAGATCGCGCTGGAATACCCGGCCCTGCGGGAGCGGGTGCTGGAGGACGTGACGGTGGCCTCCCCCGTGATGAAATCGCTGGTGAAGCACGAGAGTCCCGCCTGCATGCCCTTCATCGACTGGAACGGCAAGGGCTGGGCGCTGAGGGACGGGGTGCTGACTGTCTGCGTGTCCTCGGAGGAGGGCGCGGCGTTTCTGAAGGCGCGGAAGGTGGACCGCATACTGGCGGACAAGCTCAACGACCTGTTCGGCATCAAAGCCACCGCCCGCATCGAGATCACCGGGGACGAGGAGAAGCGCATCCAGCGCATCAACGAGGAGCGCGAGCGCGCCGAGGCGCTGCTGGCCCAGACGGTGAGCGCGGAGAACGGCGAAGGCCGCCGCAAGGCCGCCGCGCCCTCCGACGCCATACTCGGCAAGAACATCTACGATACCCCCGTGCCCATGAACCAGGTCACCGAGGACATCGGGCGCATGACCGTGATGGGCGAGGTGGCCGCCTTCGACATAAAGGACACCAAGACCGGCGCCACCAAGATCGTCACCTTCTCCATGACGGACTACCTGGGCTCGGTCAACTGCAAGCTGTTCCTGGGCGGCAAGAACAGCCGGGAGACCGCGGGCGGCATCCAGGCCCTGGCGGAGACGCTGTCCAACGCCCTCAGGCCCGGCAGCTGGGTCAAGGCCCGTGGCAGCTACCGCTACGACGACTTCAAGCACGAGATGGTGCTGATGGTCAACGACCTGATGGCCGCGGAGAAGCCCGTGCGTGAGGACAAGTCCCCGGAGAAGCGGGTGGAGCTTCACTGCCACACCACCTACTCCACCATGGACGCCTGCGCCACCGCCTCGGACCTCATCAAGCAGGCCAAGAAGTGGGGCCACAAGGCCATCGCCATCACCGATCACGGCGTGGTGCAGGCTTTCCCCGAAGCCTTCGGCGCGGCCAAGAAGAACGACATCAAGCTGATCCCCGGCTGCGAGGGCTATCTGATCGACGACGACGCGGGCATCGTGGAGGACGCCCGCGGACAGGTCATCGACGACTGCGCCTGGGTGGTGCTGGACGTGGAGACCACGGGCCTCAACACCCACGCCGACGAGATCATCGAGATCGGCGCGGTGCGCATCGAGCACGGCGTGGAGGTGGCGGAGTTCTCCGAGCTCATCAACCCCGGACGCCCCGTTCCGGACAAGGTGGTGGAGATCACCGGCATCACCTCCGCCATGCTCCGGGACAAGCGCGCGCTCATGGAGGTCATGCCCGAGTTCGCCAAATTCTGCGAGGGCGCTGTGCTGGTGGCGCACAACGCCTCCTTTGATATGTCCTTTTTCCGAAGGGCGTTCAGGCAGGCGGGGTTTCCCTTCGACTTCACCATCCTCGACACCCTGGCCCTGGTGCGCAACCAGTATCCCCACAACAAGAGCCACAAGCTGGGGACGATGTGCAAGCAGCTGGGCATCTCGCTGTTGAACGCCCATCGCGCCGTGCACGACGCGCGAGCCACGTCGCTTCTGCTGTTGAAGGTCGTACAGGAGATCCAGCAGGAGAAGCACATTCAGACGCTGGACGAGCTGAACACCTGCTTCCCCACCGACCCGGGCAAGCAGTCCTACCACATCATCCTGCTGGCCGAGAGCCAGGTGGGCATGGCGCACCTGTACCGGCTCATCAGCGAGGGCCATCTGAACTACTTCCACCGCACCCCGCGCATCCCCCGCAGCCTGATCACAAAATACCGGGAGGGGCTGATCGTGGGCAGCGCCTGCGAGGCGGGCGAGCTGTTCCGGGCGGTATTGGACGGGCGCGACCAGAAGACGCTGGAGAAGATCGCATCCTTCTACGACTATCTGGAGATCCAGCCCATCGGCAACAACGCCTTCTTAAAGCGCGAGGGCACGGTGGCCGACGACGAGGGTCTCAGGGACTTAAACCGCAGGATCGTGGAGCTGGGCGACAAGCTGGGCAAGCCCGTGTGCGCCACGGGAGACGTGCACTTCATGAACCCCACCGACTCCATCTACCGCGCCATACTGCTGGCCTCCAAGGGCTTCGAGGACGCCGACTTCCAGCCCCCGCTTTACTTCCGCACCACCGACGACATGCTGGAGGAGTTCAGATACCTGGGCCGCGACAAGGCGCGGGAGGTGGTCATCACCAATCCGAACGCCATCGCGGACCGCATCGGCGACGTCAAGATCTTCATCCCCCACCCCGAGGGCAAGGAGACCTTCCAGCCCTTTTGGCCCGAGGCGGAGAACGAGCTGCGCACCCTGGTCAACGACAAGGCCCACTTTCTCTACGGCGACCCGCTGCCGGAGATCGTGCAAAAGCGCATCGACAAGGAGCTGGGCGCCATCATCGGCTACGGCTTCTCCACGCTGTACATGATCGCCGTGAAGCTGGTGGCCAAATCCCTGTCCGATGGCTACATCGTCGGCTCCCGTGGCTCGGTGGGTTCGTCCCTGGTGGCGTTTCTGTCGGGCATCACCGAGGTCAACGCCCTGCCGCCGCACTACGCCTGCCCCCAGTGCAAGCACACCGAGTTCGACCCGGACCCCAACTACACCACCGGCCTGGACCTGCCCCCGAAGAAGTGCCCGGCCTGCGGCGCGCAGATGGGCAAGGACGGCTTCAACATCCCCTTCGAGGTGTTCCTGGGCTTCAAGGGCGACAAGGTGCCCGACATCGACCTGAACTTCTCCGGCGAATATCAGCCCCGCGCCCACCGCTACATCCAGGAGCTGTTCGGCGAGGAATACTGCTTCCGCGCCGGGACCATCGGCACCATCGCCGAAAAGACGGCCTACGGCTACGTGCTGAAGTACGCCGAGGAGCGCAACCTGTCGCTGTCCAACGCCGAAAAGGAGCGCCTGGCCCGGGGCATCACCGGCGTCAAGCGCACCACGGGCCAGCACCCGGCGGGCATGGTGGTGCTGCCGAAGGAATACGAGATCTACCAGTTCACCCCCATCCAGCACCCCGCCGACGACATGACCACCGACACCATCACCACCCACTTCGACTTCAACTCCATGCACGACGTGCTGGTGAAGCTGGACGTGCTGGGCCATGATGACCCGACCATGCTCAGAAAGCTCCAGGACATCACCGGCATACCGCCACAGCAGGTGCCGCTGCACGACCCGGAGGTGTTTGCCAAGATCATCTCCCTGTTCACCTCCCCCGAGGCGCTGGGGCTGACCGCCGAGCAGCTGGGCGTGGCGGAGACGGGCACGCTGGGCGTCCCCGAGTTCGGCACGTCCTTCGTCCGCGGCATGCTCAAGGAGACCCGTCCCTCCACCATGGAGGAGCTGATCCGCATATCGGGCCTCAGTCACGGCACCGACGTGTGGCTTGGCAACGCCCAGGACCTGGTGCGCCAGGGCATCCCCCTGAAGGAATGCTTCTGCACCCGCGACGACATCATGAACGCCCTGATCGCACACGGTGTGGAGGCGTCCATGGCGTTCAAGACGATGGAGTTCGTCCGCAAGGGCAAGGGCCTCAAGCCCGAGATGGAGGAGGCCATGCGCGCTGCCTCCGTCCCGGAATGGTACATCGACACCTGCAAGAAGATCAAGTACATGTTCCCCAAGGGCCACGCCGTGGCCTACGTCACCATGGCGCTGCGCATCGCCTACTTCAAGGTGTTCTACCCGGAGGCGTACTACTGCTGCTACCTCCACCGCAACGCCGAGTCCTTCGACGCCACCCGCATGTGCACCGAGGACGTGGAGGCCCTGCGGGGCATGATCGAGGACATCAAGGCTCTGGACAAGTCCGAGCGCACCGCCACCAAGGACGACGAGATGACCATATTGGAGATCCTCATCGAGATGAACCTGCGCGGCGTCCACATGCTGCCCATCGACATCTACCAGTCCGAGGCCGCCGACTTCAGGATCGTCAACGGGCGCATATTGCCCCCCATCAATTCCCTCCCCGGTGTGGGCCTCTCCGCCGCCGAGGCCCTGGTGGCCGCCCGCGCCGACGGACCCTTCATCTCCCAGGACGATATGGTCCGCCGCAAGGTCTCCAAGTCCGTGGTCGAGCAGCTCAAGCTCGCCGGCTGCCTCAACCACATCCCCGAGACCAGCCAGGTGACGCTGTTCGAGTTTGGGGTGTAGTTTTATAGGGAAAAGGGAACAGGGAACAGAAATGGCCGCTGCCGCGCTTATTCGCATCGAATGATCTATAAGCGCCAGCCATTGTCCTGTTCCCTGTTTATTGCTTTTCGGGGTATCAACAAAGTGGGAAGGTATCTGGTCATCCCGCTGTAAAACTGTTTCCGGATGACGGGGAACGACCTCTCAGTCACGCTTCGCGCGACAGCTCCCCTGAAAGGGGAGCCAAGAGGGACGACAACACGGCAGCCTCGGCTCCCCTTTCAGGGGAGCTGTCAGCCGTCAGGCTGACTGAGAGGTCGTTCCCCGTAGCCCATCAAATACACGTTTTCACATCAGGACTGAACAGTTACCCATAATAAACCAAAAAGCGGGGTGTGGATCGTCAAACAGCAATCTGCGACGCCATTCGTCAGCCAGCGCCAGCCGCCATTTAAGGAAATACCGCACAATACAGGCAAAAGGGCCAGCGATTGACGCATTGCCGTTCTCCCGTCCCCCTTTTCCCTGTTCCCTTTTCCCTGATTCACGCCATCTGCGCCCTGACGGCCTTGCCGACGGGCATGGCGATGAGGGTGGCGGCGATGATCTTCACGGCGTCGCCGGGGAGGAAGGGGATCACGCACATGCCCATGGAGGCGGCGAGGGTATTTTTCGTCTGGATCATGAACCATGCGGTGCCGATGGTGTAGAGCGCAACGGTGCCCGCCGCCATGCACAGTGGCAGCAGCCAGCGGGGCTTTTCCTCGCCCGCGCCCAGGCCGGTGATCAGGGCGCAGGGCAGATAGCCGATGAGATAGCCGCCGGTGACGCCCGCCAGCTTCTGGAAGCCCCCGGAGAAGCCGGAGAACACCGGCACGCCCACCAGGCCGATGAGCAGATAGATGGCCACGGCCAGCGTGCCCTTCTTCCAGCCCAGGATCGCGCCCGCCAGATACACGGCGAAGCTGGCCAGGGACAGCGGGATGGGTCCGATGGCGATGGAGAGGGGTCCGGCCACGCAGATCAGCGCGGCCATGACGGCGATGAGGGTCATGTCCTTGGTTTTCAATGCAATAACGTCCTTTCAGTTCAATCTCAGGCTGATCTCCCCCGCCCCGAGGCGGCGCACGCCGTCCTCTGCGCGGACCACCAGCCTGCCCTGGGGGTCGATGTCCAGCACATGGGCGGGATAGGCCTCGTCCCCACGCAGCACTGTGACGTCCCGCCCGATGACCAGGGAGCGCTCCCGGTTTTCGGCCATGAAGGCCCCCGTCTCCAGCTGTGGCCAGAGCTCCTCCAGCTGGTTGGAGATCTCGGCGATGAGTCGGCTTCGGGAGATGTGCACGCCGCACTCGTTCTCCACGGAGGTGGCGATGGCCCTGAGCTCGTCCGGAAAGTCCATCCGCGCCACGTTGACGCCGATGCCCAGCACCACGTAGTCCAGCATGCCGCTCTCAAAGTCCAGCCCCGCCTCGCAGAGTATGCCGCAGGTCTTGCGATTGCCGATGTAGAGGTCGTTGACCCACTTGATCTTCACCTTCACGTTGCTCAGCGCTTCGATGGCCCGGGCCACCGCCACCGCCGCCATGGAGGTGATCATCACCGCCCGCTCGGCGGGCAGGGTGGGCCGGAGGATGTACGAGATATATACCCCGGAGCGCTCCGGCGAGAAGAAGGCCCTGCCGAAGCGCCCGCGCCCACTGGACTGGCTGTCCGCGCAGACCAGATAGCCGTGGGGCGCGCCCTGCGCCGCCAGCAGCTTGGCGCGGGTGTTGGTGGAGTCCAGCCGGTCGTGGACCTCCGGATGCCGCCCCAGCTCCCGGGTGCGGGTGAACCCCTCGATCTCCGGCGCGCTGATACGATCCGACAGGGCGACCAGCTTATAGCCGCGGTTGGTCACGGCGTCGATGACGCAGCCCTCCCCGCGCAGCTGTTCGATGGCCTTCCACACCGAGTTTCGGCTCACCTTCAGCCGCCGCGCGAGCTTCTCCCCCGAGATGGCCTCTCTCTCCGCCATCAACGCCGACAGGACTTCATTCTTCGTAGACATGCCTGTTTCCCTCCGTGACCAGCCTCCCCTACCATAGCACAGGGGGCGATATTCGTCAACTTTGATTTGTAAATAGGGTGACAATTATTCTTGGAATAAACGGCTGCCACAGAGGAAGCCGTTTTTGATTCGTTTGAAGCATCGGATCGGTACCGTAAAGGGAACGAACTCTCATTCAGTCTTCGGCGGCCAGCTCCCCTGAAAGGGGCGCCGGGGCTGCCGTGCTCACGGCGTCTCTCTCCGCCCGACGTTTCATCGCATCCCGCTTCGAGAAGACGCAGCCGCAGTAGTCCTGGCGGTAGAGGCCGTACTCTGCGGACAGCTCGCAGGAGCGCTTGTAGCCGTTCTTCTTCTTGAAATCCGAGGGCAGCCAGCTGACACCGTACTGCTCGGCCAGCTCCATGCCGATGGCGTTGAGGCGCTGGGCGTCCTTGAGGGGACTGATGGTGAGGGTGGTGGTGAAGAAATCATCGCCCCGCTGCGCGGCCAGCTTCGCGGCGGCCTCCAGGCGCAGGCGAAAGCATATGCCGCAGCGCTCGCCGCCCTCGGGATCGCCCTCGTGTCCACGGACGGCATCGTAAAACACCCCGGGCTCGTATTCGCCTCGAATGACCTCGACGCGGCCCTCGTGGGGCAGCGCCTCCGCCAGCCGGATCTGCTCCGCCACGCGGCGCTCGAACTCCTCCGCGGGCGCGATGTTGGGGTTGAAGTAGTACACGGCGATGTCAAAGCCCCGGTTGAGGTACTCCAGCACGTAGCTGGAGCAGGGCGCGCAGCAGCTGTGCAGCAGAAGCCGCGGCCTGTCCTCCCGGTCGGCCAGCGACTCCAGCACCTTTTCCAGTTTGCGCTGGTAGTTCTCCTTCATAGCGGCTCCTCGTCATAGCTGTCCGCGGCCAGCACGGGATTGTTGCGGGCGTGGCCCGGCACGCAGAGACGGATGGCGGCGTGGCGGTTTTCCAGGATCGCCATGTCGGTCTCGGGCTCGCGCTCGCCGTCCAGCGTCCACTCCACCGGCGCGTCGCAGCGTATGGTCAGCTTGGACGAGGAGAAAAAGTGGATCATCTCATTGGGGATGTCCATGGTGGTCAGGCCGTAGAGTATGGCGCTCAGCTGGGCGGGCGTGGTGGGGTTGCGCACCAGCGTGACCTCGAACTTCCCGTCGTTCAGCGCCACCAGCTGGGTGTCCAGCTTCAGTATCCCGCCCACGGAGGTGGAATTGGTGATGGAGCAGAACAGGAAGTCGTCGTCCAGGTCGTACTCCTCGGTCTCCACCCGCATGTGGATGGGCCGCAGATTGCCCAGGTCCCGGGCGCCCTCCAGGATGTAGGCCACGTGGCCCAGCACATTCTTGGCGGCCTGGGGCGTGCTGTAGGAGGCCTTGGCGAAGGCCCCGCAGGTGGCGGTGTACACGAAATAGCGCCCGTTGAACAGCCCCACGTCGAAGGACGCAGCCTCGCCCTCCATGACGTCCCTCGCGGCCTGCATCACGTCGGAGGACAGGCCGATGCTGGCGGCGTAGTCGTTGGTGGTGCCGCAGGGGATGTAGCCCAGCGGGCAGCTGTGGCCCGACGCCAGCACCCCGGCGATGGTCTCGTTCAGCGTGCCGTCGCCGCCGGCGCAGACGATCAGGTCAAACGCCCCGCCGTTCTCTGCCACAAAGCGCGTGGCGTCCCCGCTGGCCCCGGTGACAAACACCTCGCAGCGGTAGTCGTGGTCATGAAAAAGCCGGAGCATCTCCGGCAGAAAGCGGTTCGCCTTGCGCTGACCCGCAAAGGGATTGAGTACCAGAAGCAGTTTTTTCATAATACACCTTTATGGATACAGGAGATACAGTTTGAATTCCAGCCCGTCGCAGGACACCTGATGGTAGCGCACGCCCCGGCGCTCGCCCCGGACGGCGCCGTAGAGGCCCGCGCCGTGGAGGTGGCCGTAGACGCAGTCGGTGACGCCATAGGCCTCCAGGATGTCCGAGAAGCCGGTCAGCTCGTCGGTCAGGGGCGGGTAGTGCATCATCGCCGTGATGGGCGCGTCCGCATCCTTTGCCCGGGCGTTTTTCAGGGACATCTCCAGCCGCAGGCGCTCCCGCTCGTAGATGCGCACATCCTCGGGCTCGGCGTCCCCGGCGGGGATGGTCCAGCCGCGGCTTCCGGCGTAGAGCCGTCCGTCGATGAGCACGCTGTCGTTCTGCAGCGCCCAGGTCCCCTCCGGCAGCGCCCGCCGCACCCGTCCGATGGAGCTCCACCAATAGTCGTGGTTGCCCCGCAGCAGCAGCTTTTGGCCGGGCAGCTCAGCGATGGAGGCCAGGTCCTCCCGGGCCTCCTCCAGCCGTATGGCCCAGCTCAAATCGCCGGGCAGCAGCACCAGGTCCCCGGGCAAGACCCGCGCCCGCCAGTCCGCCCGGATGCGGTCAAAGTGGTTTTTCCAGTGCTCTCCGAACACGTCCATGGGCTTGACCCGGGCGGGCAGGTGCAGATCGGAGATTGCAAAGACTGCCAAGGCCTATTCTTCCTCTTCCTCTTCCTCGTCCTCGTCGTCATCTTCGTCCTCGTCGTCCACGAAATCGGGATTTCCCTCGAACACCTCGTCGTCCAAGTCACCGCCGATGTCCAGCTGGATCTCGTCCATGGTGGACACGGAGTCGATCTCGATGCTCGTGGGCTCGCGCTCGATGGTCTCGGCGTCGTCCATAGACTCGGTGCGCCGCGCCTGCTCCTTCAGGCAGGACGCGCACAGCTCCTGGCCAGGTACCACCGGGTTTTCGCCGCACTCGGAGCACAGCTCGATCATTTCAAACTGCTCGGTCTCCCCCCGCACCTCGCGGCGGCACACGGAGCACATTTTGTCGGTGTCATTCATGTAATTCAGTTCGCAGCGCGGGCATTTTACCAGTGCCATGATCATTCCCCCCAAATATTTGAACCATTTCATTGTATGCCATCGCACGTGGATTGTCAACGGCCATCACATGATGTATTATACACAAATCGGAGAAAAGCACAAGACCTTATCGGATTTTTTTATACCGGGCATCCGGGTGGAGAGACAGCGGTCATTCTTCGCCTCTCAGCAGCGCCCCCAGGCGGACCACATCGTCCCTGTACGTCTCCCGAAGCGCGGGATTGTAGATGAGGGACGCGGGGTGATACATGGGATAGAGCCTGCGCCCGTTAAGGTCGAGGCACTGGCCGTGGAGGTCGCCGATGACGGCCTTTCTGCCCATGAGCGCCTTGAGCGGCACGTTGCCCAGCGTGACCACCACCTCCGGCGAGACCATCTCGAGCTCCCGCATCAGCCAGGGCAGAAACAGCCGCACCTCCTCCTGCGTGGGCGGACGGTTGACCACCCGGCCCGCGGGGGATATTTTGGTGGGACGGAATTTGACGGTGTTGGTGACGTAGAGCGCCGCCCGGTCCAGCTTTGCCAGCTCCAGAAATTCGTCCAGGTTCTTCCCGGCCTTGCCCACGAAGGGGCGGCCCTGCAGGGTCTCCTGTTCGCCGGGAGCCTCGCCCACCAGCGCCACCCGCGCGCCGCGGCTGCCCTCGCCGAACACCAGCACCTTCCGCTCGCCCTCGTAGATGCCGTCCACAAAGGCCCGCAGCTCAGCCCTGAACCGCTCCATGTCCATCACTCCCCGGATAGTTCTGTCAGCTTTGCCCTGATCTTCTGAAAGTCCTCCCATGCGTCCCGCTTCTTGGCGGGGTCCCGCAGCAGCGCCGAGGGATGGAAGGTGGGCATGAACCACACGCCCTTTCGCTCGTACCACACCCCATGATCCCGGGTGATGAACACCTGCTCGTTCAGGGTGTACTGGCAGGCCACCTTGCCCAGCAGCACCACCACCTTCGGCCGCACCAGCGCCACCTGGGCCCGCAGATAGTTCAGGCAGGCGGCGGCCTCGTCGGGCTCGGGGTTGCGGTTCTTCGGCGGGCGACACTTGACGATGTTACAGATGTAGGTCTCCGTGCGCTCCATGCCGATGGCCTGGATCATCCGGGTCAGCAGCTCGCCGGACCGCCCCACAAAGGGCCGCCCCAGCCGGTCCTCCTCCTGCCCGGGGCCCTCGCCGATGAACATGAGCCTGGCGTGGGGATCGCCCTCCCCCGGCACCACGTTCGTCCGGGTCTCGCACAGTCTGCATTTTTGACATTCTCCCACGGCATTATACAGCTCCGCCCAGGAAACCTTCATGGCGAGGACCTCCTTTGTAGTTAGGGGTATCTGTTCAGTCGCGCGGTAAATTGGGATGCTTCGCGCTGACGCTGAATTGAAAATGGAAAATGGAGAATGGAAAATGGCGGTGCAAATCCTGCGGATTTGTTTGATTATGCACTGTAAGCGACGCTGTCAGGCTTATTACGGTCTTTTTAATCAAAGAAATCCGGTAACTGTTCAGTCCTGTGACAAACAGAGATTTGGCAGGCTGCGGGGGACGACCTCTCAGTCAGCCTAACGACTGACAGCTCCCCTGGAAGGGGAGCCAAGGCTGACGCTCTGTCTTCCTCTTGGCTCCCCTTTCAGGGGAGCTGTCGCCGACGAAGTCGGTGACTGAGAGGTCGTTCCCCATTGCCTCGGACAATCTCCACTTATCACAGCAGAACTGAATAGATACGAAATCCGTAAGGATTTCTACAACCATTCTCCATTCTCCATTCTCCATTGTCCATTCTCAATTGATCTGACGCAAGCGCGCCCCGCGCGGACACACGCGGGGCGCGTAGATCATTGCGGCACGATCAGCGCGTCTTCGACGATCTTGACCAGCGAGGCGAAGGACGCCTGGCCGTCGCGGGCCACCCAGTTGAACAGCGCGATCAGCAGCACCACACAGGCGATGATCACCGCGATGCCCGCCATCGCGCCGATGAAGTCATAGATGCCCGCGAAGATGAGGTAATTCGTCTTGCGACGCCTGACCTCCCGCCGCGTATAGATCCTCGCCATGGGAACACCGCCTTTCCGTTGCAGACATTATAGCACGAACCGTCGATAATTGCAAATTCTAAACGCCCACCTCGATCAGCTCGTTGCGGGTCTTGTAGACGCTCTTGCACAGCAGCTCCTTGCTGAGCTCGTTGCCCTGGGCGTCCCAGCGGATCTTGTAGGCCTCGGCCTTGTAGCCCTTCTTGCCCTCGTTGACCACCTGGCTCTGGCCCTTGGGCAGGAAGGCGGAGGGGACGTATTCGGTCTCGTAGTCCACGGTCTCGGTGGTGCGGCCCTCCAGGGTGATGGTCTCGCCGTTGGGCAGGAAGCGCCCGAAGAATGCAAACCGCACCCGCTTGTCCTCGGAGACGAAGCAGCAGATGTACACGTCGCCTCCGGAGCGGTTGGTAAACTTGAGGTCCTGGCTGCGCCAGTTGACGGCGGCGTCTTTGCCCTTGTCCACGTAGGACACGGTCAGGGAGTGGTTGTGGCGCTCGTCGATCTGCATGTCCGCCTTCACCGCCGCGTTGAACAGCGTGGTGGACACCTGACAGATGCCGCCGCCCACCTCCTCGGTGACCTCGCCGCCGGAATAGGCCGGGGCGCGCTTGAAGCCGCGGTCGGTGGTGCGCTCCCCTACCACGTCGTTGAAGGAGAAGGTCTCGCCGTCCCTGAGACAGTAGCCGTTGATCATCCCCACGGCGGTCTTGATATTCTTTAAGCGGTTGGAGCTGGAGGAGGAGGCGTTGGTCACCGCGGAGCAGATCATGCCGTACTCGGCGTTGACGTTCTCCTGGGTCACCTGCGGGGCCACGGCCTCCACCACCGGGGTGACGCTGCCGCCGCCGTTTTTGAGAGCCTCCAGGATGTCCCGCTTGAGCCGGTCGCCGTCCAGGCGCTGGCCCGCGCGGCTCTCGGTGAGCACGAAGGCGTAGTTCACCGGGTCGAAGGACTCGATGGCCGCGTCCTGAGCGGGCACATCCACCTGATCTGCCAGGGCCCGCACATAGCCGTCGAGCGTCTTGGCGTCGTACCCCGAGCGGGTCACTTTGAGCTGCATGGGATGGTACTGCCGGCTCACCGCGGCGCGGTAGCGCTCCTCCAGAGAGCCGCGCCGGCCCGCGCTCCAGGCGTCGTACAGCACCGACTGGTAGTCGCTCTGATAGCCCAGATCCCGGGCGGTCACCTCGCCCACGCCCTCCACGGTGACGGTGCGGTCGGCGTACCTGGGCTCGATGCGGCTCTGCCAGTGCTCCACAGCCGCCTTCAGCGTCTTCCCTGACAGGTCGATGCCCTCCACGGAGGTGCCGTCGTAGAAGGTCTGCGCCTCCACCACGCGCACCATCTCCGCGAAGCTGTTGTGCCGGTGAATCAGCATGCCGCCCAGCGCCGTCATGGCCAGTATGCCGCATAACAGCAGCAGATTGACCGCCAGCGCCTTCTCGCCGCCTCCGGCCTTCTTCTTATTTTTCCGCTTCTTCGGCTTCACGTCCCACTCCTCGAGGAACATCTCGTCCACGGGAGAGGACCTCTTTTTTTTCTTCTTATTGTCCGCCATATACGGTTTTCCTTGATCCGCGTTCGGTTTGTCCCTGCGGGTATTATCCGCCCGCGGGCGCTCACCATACCATTATGCCCGCTGGAATTGTTTCCCGCAAGGGCAAAGCGTTCAACTTTTCGTGAACAATGCAGTTTGCCGCCAGATTCGTTGAGAAAATGGGGAATGAATGTGGAAATCCTGCGGATTTCTTTGATTAAAAGAACGCAGCGCTGTCATTCCGCTACTTTCGGGCTTAAGCCAAAACAAATCCCGCAGGGATTTGCGCCGCCATTCCCCATTCCCCATTCCCCATTCCCCATTCCCCATTCAACTAATCTCCCTGCCTCTCGCGCCTCCGCCGCTCGATCTCCTTTTCAAAGCCCTGGTCCGAGGGCACGTAGTAGGGCAGTCCCTCCACGCCCACGGGGGCGTAGGCCTGCCGGACGTAGTGGCCGGGGTAGTCGTGGGGATACTTGTAGCCCGCGCCGAAGCCCAGCTGCGCCGCGCCCTTGTAGTGGGTATCCCGCAGGTGGACGGGCACGGCGTCCTGGCCCGTGGTCGCGTTGGCGAAGGCCGCGTCCACGGCCACCGCCACGCTGTTGGACTTGGGACTCTCGCAAACGGCGATGATGGCCTCGGCGATGGGCAGCCGCGCCTCGGGCATGCCCACGGTCTCCAGCGCCCGCATGGCCGCGGCAGCCATCAGCATGGCGTTTGGATTGGCCATGCCCACGTCCTCGCTGGCGTGGACGATGATCCGCCGCACGATGATCCTGGGGTCCACCCCCGCGGTGCTCATCCGCGCGAACCAGGCCAGCGCCGCGTCGCTGTCGGAGCCCCGGAGGGACTTGCAGAAGGCCGAGAGCATGTCGTAGAACAGGGACTCGTCCATGGGAATGGCGCGGGCCTGTATGGACTCCTCCGCCACCGCCAGGGTCACGTGGGTGGAGCCGTCCGCCTCCATGGGGGTGGTCAGCACCGCCAGCTCCAGGGCGTTCAGCGCGCTGCGCGCGTCGCCGCCCGCCAGCCGGGCGATGTGGTGAAGCGCGTCGTCGTCCAGGGTCACGTCCTGGGTCCCGTAGCCGCGCTCGGGATCGGCCACGGCCCGTCGGATGGCCGCGATCACGTCCGCTTCGGTCAGCCGTTCAAACTGAAACAGCCGGCAGCGGCTGACGATGGCCGGGGTCATGGCGATGGTGGGGTTTTCGGTGGTGGAGCCGATGAAGCGGATCACGCCGCGCTCGATGGCCGGGAGTATGGAATCGGACTGGGCCTTGGACCAGCGGTGGCACTCGTCCAGCAGCAGATAGGTGGGCTGGCCGTACAGCTTCAGCCGGTCCTCCGCCGCCTTCAGCACCTCCCGCACGTCCCCCACCCCGCTGGTGACGGCGTTGAGCTTGACGAACGCCGCCCGGGTGGTCTCGGCGATGATGGAGGCCAGCGTGGTCTTGCCGCACCCCGGCGGGCCCCAGAAGATGGAGCTGGTCAGCCGGTCCGCCTCGATGGCCCGGCGCAGCAGCCGCCCCGGACCCACGATGTGCGCCTGCCCGATGAATTCGTCCAGCGTCCGCGGGCGCATGCGATCCGCCAGTGGTGCCATGGATTGGGCGGCATAGGAAAACAGGTCTTGCATGGGACCTCCCTCCGGTCATGGACATACAAAAAGAGAACGCCTTCTTGAGCGTTCCCCTTCTGAATCCACACCTGTTTGATCAGCCCGCGGTCTTGGCGAGGCGCTTGGCCAGGCGAGCCTTTTTGCGGTTCGCAGCGTTCTTATGGATAACGCCCTTAGCGGCGGCCTTATCTACCGCGCCCTGCGTCGCGCTGAGCAGCTTGGCATCGGCATCGCCAGCGGAAACGGCGGTTTCAAACTTTTTGACCTGAGTCTTCATGGCAGACTTGATCATACGGTTGCGCAGGTTCTTCTTTTCAGTCACCTTAACGCGCTTGATGGCAGATTTGATATTCGGCAATGTTTTCACCTCCCTACGCAATTTAGCAAGCCTTATTTTATCACGATTCCCCTCAAAATGCAATAGTTTCCGCACATTTTGATGAAAAACTTGGGTAAACTATTGGGGTGACCGGATCGCATGATTCAACATCATATGGACTTAATGAGGGAACAGGCAGCAGGGAACAGTGAACAGGCAACAGGCAACAGGCAACAGGCAACAGGAATAGCGGCTGCCGCCTGTTTGCAAATCTCGTTCAATGTCGACAGGATTAGACTATTCATTCGTAAGGAATGATGCCATTCCACCGTGACCAGGCCATTCCTGTTCCCTGTTGCCTGTTCCCTGTTCCCTCAACTTCATCACCAGTGACAGGAGTGAAATCATATGCTATCATACCGTACCGACCTGGCCATGGAGGCCTTTGACGGGCAGGGCAAGGGGACTCTGCCGGGGGTGGAGGTGAACCGCTGGGAGGCGGGCGGGGTGTTTCTGACGGAGGTGCTGATCACCGACGCGGAGGCCGAGAGGCTGCTGGGCAAGCCCGCCGGGCGGTATCTGACGATGGAGTGTGGGCTAATGCGGCGCCGGTTGCCGGAGGCGCGCGCGGCGATGGAGAGCCTGCTGGCGGAGGAGCTTGGGCGAATGCTGCCTGAGCGGGAGCCCGACGCCTGCGCCTTAGTAGTAGGCCTGGGCAACCGGGGCATCACCCCGGACGCGCTGGGGCCCGCGGTGGTGGACCGCACGCTGGTGACGCGGCACCTGTCCGACCAGCTTCGGCTGGTGCCCGGTCTCCGGCCCGTCAGCGCCATCGCGCCGGGGGTGATGGGCGTCACGGGCATGGAGACAATGGATGTGGTCGAGCGCCTCGCGGGCCTCGTCAGGCCCGCCGCCGTCATCTGCGTCGACAGCCTCGCCGCCCGGGACGCCGCCCGCGTG
>Ga0256404_1007596_pt1 | contig 16997 bp, 13 predicted proteins | sample RumenRJG_01DNA_FD_185990 | JGI IMG/M metagenome (GOLD analysis project Ga0256404, IMG submission 185990) | Bovine rumen microbial communities from Lethbridge, Alberta, Canada - RJG_01 | ecosystem: Host-associated > Mammals > Digestive system > Stomach > Rumen | place: Canada: Alberta | collected...
CAAGTTTCTGGATGGTATCATTTAGAAAGCCAATTCGCTTGTTCAGAGAATCCATCAGCGTCACATGACAGTTCGGAAAGCAGATGGCAAGAACAAGGCCAGGAAAACCTGCGCCGGTTCCGACATCGATCAGTTTCTTTCCGGACAGGTCTTTCTCCGGCAGCACCTTTAGGATGCTCAGGCTGTCCAGATAGTGCTTCACATAGACATCTGTCTCCACCGTGATTGTCGTGAGATTCATAACGCTGTTCCATTCGATGAGGTTTCTGTAATAGACCCGCAGCTTCTCTTCCATATCCGGGGACAAGACAAATCTGGGATCCAGTTCCTGCAATCCGCTCTTCAGCAGTTCCTCAGCACTCATATCGCACCTTTCTAAAAATGTTCCACGTGGAACATTCCGCCTCACGTGAAACATCCATGATTTTCTATTTCTGCTTTTCCGCTTTCTTTGCCTGCGCCCTCTGTTTGTCCAGATAGATCAGCAGGACCGCCACATCAGCCGGCGTGACGCCGGACATGCGGGATGCCTGTCCGATGGAGGAAGGACGGAGTTCCTTCAGCTTCTGTCTCGCCTCCAGGCGGAGACTCTGAACGTCATCATAGTCGATGTCATCCGGGATCTTCTTACTCTCGAGCCGGTTAAACTGCTCCACCTGCTTTTTCTGCCGGGCAATATAACCCTCATACTTGATGTTGATCTCCACCTGCTCGCTGATCTCCGGATCTGTCACAGGACAGTGTTCCGGATCGATCCCCTTCATCTTCTCATAGTTCATCTCCGGTCTGGAGAGAAGTTCTGCCAGAGAGACCGCAGTCTTGAGCTCGCTTGAGCCGATGCTTCGAAGATATGCCTGATTCTCCGCAGCGGCACCTACACGAATGCTCTTCAGCCTTGCAATCTCCTCCTGAATTGCCTTCTCCTTATAGAGCACGTGATCATACTGCTCTCTGGTTATCAGTCCAACCTCATAACCGTACTTCCGGAGCCGCAAATCCGCATTGTCCTGCCGAAGGAGGAGTCTGTACTCTGCACGGGAGGTCATCATGCGATAGGGCTCCCGGTTGTCCTTGCTGACAAGGTCATCGATCAGGACGCCGATATAGCTCTCGGATCTCTTGAGAATGAGGGGATCTCTGCCGCGGAGTTTCTGTGCCACATTGATACCGGCCATCAGGCCCTGGCAGGCAGCTTCCTCATAACCACTGCTTCCGCAGAACTGTCCGGCGCAGAACAGACCGCTCACCTTTCTGGTCTCCAGGGAGAGTTTGAGGCTGTTCGCGTTGATGCAGTCATACTCAATGGCATAGGCATTGCGGACAATGACACAATGCTCCAGTCCTGGGACGGTCCGGTACATTCTCTGCTGCACGTCATCCGGCATCGAAGAGGACATGCCGTCAATGTACATCTCATTGGTACCTCTCCCCTCCGGCTCCACAAAGACCTGATGCCGGTTCTTCTCCGAAAACTTGACAACCTTGTCTTCGATGGACGGGCAGTATCTCGGCCCGGTTCCCTCGATGATGCCGGCATAGATCGGAGAGCGGTCCAGGTTCTCCCGGATGATCTCGTGGGTATGCTCATTCGTGTAGGTGAGGTAGCAGGGAACCTGATCGATCTGAACCGTCGCAGGATCCGTGGAATAGGAAAAGGGTGTTACCTTCTCATCTCCTCTCTGAATCTGCATCTTACTGTAGTCCAGGGATCTTCCATCCATGCGGGCTGGGGTACCGGTCTTGAATCTTCTCGTGTGAATGCCGATTCTCTCCAGCGCATCCTTTAAATAAGTAGATCTCTGCATGCCGGAGGGACCGGTCTCGGTGATGGCCTCTCCGACAAGACACCTTGCATTGAGGTAGGTACCGGTGGCAATCACTACCGCTCTGCACTCATAGATCGTTCCATTGAAGAGCCTGACACCGGTAACCTTTCTCTGTGTCTCTCCCTCTCCGGATACCTCTTCCGTGCAGATATCCACGACCTCCCCCATCCGTATGGTGAGGTTCTCCTGGTTCTGCAGAACCTGCCGCATGGACTTGGAGTACTCTGCTTTGTCTGCCTGTGTCCGCAGGGAGTGGACTGCCGGACCCTTGGATTTGTTCAGCATCTTTGACTGGATAAAGGTCTTGTCGATGTTCTTTGCCATCTCCCCGCCAAGTGCATCGATCTCCCGGACCAGATGACCCTTGGAGGAACCTCCGATGTGGGGATTGCAGGGCATCATGGCGATGCTGTCAACATTCATCGTAAAGATCACCGTCTGAAATCCCAGCCTTGCACAGGCCAGTGCCGCCTCGCATCCCGCATGACCTGCTCCGATCACGCAAACATCTGTTTTAATGTGATAATTCTTTTCTGTCATTCGATTGTACTAATTATATTGACCATATTGGTCAATCTCTTGTGTTCTTTCTTTTGTTCACTTGCCAAGGCAGAACTTTGAGAAGATCTCCTCCACAAGATCATCCTCCACCGCCTCGCCAATGATCCGACCCAGTGCCGTGTAGGCATTCATCAGGTCTATGGAAAAGAAATCCTCGCTCATGCCGCTGTCTATGCTGTTCACGACAAGCTTCATGGAGTCCCTCGCCGACCGTGCCTCGGTTCTCTGCCGCAGACCGGAGAGAAAGACCTCATTCTTTGATGCAATCTCCCCCGTCCGAAACATCTGCTGGATCTTTGCCTTGAAGTCCTCCATTCCCTCTCCGGTTCGAATGGAGACAGGAATCACCTCCGCCCGCTTGTAGTTGACCACCCTGGTGCTGCCCTCAGGCTTTGGCGACGGAGCGATAAACCGGAACATCTCCGCGATATCGTTGCGGTCCGTCCTGGAGGGAAGATCTGTCTTGTTCAGCAGAATGATGCAGCGGGTTCCGGCACTGATCCGCTCCCGGAGGAGTCTGAAGATGTACCGGTCCTCTTCACTGATTCCGGTCGAGGTGTCCACAAGATACAGGATCAGATCCGCCTGCTTGGCCGCCTTCTGTGCCCGCTCCACACCGATCTTCTCAACAACATCATCGGTCTTTCGGATGCCTGCGGTATCTGTGACATCCAGGATCACATCTCCAAGCCGGATCTTCTCCTCCAGCGTGTCTCGGGTTGTTCCTGCCACATCCGTGACGATTGCCCGGTCTGATCCCGCAAGAAAGTTCATCAGGGAGGACTTGCCTGCATTGGGCTTTCCGACAATGACGGTTCGGATTCCCTCCTTGAGTACTCTCCCACTCTCGGAGAACTGAAGCAGGTGATCGAGCCGGTCAATCAGATCGGCGCACTTCTTCCGCAGTTTCTCCGGATACCCTTCCATGGAGTAATTCTCCGGATCATCCAACGCAGACTCGATGAAGGCAATCTCGTACAGGATTTCCTCCCGGAGCTTTTTGACCTCGGTGCTGACCGATCCCTCCAGCTGTTCCACAGCGGTTCTTCTTGAGAATTCATTGTCAGACTGAATGAGATCCATGACCGCCTCTGCCCGGGAGAGGTCAATGCGCCCGCCAAGGAATGCCCTCTTTGTAAACTCGCCCGGTTCCGCCATTCTGCAGCCATTGTGCAGGGCGAGTTCCAGGACACGGTTCATCAGGTACACGCCGCCATGGATGTTGATCTCAACCGTATCCTCCGTGGTATAGCTGTGGGGAGCGCGCATGACGGATACCATGGCCTCATCGATGACACAGGGTTCCTTCCCGCCTTCCTTGTCAGGATCTGTGATCAGACAGAAATGGATGGTGCCCGGTTTCCATGAGGAAAAAACATGGCTTCCGTCCCTCCCCCTGCAAAGACGGTCTCCCACTGCAAAGGCGTCCGGTCCGCTGATCCGGATGATGCCGATACCGGATTCCGTTATGCCGGTTGCGATTGCCGCAATGGTATCATTCTGGAGCGTGTCATAGGTCAGTGCCATGGATTCTGCCTCCTTCCCTCAGGTTTTACTATTATATAGCATCTTGCCATCGTTTTTCATCTGCGGCAGAAGCCAGAGGAAAAAATGCATAAATAAAGGCGGACCCCGGAATACCGTTCCGGGATCCGCCCTCTGTTTTGTTTCTTTGCTTCTCAGCGCTTTGGCGCGATGACAACCTTTCTGTAGGGATCCTCTCCCTCACTGTAGGTGGTCACGTACCGGTCTCCCTGCAGGGCGGAGTGAATGATTCGCCGCTCATAGGGATTCATGGGCTCCAGCGCCACAGCCTTTCTGCTGCGTCTGACCTTGTAGGCAATGTTCTTGGCAAGATTCTCCAGGGTCTTCTTTCTTCTCTCCCGGTAATTCTCCGTGTCGGTCTTGACGTGAACATAGCCTTCGATGCCCTTGTTGACGATCAGGGAGACAAGGTACTGAATGGAATCGAGGGTCTGTCCTCTCTTGCCGATCAGGATTCCCATATCATCCCCCTCAAAGTCCACGGTCAGGATGTTCTCGTCATGATCAAAGGAGGTGTGAAGCTCTACCTCCATGTTCATGGCTGCGAACATGGACTTCAGGAATTCCTCCGCCTTTGCCTCAAAGGAAGCAACCTGCTCGTCGGTATACTCGACCTTCGGCTCTTCCTTCTCCGGTCCTGCCGGTACGGTCTCCTTTACGGGTGCCTTTTCCTTCTTCGCGGGCTTTTTCTTCGCCGGAGCAGCAGCCTCAGCCTTCTCCTCCTTTGCAGCCTCCTCGTGCACCTTCTCCAGGACATCGCCCTGAACCTTGTCTGCCTTGCTCTCGCCAAGGTCCTCTTCCTTCACCCTCGCGCGGATGACGGCATTTCTCGCATTGAACCCGAGAAATCCTGCGCTGCCCTGATCAATTACTTCGTACTCCAATCTGTCACTTGTGACAGAGAACTTCTGGCAGGCAGCGGTAATCGCATCATCCAGTGTCTTCTCGGAAAACTCAATATATTCTTCTGCCATGTTCCACCTCTTACTTCTTGTCACTCCGGCTGTCGGCAGAGCGGTTGTTGTTCGCATTGTTGAAGTCCTTCACCATGTTTGCCTTGGATGCCAGACTTCCCTGCTTGTACTTTCCGCTGTCGTAATACTTCTTTGCCTCCTGAATCTTCTCCTCCTTATCCCGGTTGGAAGCACCGCTCTTCTTTGTCGTGCTGCTCTCCGAGCCAATGGACTTGGTATTCATGGAGGAGTACTGATTCATCAGCTTCTGGGAAACGGTCTCCCGGCCGCCTCTCTTTGCCGCCTTCTTCTCTGCCTTGGCAACGTTCCTGGCAATGTAGGCATCGATATCCATCTTGTTGATGGAGCGGTTGATGGCAACCTGCTGGATGGAACGGATCACAGAACCTGCAATCCAGTAAAGTCCCATACCGGCGGGAAGGGTAAAGCAAAACCATGCAGACATGATGGGCATGATATAGTTCATCGTCTTCATGGAGTTTGTCATCTGGTCAGCGGTGCTGTTGCCTGTGCTCTGGTTGGAGGGCTGAGGCATCAGGGCCACGTTGATCAGCTGTGTCACGGCAGCAAGCACCGGGACGATGACAGCTGCGATGATCAGGATCACAGAGTGCTGGCTGATAGCCTGACGGAAAGTATACCAAGGGGTATTGCCGATGTTCAGGCCGAGGAAGTTGTTGTAGCGCTCCAGCTGGGACACCGTGTTTTGAATGTCCGTGGAGAGGCCGGAGAACTTCGCTGCCAGATCCTGCCAGTCACTGGTGGAGAACCGGTTCAGCACATCGATGAAGGTATTCTGGGTATAGGTGGAAACCACCCCGTCCGTAAAGTTCGCATTGCTGAAGTGCTTTGCGTACTGGGATGCTGCGCTGGTAGCGGACAGATAGTCCGTGGAGCCGGCGGTCACAATCAGCTTGTCCACAAGGGGCTGAAATGCATCCTTGACCTGGGTGATGTAGGCCGGGATGTTGTAAAACACCCGGTACAGGGCGAACAGAATCGGCATCTGAATCAGGAGCTGGATGCAGCTGCCGCTGGCGGAAACGCCGTACTTGCGGTAGACCTCCTGCGTCTCCTCGTTCTGCTTCATCATGGAGTCCTGGTCTTTTTTGCCCGCATACTTCTTCTGGATCTTTGCCAGTTCCGGCTGCATGATGGTCTGCATCTTGGAGAACTTCTGCTGCTGGATCGTCAGGGGCATCAGTGCCATGTAGATCACGATGGTGAACAGAATGATGGCGAGACCCGTGTTCGGAATCCCGATCTTGTTCAGAATCCAGAAGATTCCGTTCATCAGGTATCCGAGGAGCGTCGCAATCTGTCCGATCAGGAACGTCGTGTCCTTCGAAAGTAACATAGGATTCAATTTTTTTTCTCCCTTATGTTCTGTTATGGTACAGGATCATATCCTCCGTGGGAAAACGGGTTGCAGCGCAGGATGCGCCACAGGGCGAGAAGTCCCCCTTTCAGCGCGCCGTACTTCTCAATCGCCTCCAGTCCATACTCCGAACAGGTCGGAATATAGGGGCACTTTGTATGCTTGAGCGGCGAGAGGTATTTACGATAAAACTGAATCACTGCAATCATTGCCTTGCTGATCATCTCCGGAAACCCTCTTTTCCCTTATGAGCTTATGCGCACGCATCAGACTCAGAAGCGCTTTTTCGATCATCTGATAACTGGCACCGTCTGCCGATCTGCGCGCCACGACCACAATGTCCGAACCGCCTTCGAACTCTGTCTCATGCAGTCTGTAGCTTTCCTTTACAAGTCGCTTGATCCTGTGCCGGACCACGCTGTTCCCCACTTTCTTGCTGACAGATATGCCGATTCTGCTGGTACCGAGGTCATTTGGTTTTGCGTACATGACCAGGTATCTGTTGGCACAGGATTTTCCCGACCTGTAAACGAGTCTGAAATCATCGTTTTTCTTTAAGGATTCCATGAACAGTCTCTACCATAACGTGTCGTACTGCCTGTTTCCGGGTAACAGAAAAGCCGCATTGCTGCGGCTTTTTGTCTCTTACCCGGAAACAGCTGACGAATCTTGATCAAACAGTCAGTTCTGCTCTTCCCTTTGCTCTTCTTGCTGCGAGAACCTTGCGGCCGCCTGCGGTCTTCATTCTTGCTCTGAAGCCATGAACCTTGGAGCGCTGTCTCTTCTTGGGCTGGTACGTCATCTTTGCCATTGCAAACACCTCCTTAACGGGCTGGCTGAAATCAGCCAGGCAAATTTTCATAATCATTGTGAAATTGAATCAGATTTCAGCAGAATCTGATGAACAGCTTAATAATTATATTAGAAAGGCGCGAGGGCGTCAAGCACGAAAAACCTTGATTTTTCCACGTTTTCTGGCCCTCTGGGCGGTCACTAAATGTAGTAAAAATAAATATTTTGACGCAACATTTTGTGGCCTTCCGCCATGCACATTTTTCCCCTTCCGGTTATCCCCTATCCACAATTTGTGGATAACATGTGGAAAACTCCGTATTTTATCCTCAGCCGGCTTTCCGGCATCCGACCTTCTCTCCGGAATCATCGACAAAAGCGGCACCTGCGGGATTGTCGATTTGAGTTATCCACATTTTCACATTTCATTGTGGAAATGTGGTTCTGTCCACAGAGCGGCGCGGATTTGGGCCGTTTGAATTGTTCCCGAACTTAGGATAAGATGAACAGGAATTCCCGAAGAAGAAACGCCGGAACCCCTTGTTTCCGGCGTTTTCCATCGCCCGCAGGGGGAGATATCAACGGGATTTCCACAGGGAATACACATAAAGGAACAAGCGAATGGAACTCAGCAAGCTCAAGAAAAACTGGACCGCCATGAAGGAAATGATCCGGGACGAGTACGGCATCTCCACGGTCTCCTACAACACCTGGATCAAAAATCTCGAACTCGGGGAGGCAGACGGCAACACGGTCACGATCTGCATTCCCTCCGAGAACAGCCTGATGCTCAGCTACATCACAAACAAGTACAGAGAGCCCTTCCAGGCGGCAATCTCCGAGGCACTCAATGAGAATGTCGAGGTGGTGTTTGTCCTGAAGAACAACGCCGCAGAGAGTGAGGAGGCGGAGGAGACAAAATCCGCTTCTTCCTATATTAATAACGCAGAGAGCGCAAACCTGAATCCCAAGTATCGCTTTGACACATTTGTCGTGGGAAGCAACAACCGGCTCGCCCACTCCGCCTGCCTCGCCGTCGCCGAGTCCCCGGGCACCGTCTACAATCCCCTGTTCCTCTACGGAGGCGCGGGACTGGGCAAGACCCACCTGATGCACTCCATCGGCCACTTCGTCCTGGAGCAGAGCCCGGAGAAAAAGGTGCTCTATGTGACGAGTGAGCAGTTCACAAACGAGGTCATCGAATCCATCCGATCCGGAAATGCCGCCTCCATGGCAAAGCTCAGAGACAAGTACCGCACGGTAGATGTCCTTCTCATTGACGACATCCAGTTCATCATCGGCAAAGAGTCCACCCAGGAGGAGTTTTTCCACACCTTCAATGAGCTCCACGCAGCCGGCAAGCAGATCGTCCTGTCCTCCGACCGGCCGCCGAGGGAGATGGAAACCCTGAACGAGCGGTTCCGCTCCCGGTTCGAGATGGGACTCATTGCGGACATTCAGCCGCCGGACTACGAGACGCGGATGGCAATTCTCCGAAAGAACATGGAGAACCAGCACAACAAGCTGGACGACGACATCCTGGAGTACATCGCGACAAACATCAAGTCTAACATCCGGGAGCTGGAGGGCGCCTACAACAAGATCATCGCCTACTCCAAGCTCAACAACGTGGAGATCACCCTGGACAATGCCAGAGAGGCCCTGAAGGACATCATCTATCCGGACCAGACACAGACTGTCAGCCCCAAGATGATCGCAACCGTCGTCTGTGAGCAGTACGGAGTGCGCTACTCCATGGTGGCATCGAGAAAGAAGAATGCCGAGTGCGTCGTACCGAGACAGGTGATCATGTACCTGTGCCGGGAGTACACGGATGCAACCCTGGATTCCATCGCACACCTCCTCGGAAAGAAGGACCACTCCACCGTCATGCACGGTGTGGACAAGATCCGCCAGGACCTGCGCACGAACAGTGAGCTCCGGTCCAACGTAGACATTATTATGAAGAAACTCAATCTGCAGGAGAAGGCAGCGCTCTGAGGGTGCTTCCGGTTCCACGCATTCCTGCCGCCGCATGCCAGCAATAGGCGGGCACCCGGCGGCAGGAACTTTTTTCCACAGAGTTATCCACGGGGAAAACGTCGACAGCGGGGGATTCAAAGCGCCATGTGGCGGCTCTGCCAATCTGCCCGTCCGGCGCAGCCGGATGAAATCGTGCAAAAAACGGCCCTATTTTGCGTTTTACGCCCGGGGGTATCCCCGGAAGGCCATATGCCTGTTTTTGTTGAAAAAAGGCCGAAAACTGTTATAATTTTTTTAAGATGTCCGCAAATCCGCAGCCATTACTACGAGAGACTACGATCTCTTCTTTTTTGGTTTTGCGGCAGATGGCGGTCTGCTGTACGCACCGCCACATAACAGAAGGAACACAAATCCATGAAAGTTAACATTTCCAAGTCAAACCTGATCAATGCCGTCAACATCGCTTCCAAAGCGGTTCCCGCCAAGACCACCCTTCCGATTCTCGAGTGCATTCTGATTGACGCCTCCACAGAGAAGATCAAATTTATGGCGAACGATGAGGAACTCGGCATTGAGACCATACAGGATGGCACCATTCTGGAACATGGCATTATCGCCATTGACGCCGCCATCTTTGGAAACATCGTGAGAAAACTCCCGGACGGTATGGATGTCACCCTGGAGACAGATGGGGAACAGGTGACAATCCGCTCCGGAAAGATCGTCTTCAGCATCTCCGGAAGAGACGGCTCTGACTTCCCGTATCTTCCGGAAATTGATCGCTCCTACAGCATTGAGGTATCAGAGCTGACGCTTCGCGACATCATTACCAAGACCATCTTTGCCATCTCCACCAATGACACGAATCAGCTCATGACCGGAGAACTCTTTGAGATCCGCAACCGCGAACAGCTGCGCGTTGCCGCACTGGATGGACATCGGATCTCGGTCCGGAGTGTAGAACTCAAGGAATCCTATGAGGACAAAAAGGTCATCATCCCCGGTAAGACACTGACCGAGATCAGCAAGATCCTGGATCCCAATCCGGAGGAAATGGTGCACGTATACCTGGCAGACAAGCACGCCATGTTCCAGTTTGGCACCACAACAGTTGTAACCCGCCTGATTGAGGGAACCTACTTCAACGTGGACCAGATGATCTCCGGAGATTACAATACCCACGTCCGGATCAACCGCCAGGCATTCCTCTCCTGTCTTGACCGTGCGACACTCCTGGTACACGAGGAGGACAAAAAGCCCATTATTCTGAAAATCACGGATGAAAGTCTGGAGCTTCGGATCCGCACTGCCATGGGCAGCATGGATGAGAACCTCTCCATCGAAAAAGAGGGGAGCGACATCGTCATCGGCTTCAATCCGAGACTCCTCATGGATGCGCTGCGCGCCATCGACGAGGACGATGTGGAGGTCTACTTCCTCTCCCCGAGGGCACCGGCGTTTATCCGGGACGAGAGCACCTACTGCTATCTCATCCTGCCCGTCAATTTCATCAGCTACGACTGATACCAAAGAAAGAATAATCATGGAAATCAAAATCAGGGATGAATATATCCGGCTCGGCCAGGCAATGAAGCTGGCGGGCCTGGTTGAAAACGGCGTGGAGGCAAAGGACGTCATCACAGATGGCGAGGTCACCGTCAACGGAGAGACAGAAACCCGGCGCGGCAAAAAGCTCCGCGACGGCGACAGCTTTTCCTATGGCGGAAAAACCGTGACCGTGCGCGCAGGCGGCGGACCGACACAGGAATAATCCGCCATGTACATCAGGTCACTACAGCTTGCCAACTTCCGGAACTATGAGTCCCTCTCCCTGGAATTCTCGGAGGGTACTAACATCCTCTACGGAGACAATGCCCAGGGAAAGACAAACATTCTGGAGGCACTGTACCTTGTTGCAACCACAAAGTCCCACAGAAGTGTCCGAGACAGGGACATGATCCGGTTCGGCTGCCAGGAGGGACACATCCGGACGGTGCTCATCAAGAACGGGGTGGACTATCAGGTCGACATGCATCTTCGCGCCGCCAAGACGAAGGGCCTTGCGATCAACGGACAGAAGCTGAAGCGTGCTTCCCAGCTGATGGGACTTTTGCACATCGTCTTTTTCTCCCCGGAGGATCTGACCATTGTCAAGAACGGCCCCGCCTACCGCCGCCACTTTCTCGACATGGAGCTGTGTCAGCTCGACGGGGACTATCTCTTCAACCTGAACCACTACAACCGGATCGTGGATCAGAGAAACCGCCTCCTGAAGGAGATCTGGAACAATCCGGATCTCGAGGCGACCCTGGATGTATGGGACGATCAGCTGGCGGATTACGGCACAAAGATTATCGCGCGCCGCCGGGAATTCATGGAACAGCTGGCGGATCTCATCGGGGACATTCATCTTCGGCTCTCCGGGGGAAGGGAGCATCTCTCTCTTCAGTACCTGCCGGACACCGAGGCAGCTGCCCTGAAGGAAAAGCTGCTGCAGAACCGGGAGCGGGACAAGTATCTCAAATCCACATCGGTCGGGCCGCACAAGGACGACTTCTCCTTTGTCTGCAATGAGATCGATCTGAGAAAGTTCGGGAGCCAGGGGCAGCAGCGTACCTGTGCGCTCTCACTCAAGCTCGCGGAAATCGAGCTGGTGAAGAAGATGATCGGGGACTCTCCCGTTCTGATGCTCGATGACGTGCTCTCCGAGCTCGACACCAACCGGCAGAACACGCTCCTCGACTCCCTCGGCGGTATCCAGACGTTTATCACCTGTACGGGACTGGATGAATTTGTCAGTCACCGCTTTGCCATCGACCGGCTCTACCGGGTGGAGAACGGTGTGGTCACGCAGAGCAACTGAACCAGGCGAATGAGGTTGAATAGTTATGGCAGAACAAGAAAAGAAAAATCTCCTGGAAACAGAGCAGAGCGAAACCAGGGCTCCGGCGGATTCCCATGCCGGCTTTGTGGAGGAGTTCAAGGAAAACGAGCGGGAGTACAAAGATGACAACGTGAAGGATACCCGGGATGTGGGTTCCTACACGGCGGATGACATTCAGATCCTCGAGGGCCTGCAGGCAGTCCGCAAGCGCCCCGGCATGTACATCGGCACCACCTCCTCCAGAGGGCTCCACCATCTGGTCTATGAGATCGTCGATAACTCTGTGGATGAGGCGTTGGCGGGATTCTGCACCCATATCGAGGTCACCATCAATCCGGACAATTCCGTCACGGTCACGGACAACGGCAGAGGCATTCCCGTCGGCATCAACCACAAGACCGGAAAGACCGCCGTGGAGGTGGTCTATACCATCCTGCACGCCGGCGGAAAGTTTGGCGGCGGGGGCTATAAAGTCTCCGGCGGCCTGCACGGCGTCGGCGCCTCTGTTGTGAATGCCCTCTCCTCCTGGCTGGAGGTGACGGTAAAGCAGGGCGGCGGTGTCTGGCGCATCCGCTTTGAGAATGGCGGAAAGACCAAGGAGAAGCTCCATCAGATCGGCACCTGCCCGAAGGAGGAGACGGGAACCTCTGTCACGTTCCTGCCGGATCCTACTATCTTTCAGGAGACCACGATCTTTGACTACAGCATTATCCTGCAGAGACTCCGGGAGATGGCGTTTCTGACAAAGGGCCTTCGCATCAGTCTGAAGGACCTGCGGGTGAATGATCCCACAGTGCCCGGCGGAGAGATCTCCGAGGTGCGGGAGAACGTGTTCCACTACGAGGGCGGCATCCGGGAGTATGTGAAGTACCTGAACAAGAACAAGACCCCGCTCTATCCCGACATCCTGTACTTCGACGGGACGAAGAACAACGTCTATGTCGAAGTGGCAATGCAGCACAACGACGCCTATAACGTCAACGAGTACAGCTTCGTCAACAACATCAACACGCCGGAGGGCGGCATGCATCTGACCGGCTTTCACAACGCCCTGACGAAGACGTTCAACGACTACGCGAGAAAGAACGGCATCCTGAAAGACAGCGACCAGAACCTCTCCGGAGATGACATCCGGGAGGGCCTGACGGCGATCATCTCCGTCAAGGTGGAGGATCCCCAGTTTGAGGGGCAGACCAAGCAGAAGCTCGGCAACATCGAGGCGAGGGGGGCAGTGGACTCCGTCGTCTCGGAGAAGCTGACCTATTACCTGGAGCAGAATCCGAATATCGCCAAGGCGATCTGCGAGAAGGCACAGCTCGCCGCAAGGGCAAGGGAGGCGGCACGGAAGGCGCGGGATCTCACCAGGAGAAAGACGGCGCTCGAGACCATGTCCCTGCCCGGAAAACTTGCGGACTGCTCGGACAAGGATCCGAAGAACTGCGAGATCTTCCTCGTTGAGGGAGACTCCGCAGGCGGCTCGGCAAAGAGCGCAAGAAACCGCTTTACCCAGGCAATTCTGCCGCTGCGCGGCAAGATCCTGAACGTGGAAAAGGCGCGAGAGGACCGGATCTACGCCAACGAGGAGATCAAGGCGATGATCACGGCCTTTGGCTGCGGCATCCACGACGAGTTCGACATCACCAAGCTCCGCTATGATAAGATCATCGTCATGACGGATGCCGATGTGGACGGTGCCCACATCGACACTCTGATGCTGACCTTCCTGTATCGCTTCATGCCGGAGCTGATCCGGCAGGGCCATGTGTATCTGGCCATGCCTCCGCTCTACAAGCTCGAGCGCAACCGCAAGGTCTGGTATGCCTACAGCGATGAGGAGCTGGCAAAAATCCTGGACGAAGTGGGACGGGACAACAACAACCGCATCCAGCGCTACAAGGGACTGGGCGAGATGGACCCGGAACAGCTCTGGGAGACCACCATGGATCCGGCGCGCCGGGTCCTGAAGCGGGTCAACATCGACACGGAGACCGAGTCGGAAGTGGATCTGACATTTACCACCCTGATGGGTGATCAGGTTGAGCCCAGGCGGGAGTTCATTGAGCAGAACGCCAGATTTGTGCAGAACCTGGATGTGTAAGGAGAAATAAACCGGCATGGACGACAACGTATTTGACAGAAGCAGAATTCAGGAAGTGGATCTGGACCAGACCATGCGCAATTCGTATATCGATTACGCGATGAGCGTCATCGTATCCCGTGCGCTGCCGGATGTCAGAGACGGCCTGAAGCCTGTACAGAGAAGAATACTCTGGGCAATGAGTGAACTGGGCAATACCCCGGACAAGCCCCACAGAAAGTGCGCCCGTATCGTCGGCGACACGATGGGCAAGTACCATCCTCACGGGGACAGCTCGATCTACGGTGCTCTGGTCTATATGGCACAGCCCTGGTCCATGCGCTACTGCCTGGTGGACGGCCATGGCAACTTCGGTTCCGTCGACGGCGACGGTGCTGCAGCCATGCGATACACCGAGGCGAGACTGACCAAAATCTCCATGGAGATGATGGCAGACATCAACAAGGACACCGTGAACTTCGTGCCAAACTTCGATGAGACGGAGAAGGAGCCGGAGGTCATGCCCTCCCGCTTCCCGAACCTCCTTGTCAACGGCACGACCGGTATTGCGGTCGGCATGGCAACGAACATCCCGCCCCACAACCTGCGCGAGGTGGTGGCGGCCTGCACGAAGATCATCAACAACCGGATCGAGGAGAACCGGGATACAGACATCGAGGAGATCCTCAGCATCATCAAGGCCCCGGACTTCCCGACCGGCGGCATCATCATGGGCCTCTCCGGCGCAAGACAGGCGTATCTGACGGGCCGTGGCAAGGTCATCACGCGGGCGGTCACTGCCATTGAGCCTATGGCAAACGGCAAGAGCCGTATCGTGGTGACAGAGTTACCGTACCTTGTCAACAAGGCGAACCTGATCCGCACGATTGCGGACCTCGTCAAGGACAAGCGCATCGAGGGCATCACGGACCTGCGCGATGAGTCTGACCGGGAAGGCATGCGGGTTGTCATCGAGCTGCGGCACGATGCGAACGCAAATATCGTCCTGAACCAGCTCTTCAAGCACACGCAGATGCAGGATACCTTTGGTGTCAACATGATTGCGCTCGTCGGCAACGAGCCCAAAGTCCTGAACCTGAAGGAAGTGCTGACCTACTACCTGAAGCATCAGGAGGAAGTGGTCACCAGAAGGACGAAGTACGACCTGAACAAGGCGCAGGAGAGAGATCACCTGCTGCAGGGTCTGCTCGTTGCCCTGGATCACATCGATGAGGTGGTCAGCATCATCCGCAGCAGCAAGACCGTGCAGGAGGCAAAGAACCGCCTGACCGAGCGGTTTGGGCTGGATGACAGGCAGACACAGGCCATTGTGGACATGCGGCTGCGTGCGCTGACAGGTTTGGAGCGCGACAAGGTGGAGGCGGAGCACAAGGAGCTCCTTGCAACGATTGAGAGGCTGACAGCAATACTGGGAGACAAGAACCTTCTGCTCGGCGTCATCCGGGATGAGATGAACACCATTGCGGAGAAGTACGGCGATGACAGGAGAACCAAGATCGATATGCAGGCAGATCTGTCGGATTTCGAGACAGAGGACCTGATCAAGAATGAAAACGTGGTCATCACGAGGACAAGCCTTGGCTACATCAAGCGGATGACGGCAGATGAGTTCCGCGCGCAGAACCGCGGCGGCCGCGGGATCCGGGGGACTCAGACCATCGACAACGACTTCATTGAGGACATCCTGATGTGCGCGAAGAAGGACATGATCCTGTTCTTCACGAACAAGGGTCGGGTCTACAAGCTGAAGGCGTACCGGATTCCGGAGGGATCCCGCACATCCAGGGGCACGGCAATCGTCAATCTCCTGGCCCTGGGACCGGATGAGAAGATCAGCGCCATTGTGCCGTCCATGAACTACGACCTGTCCAAGAGCCTGTTTATGGTGACAAAGAAGGGCATTGTCAAGAAGACCTCAAACCGCGCCTTTGAAAACATCCGCAAGAACGGACTCAATGCGATCAACCTGCGGGATGACGATGAGCTCATCGAGGTCAAGCAGACCGTGGAGGGAGACGAGATCTTCCTTGTCACGAAGAAGGGCATGGCGATCCGCTTCCGCGAGAGCGATGTGCGGGGCACCGGCAGGAATGCGGCCGGCGTGCGCGGCATCCGTCTGGATGAGGGCGATGAGGTTGTGGGCGCACAGCTGAACACCCAGGGCGATTCCCTCCTGATTGTCTCGGAATACGGCATCGGAAAGCGCACGGCGCTCTCTGAGTTCAAGGTTCAGACCAGAGGCGGCCGCGGCGTGAAGTGCTACAAGATCACGGAACGGACCGGTATGGTGGCCGGCATCAAGGCGGTGACGGATGACAGCGAGATCATGATGATCACGTCCGCGGGCATCATCATCCAGATCCGGATGAGCGAGGTGGCGGTCCACGGAAGGGTTACCTCCGGCGTCAAGCTCGTCCAGCTGGAGAAGGGCGTCCGCGTCGTGAAGATCGCAAAGGTCCGCGAGGACGTCGAGGAGGAGTTCAATGATCCCGGCGATCATGAGCTCTATACCGGAGAGGAGTACAAGTCCTCCGGCGCTGCGGTGACGACACCGGCAGATCAGGAGGCGCTGGTTCCGAACGAGGACGATGAGGACTACTCTGACATTGATGAGCTGCTCGATCGGGCGGAGAAGGATGCGGAGGAAGGTGCTGATTCGGACAGCGATTCGGATTCAGACGATTCCAGGGATAACGAATAACAAAAAGGCGCTGCCCAGTGAGATTTCAGTGACTCACTGGACAGCGCTTTCTGTTTTGCAAAGATGTGCTGCCTCTTCAGAGGCAGATATTCTCCTCCCGGACCTTTTTCCGGATGAGTTCGTACAGGATCTGGGTGGCCTCGCAGTCGCTCTGCGCCCGGTGGCTGACGCAGTGGATGTCGAACTGCGCCTTGAGATTCTCGAGGGAGTAGGACTCACAGGAGAAGAGCTTCCTCGAGAGCTGCATCGTGTCCG
>Ga0256404_1007597_pt1 | contig 16992 bp, 14 predicted proteins | sample RumenRJG_01DNA_FD_185990 | JGI IMG/M metagenome (GOLD analysis project Ga0256404, IMG submission 185990) | Bovine rumen microbial communities from Lethbridge, Alberta, Canada - RJG_01 | ecosystem: Host-associated > Mammals > Digestive system > Stomach > Rumen | place: Canada: Alberta | collected...
ACACCCCGTTCTTCAACGGATACAGACCGCAGTTCTACTTCAGAACAACGGACGTAACGGGCGACCTGACACTGCCGGAAGGCGTTGAGATGTGCATGCCTGGTGACAACATCACCATGACGATCAAACTGATCACACCGATCGCGATCGAAGAAGGACTGAGATTCGCTATCAGAGAAGGTGGCAGAACAGTAGGATCCGGCGTTGTAACCGAGATTATCGAGTAATCAAAAAATTACAAATAATTCCAAAGACGACCTTTATAGGTCGTCTTTTTTATGCTAAAATATCAGTATCTGTGAGGTAATGGGATAAGGAGAAAGGACTTAAGTATGAAAGAGCATTTTGTTAACAATTTTAAGACAGACGAAGAAATCACGACCTACCTGATGGTCAAGTCAGTAGCCCTCAAGGTAGGGTCAAACCGAAAGACGTATCTGGACCTGCTGCTGTGCGACAGCAGCGGTGAGATCAACGGCAAGAAGTGGGACATTGCCGACGAAGAGATCCCGGGGCTGGAACGGATCAAGGAAGGGAACATCCTCAAGGTCCGCGCGAGAGTCACCGAATGGAACAGCATGAAGCAGCTGCGGATCCTCCGCATCCGGCTGACCGGCGCAGAGGACGCGCTGGACATGACGGATTTTGTCAAGGCGGCGCCTGAAAATCCGCAGGATATGTATGACTACATTCTCGGCGTTGCCCGCAGCATTACGGACAGCCAGCTTTCCGGCCTTTGCGAGAGGATTTTGGAAGAGCACAAGGAGAAGCTGATGTATTATCCCGCCGCCGCGAAGAATCACCACGCGGAGATGGCCGGGCTTTTGTGGCACATCAAGCGCATGCTCATGCTGGGGGAAAAGGCGTGTGAAGTCTACACCAATCTGGACAGGAATCTCCTTCTGGCAGGCGTGATCCTTCACGATATCGAGAAAATGACAGAGATCTTATCCAACGAAATGGGGATCTCGCCGGGATATTCCTTCGAAGGGAAGATGCTGGGGCATCTGGTCCTGGGCGTCCGGGAACTGGAGAAGATCTGCACGGAAATGGGAATGGATGAAGAGAAGAGGGTCATGCTGGAGCACATGGTCATTTCCCATCATTATCTGCCGGAATACGGCAGCCCCATCCGGCCGCTGTTCCCGGAGGCGGAGATGCTCCACTACCTGGACATGATCGACGCCAAGATGTTTGATATGGAAGAAGCCGTGAACAGGGCGGAACCGGGCAGTTTCAGCGACCGCGTTTGGACCCTGGACAACCGGACGATCTACCACAGAAAAGGATAAACGAGAGAAACGAAAGGATGAGAGATAGATGATAAAACGACCCGATGAAATCAATGAGATCATCAGAAAGTTCGACCGAGCCGGATGGGACGTGGTCTGCGCCGGACAGTGCGTCACGGGATCCATCATGGGCGAGCAGCCTTTGGACTGGGACCTGTACACGGAGTGTCCCCAGGACAAGATCCGCGAGATGTTCCCGGACGGAGAGCCGATCGGCAAACGGACAACCCGCCTGGACTACACGGAGTTTGTGGAATCCCAGCATGTCAATGAGGCGGATCACTTCGACGGCGTGATCGCAGACCTGATCACACTGAATGGCCCCATCGAAGAGCAGCTGGCCATCTATGATTTCACTTGCGAAGCGACCGGGGAGCACGCCAACGGATCGCCCGTCGACCCGTACGGCGGCCGCAAAGACATGAAGCAAAAGCTCCTCAAACCGGTTGGAGACATCAGGGCGAAAATGAAAAAGCATCCCGAACTGGCGTGGAAGGTTTTGCGTTATGTCGGGCTGTACGGATTCGATTTGAACAGGGACATCTATGAAGCGATCCGGGCGAACAAGGAGCTGGTCAGCATCGTCGATCCGGAGATCATCCTGAATGAGTTCACGACGGCGATCACCGGACCGCACGCCGGCAAGTTCCTGAAGATGCTCAAGGGTCTGGATCTGCTCGAGGCTATCATCGGCCCGGAAGGAAGATCCTCCAGTCCGCGTGAGCGTAAAGACTACGACAAGATGTCCGAAAACATCGATAAGATCAAGAAAATCCCGCTTCGCAGACTGGGCGTGTTCTATCTTGTCTTTGATAAAAACTACAAGAAGGCGCTGCACTATCTGCCGCAGGAGGAAGAGACGCTGGACTATCTGGAAGAGGCGAAGCGGCTCTGCCCGAAGCTGCACTTCTGCAGAAACGAGGAGCAGCTCAAGGACTACATCGCCAGCATGGGGTGGAAGAAATACAACTTCTACGACAAGATGCTGAAGGCGCAGAATATTGTCTTCGAGCTGGACAACAACCAGCAGATCGCCCGGGACGAGATCCTCAAGATGATCCTGCACCAGCATCAGCCGATCTTCATTGAAGACATGGTCATCGACGCGGACGACATCATCGAGGCAGGCATCACCGACGATCCGGAGAGGGCGCAGTACCTGCTGGAGCTTTTGCTGACGCCGCTGCACAGGGATGTTTCAAACAATGAAAGGGATAAACTGCTCAAGTTCGCGCGGGCCTTCCAAAAGAGCCGCCTGCGCAGAACGTTCAGAGATGTGAAATGGGTGAGATAAAAGAATACGAAGGCGCGATCGCCGAAATGATATTTCATAACAAAGAAAACGGCTACACAGTAGCCGTTTTTGAGCTGGCGCGGGATGGCGCCTCCGGCGACGAGCCGGAGGATTATTTCACCATCGTCGGCTCCATTCCAGGCGCTGCCGCGGGCAAAAGCTACAAAATCCAGGGCGTGTTCGTGGATGATCCCAGATACGGCGAGCAGCTGAAGGTGAGCAGCTGGGAAGAGACGATGCCCTCCACAAAGCAGGGCATCAAGGATTTTCTGTCCTCCGGCACCATCAAGGGCGTCGGCAAAAAAACAGCCGCCGCGATCGTCGCGCGGTTCGGGGAAGACACCTTCGATGTCATCGAGAATCACCCGGAACGGCTGAAGGAGATCCCGGGGATCGGCAACAAGGTTGCCCAGCGGATCGCGGAGGCTTTTGCATTGCACCGGGAGTTCGCGAGGGTGAGCATGAGTCTGCAGCAGTATGGGATCACCGCGTCGCAGACCATGAAGCTCTATGAAGCCTATGGCGGCGAGACGGTCGAAAAGGTGCTCGAAAACCCATACCGTCTGACGGACGAAGTCTTCGGCATCGGCTTCAAAAAAGCGGACGCGATCGCGTCCAAAATCGGCGTGGCGCCCGATGATCCATTTCGCATCAAAAGCGGGATCAAGTTTACGCTCGGATGGTTTGCGGGAGAGGGAAATACCTATCTGCCGGAGAGCGTTCTCTGCGAGAAGGCCGGCGCTCTGATGGACCAGCCGCGGGAGATCATCGCGGATCACGTCGGGCAGATGGCAGTGCTGGGGGATGTGTTCCTGGATGTGATCGAAGGGCAGCGCGTCGTGTATCTGGCGGCCTATTTCATGGCGGAACAGAACGTGGCGGGACGGCTGCGGGCCCTTGTCCACGCGGATCTCAAGCCGATCAAGGGCAGCCCGGAGATCCTAATCGAGCGGACCGAAAAGGCGACGGGGATCCCCCTCAGCGAGCAGCAAAAACGCGCGGTCATGAACTGCCTGGGAGAAGGCGTGTCGGTCATCACCGGCGGGCCGGGAACCGGCAAAACGACCATCATCAATTCCATCATCAACATATTTGAAGACAGCGGTTTGAAGACGGCCATCGTCGCGCCGACCGGAAGAGCGGCCAAGCGCATCACCGAGACAAGCGGGCATGCGGCGTCCACCATACACCGGCTGCTGGAGTACTCTTTTTATGAAAGCGGCGGGGAAGGCCGCGGCGGCGGGCAGTTCGGCCGCAACGCGGAGAATCCCCTGGACTATGACGCGATCGTCGTGGACGAGGCGTCCATGATCGATCTCATGCTTATGAACGGTCTGGTCAACGCCATCCTGCCGGGCAGCCGGTTTATCATCGTGGGAGACGATGACCAGCTTCCTTCCGTCGGCGCCGGGAACGTTCTGCGCGACATTATCGCCAGCGAGTATGTCCACTGCACGAAACTGAACCAGATCTTCCGGCAGGCCGGGGAGAGCATGATCGTCGTCAACGCGCACCGGATCAACCGCGGTGAATATCCGGACTGCAACGCCAAGGATAAGGACTTCTTCCTGCTGCGCTGCCGCGGGGAGAAGGAGATGCTCGCAACGATCAAGGAGCTTTGCCTGACGCGTCTTCCGGGTTACTATGCGGATCTCGTGCCCGGCGGGCTTCGCGCTGTCCGGGACATTCAGGTGCTGACGCCGGTCCGCAAGGGGACGGTCGGGTGCATCAATCTCAACAAGGAGCTGCAGCAGGTTCTGAATCCGCAGACGTATGATGACTTCGGCAAGCCGGAGAAGGAAGAGAAAACGTACGGTGAGAAACTGTTCCGCGAGGGCGACAAGGTCATGCAGATCCGGAACAATTACGAGATGGAGTGGAAGAACCGGGAGGATTTCACGGACGGAGAAGGCGTGTTCAACGGCGATGTGGGATTTATCCAGACCATCGACACCGAGTACAACGAAGTGACCGTCGTGTTCGATGAAGTCCGTTACGCGACGTACACCTTCAGCCAGCTGGACGAGCTGGAACTGGCCTACGCGGTCACTGTTCACAAAAGCCAGGGAAGCGAGTTCCCGATCGTGGTCATGCCCATGAGCTGGTTCCCGCCGGTCCTCGCCACCCGCAATCTCCTGTACACCGGCGTGACCCGCGGCAAGCAGATCGTCGTGCTCGTCGGCTCCGAGGACAAGATGAACGCCATGGTGGACAACAACCGGATCAGCCAGCGGTACTCCGGCCTGGCATGGCGGCTGAAAAAGTTTTTTGATATTGACGCGGAGTAACGGCTGCGAGAGTTGGCGCGGGGGCGCCGACTTGGACGTTGCCGGGCGCACTGACTGTAACGCCGCCGGGCGCACTGGCTGTAACGCCGCAAAGGGCGGCAGAGGGATGAGAGCTAATGAACATCAAGGGGATTTTCGAGGAGGTCGTCGAGGCGGTCTTCCCGTCTAATATTTATTGTATTGTCTGCGGCAGTTTGATCGACAGGAGCCGTCCGTACGCGCTCTGCGATACCTGCGTCCGGCAGATGCACTGGATCACAGACCGGACTTGCAGCATCTGCGGCAAAGCGCTCCCGGACACCTATCTTGGCCGTGAGTCTGACGGCCGCCCCGTCTGCTACGACTGCAAGACGCGTACCCATTCTTTCACCCGCGGCTGGAGCTGTCTGACCTACGGACTCCACGAACGGGAAATCATGATGGACATCAAATACAACAGCAAAGGCTACATCGCCCGCAAGATGGGCGACGTGATGTTCGATCGCATGGAACCGCTGATCGAAACCGCCTTGGCGGAGGGCCTGCTGCCCTTCGACGTGGTGATACCGGTTCCCGTCAGCCACAAGCGCCTGGTCCGGCGCGGCTACAACCAGTCGGAGCTGATGGCCCGGCAGTTTGTGGCGCGCTGGAAGGAGCGTGCGCGTGCCTTCGGCATCGAGCAGGGCGGAGCCTGCGGTGCGTCAGGTGCGGCCGCTGGCTCCAGAACGACTGGAGGCGACCCTGTCCCGCGCGCAGCGTCGTGCCCTCACAATCTGTTCCCTCGGCTCGAGACCCGCGCGCTGGTCCGTCAGAAGGAGACCACCATGCTACGCAGTCTGAATCCGGAGGAGCGGCGCCTCGCTCTTCACGGCGCCTTCGCCGTCGAGCCCGCTCTGCAGGCCCGCATTGCCGGTCAGAGTGTATTGTTAATAGACGATATATACACCACCGGCGCCACCGCCGATGCCTGCAGCAAGGTCCTGCTCGATGCAGGCGCCTCTGCCGTCTATCTCCTCACCCTCTGCTCCGGCGGAAACCGCAGACCGAAGGAGGACGCGTAGGAGCCTATCTGCTACTATCAGCCCAATTCAGATGAGTACAAATGACGAATGCCGAAACCCTTGTGGCTTCGTTTCACCTTTGTACTTTTGGACTCTGCAGTCGATGAAAGTACAAAACAAGATTGCTAGAACCCTTGTAGCTTCGTTTCACATTTGTACTTCTGGATCCCGAAGTAGGTGAAAGTACAAAACAAGATTGCTGAAACCCTTGTAGCTTCGTTTCACATTTGTACTTCTGGATCCCGAAGTAGGTGAAAGTACAAAACAAGAATGCTGAAACCCTTGTAGCTTCGTTTCACATTTGTACTTCTGGATCCCGAAGTAGGTGAAAGTACAAAACAAGATTGCTAGAACCCTTGTAGCTTCGTTTCACATTTGTACTTCTGGATCCAGAAGGATGCGGAAGTACAAAATAAGAATGCCGAAACCCGAACGCGCAGAACTAACCAGACTTACAATTCACCACAACAGCAAAACAATGGTATAATAAGAACACTATCAAAGGAGAAAATGAAAGGAAGCATACACATGATCAAGGTATACTGTTACGAGAAGTGCTCAACCTGCAAGAAGGCGCTGAAGTGGCTGCAGGAGCAGGGGGTCGAGCATGAGGTGATCGATATCAAGGCGGATCACCCGGATGAGAAGCTTTTGCGAAAGTATCATGAGATGAGCGGGTTGCCGCTGAAGCGGTTCTTCAATACAAGCGGCATGTTGTATCGGGAACTGGAGCTGGCGAAGAAGCTGCCGGATATGCCGGAGGATCAGCAGTTTGAGCTGCTGGCAAGCGACGGAATGCTGGTGAAGAGGCCTTTGCTGATCGGGGAGGATTATGTGCTGCCCGGATTCAAGCAAAAGGACTGGGAGGAAAAACTGCTGTAATATGCGGTAGCGTTTCGCGCTCGGATGTGGTACAATGCGGGCACGGCAAACGAGCGAGAGCGCTCTGCATATGATTCGGGTCTGTGATTGAAAGGCCATGCCAGCTACGGGCGAAGGGCTCCACGTAAACCGTCGAAGGAGAAGTAGGCGGCGATCATGGCGTAGTTTAGAAGTAAGTCCTCGGAGAAACTCCGGTCAAGGCAAGTGTGGGGGCAAAGATCAGGTCAGCCGAGTCATATGCAGAGCGCTTTTTGTATGTCTTTTCATACAACGCTGATGGCTTTTGCATTGTAAGCGCTTCCTAACTGTGTTACAATATAGAAAAAGGGGCACAAGATATTGTGCCCGAAGGAGGTTGCGATTATGAAGACTGTTATTACCGGCAAGAATTATGCTCCTAGCGACAAGCTCAAAGAAATCATCGAGAAGAAGTTCGCGAAACTGGACAAGTACTTCTCGGATGATATCACAGCGAACGTACTGACCATCAAAGAAAAAGGTACGTACAAGGTCGAGGCAACGATCAATACGAGCGGAACGATTTTCAGAGCGGAGACCAGATCCGGTGATCCGTATGACTGCGTTGACAGATGTATTGAAAAGCTGTCGACCCAGATGAGCAAATTCAAGACCAAACTCCAGAAAAAGTACAAAGGCCAGAAGGACTTCGGATTCGAAGAACTGCCGGACATTGAACTCGAGGAAGAGCAGGAAGAACTCAAAGTCGTCAGAGCCAAGAAGTTCCAGCTTGAGCCGATGGGCGAAGAGGAAGCGATCATGCAGATGGAAATGCTCAACCATGACTTCTTCGTATATCTGAACATGGAGACAGACTCCGTAAACGTCGTTTACAAGAGAAAGGACGGCAACTACGGCGTTCTGGAGACAACCTATTAAAGAGCTCATGCAAAAGCAATACAAGTGAAAATAGTCAGCCGGGAGACCCCATTCGGGTCTCCCTTTTTCGTCTTAAAAATCATTAACAAATTGTAGTGAGCCGTTGCAGACCCACCACTAAATATAGTAAAATAAAGTGATAATTTACGCAGAAAAAACAACGGTCTGAACAGGGGAGCAGAGGAAAAATGAACGAAGTCCTTCGGTTTTTCACAAATACATTTTCGGATTTCGGATTGACGGACGCGATCGATATCATCATCGTCACATTTGTCGTGTACTACCTGCTCAAACTGATTCTTGAAACCCGCGCCCAGCAGATCATCAAGGGCATTCTGGTCCTCGTCGCAGCGACCTTCGTATCCAATGTGATGGAGCTGCACACCCTGAACTGGATGTGCAAGGGGGCGTTGACGTTAGGAGCCGTTGCGGTGCTTATCGTTCTGCAGCCGGAGCTTCGAAGAGCGCTGGAATTCATGGGCAGAGGCCGGATGCTGAGCGGCATCGGAGGCGGTGATAAAGAGAACAGCAAGCGCGTCGTTCTGGCGATCACCGGTGCAGTCGAGAAGTTCAGCAATGAGAAGACCGGCGCGCTGATCGTCTTCGAACGCCAGACCATTCTGGAGGACTACGCGGAAACAGGAACCGTTCTGGACGCGACGATCACAGAGCAGCTTCTCGGAAACATATTCTATGAGGGCGCACCGCTCCATGACGGAGCGATCATCATCAGCGGTATGAAGATCTACGCTGCCGGATGCATGCTTCCGCTCTCGAAAAACCAAAGCATCAGCAAAGACCTCGGAACACGTCACAGAGCAGGGATCGGGATCACAGAGAATTCCGATGCCGTTGTTCTCATCGTTTCCGAAGAGACGGGGATCATCAGCATGGCGGAGGACGGCAAGCTGGAACGATTCCTCGATACGAGAACAGTAGAGAAGAGACTGCTGGACATCTACCTTGGAGGAAGCAAGATCCGGAAGGAAATCACCCGGTTCTCCAAGGTCCGCGGCGCGGTTGACAAGTCCGCGAGGGAGACCGCCAAAAGAAACGAAATGATCTACGGCAAAGCGGGGGATTCCCGCCGGAGAAAGGAGGATCGCGATGCTGACGAATAAAAAAGTGCTCATGCTCGTATCACTCCTGATCTCGATCGGCCTTTGGATGTTCGTCATGGGAAACGTGGATCCGGAGGTGAGCGAACGCGTGAACGGGATCCAGGTCGAAGTGCAGGGAAACGATTCGCTGGAGGACCAGGGGCTGACCGCCAAGCTGAACAAACCGAAGATGGTTTCCGTGACCATCGAGGGCAAGCGGTCTCAGGTCAAGAAAGCGAAGGATAACGGCATCAAAGCCTATATCGATGTTTCGACCTGTGAATACGGGAAGAACGAAACGGAAATTATCATCGATATCCCCGATAAAGCGCGGGGCGTAACGGTAGAAGAAATCTCAAGTGAGACCGCAGTATTTACGGTCAAATAAATCATAATCGGGAGGCAATGCTATGGGAAGCTTATTCGGAAATGGTGATGTCAGAGGAATTGCGAACACAGAGCTGACGCCGGATCTGGCCTTCAAGCTGGGCAAGGCGACCGGATATGTGCTCGGCAAAACCAAAGAAAAGCCGGTTTTTCTGATCGGCAAGGATACAAGATTATCCGGAGATATGCTGGAAGACGCGCTCGCTGCGGGCTTCATGTCCACCGGCGCGAATGTCATCAAGGTCGGCGTGCTGCCAACGCCGGCAATCGCGTATCTGGTCAGGGACTATGGTGCTGACGCCGGCGTCATCGTATCTGCATCACACAACTCATATGAATACAACGGAATCAAGTTCTACAACAGCGAAGGGTTCAAGATGGACGACTCCTTCGAGGATGAAGTGGAAACGATCCTTCTCCGCAATATTCATATGGACAGTCATCTCTCAGGCGAGAGCATCGGCAAGTGTCTTGAAGTGGATGATGAGGCGGAGGACAAATACGCGAAATACCTGGAAGAAACGATCGATGCGGACCTGCGGGGACTGAAGCTGGTCATCGACTGCGCCAATGGTTCTGCGTACAAGGTGGCGGAGAAGGTGTTCACGGATCTGGGCGCCGATGTCACCATGATCGGAAACCAGCCGGACGGCCTCAACATCAATGCCCATTGCGGCAGCACCCATCCGGAGCTCATCCAGAAACAAGTTGTGGAGAGCGGAGCGTTTATGGGTTTTGCATATGACGGAGACGCCGACAGACTGATTGCCTGCGATGAGAAAGGCAATATCATCGACGGCGATAAACTGATGTGCATCTGCGCGCGCATGCTCAAGGAGAGAGAGGAACTGCCGGAGAACAAGGTCATCACGACCCCGATGAGCAACACGGGCTTCCATAAGTTCATGAAGAATGAAGGCTTCACAGTAGGCATGGCGGAGGTAGGAGACAGATATGTACTCGATATGATGCTTGAGACCGGAGCCGCCTTTGGAGGGGAGCAGTCAGGTCACATCATTTTCCTGAATCACGCGACGACAGGTGACGGGATCCTCAGCAGTCTGCTGGTTTTGCAGGCGATACTCCATGCCGGCAAGACGGCAAGTCAGGCCAGTGAAGAGATCGAGATTTATCCGCAGGTTCTCAAGAACGCGAGAGTCAGGATCGAGAATAAGAACAAATACGTCAAAGACGAAGAGATTCGTAAGGCTGTCGATGAGATCGACGAGCAGCTTGGTGAAGACGGAAGAGTTCTGCTCAGACCATCAAGCACAGAGCCGCTTGTTCGCGTCATGATCGAGGGGCAGGATATCGAAGATATCACTGCAAAAGCCCAAAAGCTCGCCAGACTCATTACGAAACGTTTCAGCTAAGGAGGGTAGTATGTGCGGAATAGTAGGATATGTAGGCACTGACCACGCCAAAGAAAAAATCATCGACGGACTGAAACGTCTGGAATACAGAGGCTATGATTCAGCGGGGATCGCGCTCCCGATCGACGGGAAGATCCAGGTGCAGAAGGCAGTTGGAGAGATCAAGAATCTGGAGGCGAAAATCGCGTCTCCGGACTTTGATGCGCCGGTCGGGATCGGCCACACGCGCTGGGCGACCCACGGCAAGCCGACAGAAGTAAACGCCCATCCCCATCTGAACGAGGAGCAGACGGTAGCCATCGTTCACAACGGAATCATCGAAAACTATCAGGAGATCCGCGAGTGGCTGGCAACAGAATACGGCATCGTGTTCAAATCCGAGACGGACTCGGAGGTCATCGCCCATCTGATCGGACTGTTCTATGACGGCGATCTGCTGGACGCTGTGAACAAGGCTGTAGCGGAGATGCGCGGTGCGTACGCAGTCGCAGCCATCGCGGCAGATGAACCGGATAAGATCGTGGCTGTCAGAAAGGATGCTCCGCTGATTGCGGGTATCGGCGATGGGTTCAACTTCATCGCGTCCGACATCCCGGCTGTGCTCAAATACGTCCGGGACGTTTACCTGATTGAGAACAACGAGACCGTAGTTCTGACGAAGGATGACATCGTTATTTATGATGAGGACGGCAACAAGGTCGATCGGGAAGTGTACGTCGTCAACTGGAAGGCAGACGCTGCAGATAAGGCGGATTACGATCACTATATGCTGAAGGAGATCCATGAGCAGCCGGCGGTCATCAGCGAAACGCTCATGAGCAGACTCAACCCGGATGGCTCCATCCGGCTGGACGACATCAGCCTGACGAAGGAAGACATCGAAAACATCGATAAAATCTATATCGTCGCCTGCGGGACAGCCTACCACGCCGGTCTCGTCGGCAAGATGGTCATAGAGAAGATGGCGCACATCCCGGTGGAAATCGACGTCGCGTCGGAGTTCCGCTACAGGGATACTTTCATCGATGACAAGACGCTGTTCATCGCCATCTCGCAGTCTGGAGAGACCCTGGATACTCTGGCGGCGCTGCGCGATGCCAAGGACAGGGGGGCGCGGATCCTCAGCGTGGTCAATGCGGTCGGAAGTTCCATCGCCAGAGAGTCTCACGATGTGTTCTACACGCTGGCCGGTCCGGAGGTGGCCGTCGCGTCGACAAAGGCCTACACCACCCAGCTGATCTGCATGTATCTGATCGGGCTGTATATGGGAAGCACCAAGGGCACCATCGACAAAGAATACTATGACTTTATGCTGAACGAGCTGAAATCGCTTCCGGCGAAGGTGAGCAAGGTCATCGAAAAGGAGCCGATCATCAAGGAGATGGCAGCCAGGTATCATTACCGGGACAACGTATTCTTCATCGGCCGCGGTCTGGACAGCGGCGTATCCTATGAAGGCTCCCTCAAACTGAAGGAGATATCCTATATCCACTCCTTCGCCATTGCGGCGGGCGAACTGAAGCACGGCACCATCGCACTGATGGATTCGGATACGCTTGTCGTCGCGCTGGCGACCCAGGACAAGCTGTATGAAAAGATGGTTTCCAATATCGTCGAAGTGCAGGCGAGAGGCGCACGCATCATCGGCCTTGCCAAGGAGGGCAAGACGGAAATCGAAAAGACCAGCGACGAGGTCATCTACATTCCGCAGTGCGCGGACGAAGTGGCGCCGGTGCTGGCCGTCGTGCCGCTGCAGATCTTCGCTTACTATGTCGCCCTCGAAAAGGGCTGCAACATCGACAAGCCGAAGAACCTGGCCAAGTCTGTTACAGTCGAATAAAAAACGTACGAATAAAACGCATCATAGCGGCGGATCACAGTATCCGCCGCGTGTTATAAGGAGGCGCTATGAATACGAACGAATTACTCAGCTGCTTCTTATTAGACAGCAAGCCTGTCAGCTGCGAGCCCTACGGGAACGGGCACATCAACAGCACCTTTCTGGTGACGACCGAAAACGACACGCGGTATATCCTTCAGCGCCTGAGTGAAGAGGCGTTTAAGGATATTCCCGCCTTGATGGAGAACATCACCGGCATCGCCCGGTTTCTCGATGCAAAAGCCAAAGAGACCGGCGGATCCTGCCATGTTCTGCCGCCTGTGCAGACAGCGGACGGGCAGACGTACGTGCGTGTCACAGAGGCTGCCGCGCCTGCCTGTGGCCAAGAATATGCTGCGCCTGTCTGTGGCCAGGAGGCTGCCGGCGGCGAAGCTGTGGCGCCCGGCTACTACCGTGTCACGCCTTTCGCGGATAATTCTATTTGTCTCGAGAAGCCGGAATCAGACGAAGACTTCTACCAGTGCGCTGTCGCTTTCGGCACGTTCATCTCTGAGCTTGCGGATTATCCCGCGGAGACTCTTCATGAGACGATCCCGAACTTCCACAATACGCCCGACCGGTACAGGATCTTTCACGAAACGCTGGACCGGGCCAGGAAGGATCCGTCTATGACCCAGCGAGTGATGGACGCAGCCGGCGAGATTGCTTTTGCATTGGAAAGAGAAGCCGGCGCGGGGAAGCTGCAGCGGCTTAGAGATTCCGGGGAACTGCCGACGAGGGTCACCCACAACGACACGAAGCTGAACAATGTGCTGCTCGATAAGGACAGCCGGACGCTGCTTTACGTGATCGATCTGGACACGGTCATGCCGGGACTGTCCCTCTACGATTACGGCGACTGCATCCGGTTTGGCGCGGCCACTGCGGCGGAGGATGAACAGGACCTCACGAAAGTCCACTGTGATCTGCATCTCTTCGAGGTCTTCACGCGCGGATTTCTGGAGAGCTGCAAAGGCCTCACGAAGCTGGAAATCGAGCTTTTGCCGGAGGGCGCCCGTACGATTACACTGGAGCTTGGCGTCCGGTTCCTGACGGACTGGCTGGATGGAGATAAATATTTCGCGACAAAGTATCCGGGACACAATCTGGATCGGTGCCGGGCACAGTTTGCTCTGGCCGCGGACATGGAAGCTAACATGGAAAAGATGAAGGAGATTGTCAATGAATTATCTGGGAATTGATCTGGACATACGGAACGTACCGGCTCTTGATGAAGGGTTCATCCCCATGGGCCCGTGGATGATCGAGTATGCGAAGGGGGCTGTGAGGCCGGTCGGCATCGCCATCGAGCGGGAAGAGGGGAAGGTTTCTGTCTTTGAAACCAAGCTGCGGGACGCGTCTTTCGGCGAAGCGAACCTGCGCTATCTGGAGCGGTACATCAAGTTCTGTCTTTGGAGCGTAGGCGGCTGGAAGGTCACCGTATGCGGATGCGACGAAGAAGCGGCAAAGGTCAGAGAAGAGTATGTGCTCGGCGGACCGCGTGACTTCGACGTAAACTTTATGATGAATACCTATGAACGGGATTTTGAATTCGAGATCTGCGCGCCGGAAGATCTGCCGGCGGCCAACGACACGGACAAATCTGTCGGCGGGCATCTGGAGGGCTGCAGGATCGGATTCGACGCAGGCGGCTCGGACCGCAAGGTGTCTGCTGTGATCGACGGGGAAACGGTCTACTCCGAAGAGGTCGTGTGGCACCCGAAACTGTCGGAGGACATTTCCTATCAGTACAACGGGATCGTCGATTCGTTCAAGACAGCAGCATCCAAGATGCCGCGCGTCGACGGCATCGGCGTTTCGACCGCGGGTGTCCTCATCGGCAATGCGCCGATGGTGTCCAGCATCTTTTTGAAGATATCCAGGGATAACTGGGATGAGGTCAAGACGGTCTACGACAGAGCGGCGAAGGAGATCGGCGACGTGCCGATCGTCGTTGCCAACGACGGCGACGTCACTGCCCTCGCCGGCGCGATGAGCATGGACGTGGCGCCGGTCATGGGCATCGCCATGGGAACGAGTGAAGCGGGCGGTTATGTCAACGCGGACCGAAACGTGCTCGGATGGTTCAATGAGCTGGCCTTTGCGCCGGTGGATCTGAACCGGGAGTCGATGGCGGATCCATGGTCAGGAGATACGGGCGTCGGCGCTACGTATTTCTCACAGGATTCCGTGATCAAGCTGGCTCCGGCTGCGGGCATCGCGCTGGATGATTCGCTGGCTCCTGCTGAGAAATTAAAAGTGGTCCAGAGTATTCTGGATGGCGATGCGGGCGATGATGCGTGCGCGGCAGGAGACGCCGCGGGCACGGACGGCGCTGCGCGGCGCGACGGGGCTGTGGCCATTTTCAAGTCGATCGGCTGCTATCTGGCGCACACCCTTGTGCTGTACGGGCTCTTCTACGATCTGAAATACGTGCTGATCCTGGGACGCGTGGCGTCCGGCAAAGGCGGCGAGATCCTGGTCGAAGAGTGCAACAGAGTGCTGGCGGACGAGTATCCGGATCTGAACGACCGGATCACCGTAATGCTCCCGGATGAGAAGATGAGAAGGGTCGGGCAGTCGGTAGCGGCAGCCAGCCTTCCGGAGGTAGTGACGCCATAAGGCGGAGATGTTTACGCCGTAACGGCGGAGGTGAGATATCATGATTTACAGAAACGCAATGGTTTATATAGATGGGCACTTCAAAGTATGTGATTTCGAAGTGCTCGACGGCAAGTTCGTGGCGCTGGGAAATCCCTATCTGCCGGCCCACGAGGATGAGATCGACCTGGATGGGAAGTGTGTCATCCCGGGTCTGGTGGATGTGCACACCCACGGCAGCATGAACGCGGACTTTTCTGATGGCGACTACGAAGGGTTGAAATCCATGGCGGCCTATTTGGCTGCATGCGGCGTAACGTCGTTTGCCCCGGCTGGCATGACGTTGCCCTATGAGACGCTGGCAAAAGCTTTCGCGACTGGCAAACGTCTGCACGATGAAGCGCCGGCCGGCTGCGCGCGGCTGATGGGAATCCACATGGAAGGACCGTTTTTCTCCGAGAAGAAGAAGGGCGCTCAGAACGGCGCGTACCTCAGGGATCCGGATTTTGAAGCGTTCAAGGAGCTGTATGACGGCTGCGGCGGTCTCGTGCGGATCGTCGACGTTGCGCCGGAACTTCCGGGCGCGGTTGATTTTGCAACAAAAGCGTCCGAGCTGGCGACGGTCTCTATCGCGCACACGGACGCGAGCTACGAAGAGGCTAGCGCCGTGCTGGACGCAGGCGCCAGTCATCTGACGCACCTGTACAACGCGATGCCGCCGATCCATCACAGAAAGCCCGGCGTCATCGGCGCTGGATCCGAGCGGGACGGCGCGGCAGCAGGACAGGACGGCGCATCGGATCGCGGCGTGATTGCAGAGCTGATCTGCGACGGCTACCACGTGCACCCGAGTTCAGTACGCATGGCTTTTAAGCTTTTCCCCGGACGCATCTGTCTGATCAGCGATTCCCTCCGGTGTTGCGGTATGCCAGACGGGAAGTATGAACTGGGCGGCCAGGATGTGTTCCTGGAAGGCGGCGTGGCGCGTCTGGAGGACGGCACCATCGCGGGATCTGCGACCAACGTATATCAGTGCATGCTGAACGCCATCGAATACGGCATTCCGGTCGAAACCGCCGTTGCGGCCGCGACCATCACACCGGCCCGCGAGATCGGCGCGGATGACTTGATCGGATCGATCGCCGAAGGCAAGTACGCGGACTTTATTATCTGCGATGAGGAACTGAAGCCGGAAAAGATTTTCCTGGGAGGAGAAGAACTATAGACATATTATTAAAGTGATAAGGGGCATTATCGAAAGGGTTAGAGATGAAAGTGATAATAACCGACCGCTTGTTTACGGGCAAGCGGAATGTTCCGTGGGATGATGTTGAATTATACCTAAAGCAGTATGTAGGAGAGAACATTGATATCATCAGCTCGGGTGACATTATTGTCATACCTCCCGATTTTCCGGATGAATACAGTGGATCAAAATATACAAAAGGACTTCGTGGCGCAGCGGCAAAAGCAAAGGCTAATTTAATATCTGAACTAAAACCTATTATTCGGACGGCAACAGACCGGGCGTATCTGCCGAACAAAAATCCAAAACATGCTAAGGACGCCGCATATGGATGGTATCGCTACATGATTCGTTTTGGGATATTGGTGCAAGGGGAAAACGAAGAAATACCAAGAATCAATGAATATAGGGGAACGCTTATTGTAAGAATCAACGAAAGAGGAAATGAATTATACGATGTTATCAACATAAAAAAAGAAGCGAGTAAGCCGCTTAAGCCATAAGGCTGTACGGTAAAAAACCGCCTCTCTGAATAATATTATGCACAGAATGAAAGATATGTCAAGGTAGATTCCAAGGGTTAAGCTAAGGTAGTGTCAAGTGACGTATGAAAACTCGGAGTCAGAAGAAAAAGGCTCCAAACGAACCTTGAAAAGTAAATCATGATGGTTTCAAGAGGTGCTGCCACCCTTGACAACGCACCCACGCAATGC
>Ga0256404_1007598_pt1 | contig 16988 bp, 13 predicted proteins | sample RumenRJG_01DNA_FD_185990 | JGI IMG/M metagenome (GOLD analysis project Ga0256404, IMG submission 185990) | Bovine rumen microbial communities from Lethbridge, Alberta, Canada - RJG_01 | ecosystem: Host-associated > Mammals > Digestive system > Stomach > Rumen | place: Canada: Alberta | collected...
CGTGGGCAGGCCAAAATACATCCCAGGCCCGAACCATCCGTGGAGGAGGTACGTACTAAAAGCCAAGAAAGGGTAGAAACAAATAACCCAATAATGACAGACGCGATTTGAGGAAACCAAAACGCATCGGTTGACGAAAATCTAGTTGGTTTCCAGTTTGAAATCTTTCGGATCAAATCGCGTCCCTTCAAAAAGCGGGTATTCATCGCCCTGCGTATAGGTAACGTTAGAAACCGAAGTCCGCCAATTGGCTTTGACGCCGCCCCCATAAGCAACGTACTCGTAGGTATCTTTTGTTGTTGTGATGATACCGTTAGAAACCGTCACTTCATAGGCGTGGCCTTGTGACAATTCCGGAACACGTGACGTATCGCTGACGTATTGGGTGATCTTAAAGGAATAAGAATATACGCCATCTCCCGTCATGCGCTTTCCTAAATCATATTCCACCAAGAAGCGGGATTGATTGAGATAACTCATCACAAAGCGCACGTTTTGTTCGAAGGTGACGGCAAAATTAAGGTTCAGCAACGATTGTTTTGTGGCTTCGCTATAAGGGGCCATCTGCTTATTTTTCGTTCCGTCATCCATCGATGTCAAAACATAGGCATAAGTGGCATCGCAGAAAGACTGCGATTCGTATTTCGTTTCGTTTTCGCCTACTTTCGAAGCGCCAAGACGTTGCACTAATTCATCGACCGTCCCATCATGAACGCGGTAACGGGCCATGGTGAAATCATCTGTTCCTTCAATGGTCAAGGGGCTAGCATCCGTCAAATAAGAGAGGGCTTTTTCTTGATGAACCGTCAAAGAAATTGGGTGACCTTCGACGGCATTGACGTCCGTGATTACTTCTTCGAAAGGAGCGGGATCCGTGACGGAATTAGACGAGGAAGAATCGCTTTGAATTGACGGTTCGGAACTAGCCGATGTAACCTCCGAAGACGCCAAGGAAGAAGCGTCAGGTAAAGTCTCCGTGCAAGATGCTAAGAGCAAAGCGCTCGATAACAGCAAGATTTTTCGCATGTTTAGGCCACCAAGGTAAAGGCAAAGCTCTTATAGGACGTGTTGTTTTCGCATTGGATGGATTTGCCATCCGATGAAACAACGCCCGCATCGAAGACGTAATTATTGAAGACATCGGAATCGACATCTTCTGGCTTGGTGAAGGTAAAGGTCAAATTGTTGTTCGTGGCCGTGAAGGTGAAGGAAAACTCGTAAGCCACGGAACCGCTCGAGCCTAATACTTGGATGGTGCCATTAGTTCCATCAGAAGCGAAGGCCAGCTTTTCCGTCGTCCCATAGATGGAAGTGTAGGCATAGGTTTTCCCTTTGAGTAACGCCACCGTGTCTTGGCTGGCTAATTCTGGCTGCACCGTAAACGTGCAAGTCTTTTGAACGCTAGGAACGCTTGAAGAGGCAAACGTAATCGTTGTCGTGCCTTCTTTCAAGGCTTTAATCGCAATATTGCCGCTCGACACATCGCTCACAGAAGTGACTTCCAAGATAGAGGGATCTGCCACTTGGAACGTGATGTCTTGCGAAGCATCCGTCGGAGAAATCACGACATTCGCGTAATAGGTATGGTTCGTCTTTAACTGCGTAAAGGAATAAGTTGCTCCGGCATTCGCGGCATCGACAAGTAATGGGCTGACGGTGATGCTTTCTGGTGTCGCGGTGACCACAGTCACGGAAGTAGAAATCGACTTGTTCTTCCAAACTTTCGTGTTTAAATCCAAGCCAAAGTACGAGAACGTTAAGTTTGCCGTGCCGGTGCTCATGACTTCGAAATAACCATCGTCCGTCAAGGAAACGACCGTCGCATCACTCGTAGAAACGCGGGTTAAGGTGTCTTCACTTAGATGTAACGCCAAAGAAGGGGAATAGGTCTTCGGCTTGGCGAAAAGATAACGGGAACCGATGGTTACTTTATCATTCGCGATATCTTTTCTTGAAGAATCAAGCAATTGAACTTCCGTGATGTCTTGTAAGAAATAGTTATAAGGGGTGATTTTGTCAGAGACGTTATTTTCTCCTTTTTCCCCATAGGTAATCGTGCCGCCATATTGATAGACTTCATCGGCCGTGTCTTCTGGATCTTCTAAGTTCACGATATGAAGTTCATAGTCAATGGCAAAACTTAACAACTTCGTCGAATCCGCATCCGTCACAAAGCTGACGTCTTGAATGTAATAATTACGGTAAGGCGCCTCTTCGTCGACGAGATAAGAAACGCCGACAAAATAGCTGATCGTGCCGTCATTTTTCTTTGTGATTTCAAACGAATCTTTGCCGGTTTGGCCCACATAAAGATTGCCAATCAAATTCGCGCTGATCCATTCGGCCAATGTCTCATTTAATTCGTAAGACGTATGGTAATCCAGGTTTTGATCCAGCACATATTGTCCTTGGGCAAGACCTAAGGTATTGGCTTCCGTCGTAGAAGCCACCACGAATTGACGGGTAGCCTCATCTTGATAAGAACCACCAGTTATGCTGTCATCCTGATAATCCAACGCATGATAAAGCATCGTGCATTCTTGCTGGAAGTTCGTGAATTGGAAGGTGTCTTTTCTTGTTTCAGTCGCTTCTTTGAATGTGGTGCTTGTCGAAGGGTTGTCCCCGTTTTTCTTCGTCAACGTTCCTGTTCCAACGCTGGTATGGTCCGAATATAACGACAATTCTTTGGTTAACGTCGTCACAAATCCACTTTTATCGACTTTTTCTTGATAGGTTTCTTGAGAAGCGTTGCCTTCGCTTGCCGCCAATTTTGTCAATAACGAGATGGCGTCGCGATACGATAATGTTTCGACAACGTCTTCACTTGAAGTGGAACTGGTATCGGGGCTCACGCTCGATGACATATCGGAGGTAAGATTCGTAGACGAATGATCCTCGCTAGTGGTCGTTTGACAGGCAGCAAGCAAGGAAAACGAAAGACAAAGTAAAGTTGCTTTTTCTAAATGTTTCATGATGATTCCTTTCTATTCAGGATTACGACAAAGTAACGGTGAACGTATTTTCATCGCCATAGGCATCTAAAAATTTGGCCGTAAACGATGTGAAATCGGGCGTTAAAGAGATGGTTTGTTGCGGGATAAACGCGATTTTTCCAGAAGAAGCAGGGGTCAAGGTCAAATCAAAGTTTCCTAACGAACCTTCAGCCACGACGAAGGTGCCCGTGCGTGTCAATACGCTAGAAGGTCCCCAAACTTTTGCGGTATAGGTACCTTTCGTGGGGTCCTCTTCGTCAGCAGTCATCGCGAAAGAATCAAAGTCGCTATTATTCTTCACTGTTAACGTGCTGGTCGTTAATTTCTTGACGACATCAGCAACCGTAACACCAGAAGCGGCTGTTACGGTAATCGTTCCAGAAACGTTAGCGCCTGTGGCATCCGCGACCGTTATGGTCGCTGCACCCGCTTGGGTGGCCACAAAATGTAACGTGCCCTTCGTGGCGTCGGTAATCGTGACACTGCCACCACACGTATTATCGGTTAACGTGGCAGAAGTAAGATTCATCGTTGCGTTACTTGGTGTCGGGGCCACAGAGAAATCAATGCCAGCTTGGGCGGCTGCCAAAGTCGCGGTGCTAGGAAGCGAAACCATCGTTAAAGAAGAAACGACAGGGGCGGAGATCGTAAGAGGGACGGTCACCGATGTTTTGGCGGTTTTGACGGTAATGGTGACGTCGCCTATAAAGCTTGATGGGAAGCCAAAATATTGGCTTGAAGAAGAAACGTAGGCATCTTCCGAAGAACAGGTGAGTTCAAACGATTCCATTGCGTCTACGGCCGTGGCAGGAAGGATATTGCTTAACAAAACGTTATAGGTCTTGCCAGCATAGAAGACAGCATCCGATTTCGTCGCGTTCTTTTCGGCGCTGATGATGACATCATATTGCTGGTAGAAGCGGTCATTTAAATCAAAGGCGCCATCGGCATTTGCTTTCTTGTCGCCCGTCTTGTAACTGCCCCGATACGTCGTCCGACTGACCCGGTCTCCTTTGACATTGGTATCGGTGTTGTAGGCATAACGGATTTCTTGGGCGTCCCAAGAAGATAACATGCCGTTTGCCAAGAATGTCACATCTAGCGAACGTTCATAGAACGAACTCCCCGAAATGGCGTCGGCTTTAAACGAATAAGAAAGATCCGTTTTGGCGGCTTGGAAGTTTTGAACGACCGAGGAAGACAAGAAGTCATTGCTTCCTAAGAAATAGTTTTGTAACAAATCGCCGAAACCATAGAACGCCACTTGATTCGGGGCGGCATAAGCAATGGTGCTTAAAGCCATGTCAGCTTTAGACCGATCAATTTCTTGGCTCGAAGACGCCGCATTCACGATGGTTTGCGAAGTGTTTGCGCCGACAAAACTCATACTCTTCCAACCCGTTGCGGTTTGGCTTTGCGTCAATTGCAGGTATTTGCCTGCTTCTTCGGCGTGGACAATCCGTCTCGTTTCCGTACTTTCGCCTTCTTGTAACACGACTTTTAATTCGTTTTGTTTGTCGGCATAGGGTGTGGCTTCCACGTTTTGCTTTGCCAACAATGTTTCGTCATTCGCGCCATAGGAAACAACTTCATACGTGGCATCATTCACGGCCACTTGCTCTTTGGCTTTGCTTGCCGATAATGCCGGCAATAAGTCTCTTGTTACGGCACTCGCATACGGATAAACGACTTTTAAGCTCACTTGGCTAGAGAGCCCGTTATCTGTTGCGGCCGTGATTTGAACGACCGGAACGGCATCATCCGTGATTTTTAAAGCTTTTAAGGTGTTGCCCTCTATGGCAACGTAGTCAGGACGAGAAGACGTGACTGTGACTTGGTTCGTTGCTCCTTCTGGCGCGAGAGCATAAGAAAACGATAACGATTCTCCGACTTCTAAGATGTTTTTCTCGATATTGAGCTTAATTTCCGTTGCTTCCACAGTCGATACATCGGAACTAGAAGAAGATGATGAAGTAGAGGAAGATACGGACGAATCCGCGCTCTGAGAGGATTCTTGCGCTGAGGAACTACTGACAGTAATGGTTTCGTTACAGCCGGTGATGGCAAAGGCGGAAAGGACCAAAAGTAATGTTTTAGCGTGGCGGGCTTTGGACATAGATAAGCCTCCTTTAATGAAATCACCTCATGGTAAAGGACAAAAAGAGAAAAAGCAAGCATTTAAGTATATTGCGAATTCTATTTGTTAAGTCCGTTAATGCGTTTGAAGCGGAAATAAGTCCCGTAATATAAAATGTCCACCGTTTCCCAGCGACAAGAAATGGAGGACACATAATGCTACCACATTGGAAACACCTGCTTCTAGGGCAGCGCAAATCGATCGCGAACATGCTCGCCCAGGGGTGGAGGCTCAAGAAGATCGCCTCGGTCATCGGGATGGACCCGACTTCGATCTCGAAGGAAATCGAGAGGAACCGGACGATGGTCGCCAGCGGCCCCGATTGCCCGAAGACAAATCGCTTCCCCTTCGTCTGCGACAATTGCCCGCTCCGCTACCAAAAGTCGAAATGCCGATGCGCGAGATGGCGCTACGTTGCCGCCGACGCGCAGGCGAAGGCCGATCGCCGGCTCACCCAATCCAGAGCAGGCGTCGACGCGACCGAAGAGGAATTCAAAGCCATCGACGAGGCCGTGAAGAAGGGCGTCGCCCAAGGCAAGAGCATCTACGCTACGCCATCTCGCGGTTGGCTCCCGTGGTGGGGATCGCGTCGCAGAGCACGCTGTACTCCTGGATCGCCTCGGGCAAGATGACGACGAAGCGGGCCGATTTGCCGAAGGCGGTCAAATACAAGAAGAGGGCCAAGAAGAAATACGATTACAAAGGCTCCTCCAACGTCGGCAAGGAGGGGAGGAAATACCTCGACTACATCGCGATGAGGAGGGCGAACCCCGGGCTTTACGGGGCGCAGATGGACTTCCTCGGATCCGTGGTCGCCGCCAAAACGGCGATCTTCGTCCTTGTGATCCCCGAGTTGCATTACGCGATCGGAAAGCGGCTCCCCAAAGGGGACGGAAAGGCCGTCGCAGCCTTCTTCGACGACCTCGAGTCCGCGATCGGGACGGACGCCTTCGCCAAGGTGTTCCCATTCATCCTCACGGACAACGATCCCTGCTTCTCCGACTTCGAGGCGATCGAATTCTCCGCCGAAACCGGGGAAAAGAGGACCACGGTCTACTTCTGCGACCCCTACGTCAGCAACCAAAAGGCCAGCGTCGAGAACATAAACGGGCAGCTTAGGCGGTATTTCCCGAAGAAGAGGAACGTCGACGAATACACGGGCGAATACGTCGCCCAATCGTTCGACAACATCAATTCCGCCCCGCTGAAATCGCTCGGCGGCGAGACCCCGAAAGCGGCGATGCGCGCCGTCTTCGGGGACGAGATCGCCCGAGCGATCGAGGAATTCATCAAAGGGTAAGCCAAACCACGGCTGGGAAACGGACTTAACCCTTGGAAACGGACTTTGGTCCCTGTTTTTGGTTTGCGCGGGAAAGCGGCCGATTCGGCTTCTTCCAAAGGTTAATCCCGTTTCGTTTAGCCCTAAACCGAAATAAGTCCCAAAAATTCACTCATTTTCGGGCAGCGGACTTTACTTTAAGAATTCGCGCTATTGATTCGACAATAAAGGATCAAAGTATTTTTGTTCGCCAGCAACCCTGGCTTTTATCGCTTCGTCCTTATCTTCGAAATAGCCTAGAAAATGGTTTTTTCCGCACAAGGTAATGGACACATGGTACTTCTTTCTTCGCTTATCCCAAACAACGCCAGAAACGCCTGTTTTCGATGAAGCATATACTCTCCTTGTCGGCTTGATCATGCATAGAGCCGTTCCGTCCTTAAACCCAAGAGCCCACTCATTGGAACGGCCACCTTCAACGATTGGCTTCGGGGTGCAACCGCAAGAATAAGGGTGGCGTGATAATTCATCTCCAGAAACGATGAACTCTTTTCCACATTCACATTTGCATAAATAATAGACTGCACCCCGCCTTTGGCCGTTCCCCCTGCCACAAGGATACCTTTCTAGAACAGTAACCATTCCAGTCTTATATGCTTTGAATTTTGGGTCCATACCCACACCTGCTCGGAAAAATAAAAGCCTCCGAGATTTCCTTTCTAGGAATCGGAGGCCATTACATTTGAGTTGGTGCGGACAACAGGACTCGAACCTGCACGGGGTTAACCAATAGATCCTAAGTCTATCGCGTCTACCATTCCGCCATGCCCGCACAGATTGTGCATGGATTATTTTGCCACCCTTCAAGGATTTGGTCATCTCTTTTTTGCAAGGTAGCATTTTTTTCGATCCGCTTTAGAATGAAAACCATGAATGCAAGCCCTTGTTTAACCATCCTAATCCCTTCTTATAATATCGGCAATTATGTCGATGAAATTCTTCCTACTTATGCGAAAGAAGAACTCTTAGGTCGCATCAAAGTCTTTCTGATTGACGATGGATCCTTAGATGACACGGCAAAGAAAATCGCTCCTTGGGTCGCAAAATATCCTTCTTTATTTTTTTATTACCACAAAGAGAATGGAGGCCATGGCTCCGTGATTAATTTTGGCCTATCGTTGGTCGATACGCCTTATTTTAAGGTCATCGACGGCGATGATTGGACGGACGCAAAAGAATTGGTCAAGCTCTTAGATGTCTTGGATCAATTAGATGCCGACGTCTTTGTGACGGACTACACCGAGGTCTATCCTACTCATCAATGTCATATCGCTGGGTATACACAAAAAGACACCAATAAGAGCTTCTCTCCCAATGCCATCTAGGATGCTTCAATCCTCCCCTACTTAACGCTAGGAATCCACACTTTGACATTTAGAACCGCGCTATGGAAAGAGAACCATATCCGCGTTCGGGAACACGTCTATTATGAGGACACGGAATATTGCGCTTACCCTTTACGTTATGCGAAGCGTTTTGTCTATGTGCCCGCGAATGTTTATTTCTATCGATTGGGATCAAAAAGTCAAAGCGTTGCCCTTTCTTCTTTCGCCCGTCATTACGGCGATGCCTTAGAAGTCATCCATGATCTTTATGAAGATTATGATCGATTGGTGGCAAAAGGAGCCAATCCGTTTGTGCTCGATGCGTATGCCTCTATTGCTGCTAAATTTACGTTTCGCGAAACGATTTTTTATCCAGAAAATAAGAAAATGGCCCGCAAAACCTGCCTCGATTTATGGCATGAGATGAAGAAAAGGCCTTTGATTTATCAAAAAGTGCTCCATCGCTCCAAAGCCAGTCGTGCATTGGTGTGGATGCATTTCCACGGACTCGGTCTTTTCCGTAAAATCATTCAAAAACGTTCACTTTAATGAATGCGATCAAACAATTCTTTCGCAGCAAGAATGGCGTCATCCATGTCAAAATAACGATATAACGCCAGACGGCCTAAGAAATATACCTTCGGTTCTGCTTGTTTGGCCAACGCTAAATAGGCAGCTGCCAAAGCATTGTTCTTATCGTTATTTACCGTGTAATAACGAATGCTTCCTTCCTGATAAGTCGCCGGATATTCTTTGGTGATGATGGTCGAGTGATGATTGAGACAAAAAGGATCGAAGTGCTTATGTTCGCAAATCCGTGTATAAGGCACTTCTTTGGCCGTGTAATTCACCACCGGATTTCCTTGATAATCATCCTGAGGCAATGCTTCGTTTTCAAAACGCAAAGAACGCCATTCCAATTTGCCAAGCTGGTAATGGAAATAAGCGTCTAATGGGCCAGTATAGACAATGCGTTTCGCCAGTCCTTCATAACGAGAAGGACAAGCTAGATAATCCTCATTCAAACGAATTTCTGCCCCTTTGGCTAATGCTTCGCACCACTTTGAATAGCCGCCTTTTGGTAAGCCTTGGAAGGTGTCATTAAAATAATTGTTATTGTATTCGAACCGCAAAGGCAACCGTTTAATGATGGAGGCAGGTAATTCATTGCAAGGTCTTCCCCACTGCTTTTCCGTGTATCCTTGAATCAATTTGGTGTAAACCGTCCTTCCCACCATCGACAAGGCTTGTTCTTCGAGATTCTTCGGGTTCGTAATCTTTTCTTTTGCAATCTCTTCTTGAATCTTGGCCTTGGCTTCTTCGGGTGTCGTCACGCCCCAAAGCTCATGGAAGGTATTCATATTAAAGGGCAGGTGGTAACGTTCCCCATGGTAATCAGCAATTGGTGTATTGATAAAGGGATAGACTTCCACGTGATGGCGGAAAAAATCCCAAGCATATTCCGAAGAAGAATGAAAAATATGGGGACCGTAATCGTGAACGATAATCCCATCTTGAATGGAAGTATGGATGTTGCCACCAATCCAAGGACGTTCTTCCACCAAGAGGACGCTTTCTCCACGGTCTAAACAAAGACGCGCATACGTCAAACCGGATAAACCGGCTCCAACAATCAATTCGTCGTATTTCATGGGTTCATTATAACAAGAAAAGCGGTTCAAGAGGCTTTCCTTTTGAACCGCTTCAGCAGAAAGGGATTAACGATAAAGTTGCTTGTAATGCTCGCAAGCGCGATAGTCCGCTCCTTCGAGATCTTTGGTGCCAAAGGCACTCCAAGCATGCGGACGGAAAAAATCCGCATCGTCAATATTGTGCATCGAAACAGGGATGCGGAACATGGATGCTAAGGTAATCAGGTCTTTGCCCACGTGGCCATAAACGAATGCGCAATGGTTGGCACCCCAATGAGCCATCACGTCATAGGTGCTATCAAAGGCGTGACCATAATGGTGCGTGGCATCGTTTAGCCGTGGGACAAAATATGTCGATGGCCAACTCCGATCCGTGATATCCAAAATCTTTTGATTGGCAGCTTCTGGAAGGACGATGGTTGAGCCTTCAGCGATTTGCATGTCATAGCCCATGCCATCAATCAAATTGATGCGGACCAAAGTGACTGGCATTTCCGCGCAGGTATCCCACCGAGCACTAAAGCCTCCCCCACGGAAGGATCCGCGGTTGGCCGCTTCCCACAACGTATGTTTCAACATGGCATCGATGTCTTTTTCCGTAACATCCATCCATGGTTTCCAGCAATGTTCTCCTTTTTCGTTCATTGACCAGCCATTGCCATCTAATGCGGCGGCGCCAGAATTTAGCAAATGCATGAAGCCAAGTTTCGCTAAGCCTTCTGCTTCAAAACCAGTGCGTTCCTGGTACGCTTTCGGAGACCAATAGGTACGAACATCAGCAAAAATTGGCGCTTCATGGGTCAATAAATTCTCCATAATCATGCCTAATCCGTTGCAATTGTCGCCTTCGGTGGCCAAAATGGTCGGATTCTTTTTGCCATTCCAGTCAAAAGTGCCTGTCAACATCGACTCTGGGAAGTCAGCATTGGGTTGCCAATCCGTCCATTGACGTTGCCCTTGGAAACCCGCAAACAAGGCATGATGTCCAAGCGCTTCTTCTTTGAAGCCCATCTCGGCTAATTTGGGATTGCCAACCATCAAATCACGAATGATTAAGGTCATTTTGATGGTGAATTCCCATTGCTTGTCTTTTTCTTCGCGAGAAAATGCCGGAGCAAACGGCCATACTTCTTTGCAATTATAGTCCGGTCCTTCGGGGCGGTTCTTTTTCACCCAAGCCATGGCTTTTTGATATTCATCGTGATCGTAAATGCCTAAATCCATTCGTCGAAGAATTTCGACTTCATCAACCCATTCTGCTCGTAACCCAAAAGTCTTTTGCATCGCATTGGCATCGATATAAGAACCACCAATACCCATAGCAACGGTGCCAATTCCCAAATAGGATTGGTCGCGGAATTGCCCAACTGCTAAAGCGCAGCGAGCAAAACGAAGAATCTTTTCACGCACGTCAGGGGTGATACCATCTTTGTCTGCGGTTTGGACATCATGACCATAAATGGCAAAAGCAGGAAGGCCACGTTGAACGTGAGCCGCCATTGCGGCTGCCAAATAAACGGCACCAGGACGTTCAGTTCCGTTAAAACCCCAAATCGCTTTAGTGGTCAATGGATCTAAGTCCATGGTTTCTGTGCCATAGCACCAGCAAGGCGTCACAGTTAAAGTGGCGGTCACATTTTGCGTTTTAAAATAGTCAGAGCATATCGCGCTTTCTGCAGCCCCACCGATGGTGGTGGGAGAAATCACAACACGCGCAGGGGTGCCGTCTGCATAAAATACGTTTTCTTCGATCAGTTTTTTAGCTGCATTTGCCATGGTCATCGTTTGTCCTTCCAAGGACTCACGTACCCCATAGCAACGTCCGTCGATAACAGGGCGAATACCAATTGTTGGTTTCATGGATAAACCTCCTATGTTTGTTCTCAAGATAACCTAAAGTATCAAGATTGGCTTATGCCAAAGGTATACAAAGGTTTTCGTGAAAGAAACGAAATAAGAGCCAAAAAGTTAAAAAAGCGGACAAAATCCGCTAAAAATGAAAACAAAGGCCGCCGTAGCGACCCTTGTTTTAAAGTGGTAAGTCTTTTTTGCAGAAGCGGATGCTGCCTCCGAGATAGCCAACAATAGCAATCACCAGAAGCCACAATAGCTTAAACCAGTAACTGAACCAGTCTTGATTCATCACCGCCATCGCGTCAAAGAGGGAGTTGATCGTCATGTAATTAAAGATATTCATTGCCGTGATTCGCACAGTAGCAGGGATAGCTTGCGTGGCAAATAAGCCTAAGATCGAGCAAATAAAGAAGAAGATATTCACCCCACCGCCTTCACCGATCGAGCGATCGCTCTTGTTATTCCAACAAGAAGCGAAGAAACAAATGCCAGATATCGCGATGGTAACGAGATAATTTCCTAACGCGTAATAACAAATATCCGATAATGGGAGGGAGGTGGCCAAGTCGTTTGATCCCACAGCAATGCCAATCATCTGCGCTAACATCGCTGAAATCCATAGAGCAAGGCCCATGACCGTTTCCGTAAACAAAAGATAAATGGCTTCAGTGAAAATATAAGATTTCCGCGGCGTTGGGGTCGATAAGGTAAAGGCCAAAGAACCCGATTCGATTTTGTCGGCGACTAAATTGGTGGCAGTTAAAATGGTATAAACCATCGGAATCAAGATGTTCGCGATGCCAAAAGCCACTACGCCGACGATGATGCCATAGGTATTCATGCCACCCATCTCAGATAGGGAATCGCCAACGGCAGTTGGAAGTTGGTCGATGACGCCAGCCGAAGCTTTAGAGGTGCCAATCATCATGGCATCTGCAGTGTTATACCCGTTTTTCATTGCCTCATTTAAATAAGTCTTATAAGAGGCTATCGCACCAGAGGTGTAACCTTTCACCGTCATCATCATCGTTTCTCCGTCCATCGCATTGTTTTCGGCCGTAATTTCATTGATCGAGCTGATGTGCGGCGTATGTTTTTGGTTAAAGTCATCGATTAAGGTCTTTTCGGCATTCTTAGAAACATAAGCAATCACATAATCTTGAATGCCTCCGTCTAAAATGGCGCTGCCATCGTAATAGGCGTTTTGATTTTTCTCGTCTCGCGTGAGAAATTGACCCATAAAATCGCTAACTAACGAACGCACTGTTTTGATGTCTTCGCTGGCTTGCTTTTTCGCACTAGCAATTTCAGCATCGGTGTAATCTTCCCCAGTTAAGAGATCTTTGTGGGCTTTTTGAGCCAAATTCGCATCCGTTCCCATTTTGGGTTGGACTTTGATATAAACGTCGGGATTGTAGGACTTCACCTCGATGGCTTTTTTAATGGGGGTTCCATCTTCTGCATATTCGCCCGTCGGAACATAAGTAATGGGGTAGCCTAAATCATCGGTGATGTAATTCACCGTAAAACTAGGTAAATAAGCGTAATAGGCAAATGAATCCGCCATCGAAACCACATATGATTGCACTTCGCTGCTTAAGGCAGAGGATTGAATGGTGCCATCCGCAAGATAAGCAGCCCGATAGGCAGCGATTTCTTCATCGGTTGGTTCTGCTTCTGGCTTTGTTGCCGCCCCATAATTGAACCAATTTTCTAAAGTGGTCGTTGTGTTCACGGCAAAATCGCGGGTATCGCCGCTTGCCAACAATTTAATGAGAGAAAATCCCGCTTTCGTTTTCACGATATCGAGATTGACACTTTGATCAAAATTCTCCTGAAAAGCCGTATCAAAAACGGATTTGACCGCAGAAGTCGCGTCTTGAGAAAGGTTTTGCTTTTGTTGAATCACTTCCGAGAACGCTTGGGGAATGACTTTCTTTAATAACGTTTTGGTTTCTGCGGTTTGATCTTTCGCATAGAGGTCAAAGAAATCAGAGATGATCGTGCGAGCCACAGTCTTCTCGTCTTCGCTCATTGTGGCTTTGTTATTCAATTCGGTATCCACCAGGCGCATGACGGCAGTTTTTGCCGTCAAAGCTTTTGTGGCCTCATCGCCCGAAGTTAAGCGATAAATGGCTTTATAGGCAGTAATTGCACTTCCTAAAGAACTATTGAGCGTGGTGTCGTCAACTAAAGCAATCGCTTGCGTCACCAGCGACTCCATTTGATTTTGTCCATCATCGTATCGGACATAAGCCTCTGCTGAACCAGCGGTAGCACTGTAAACCGAAATCGAACCGCTTTTCACGTTGGATTCCAAAGAAGCATTATTGAACATGTCAGTTAAAGCGGTCGCGGTTGAATTGACGTTCAACGTGGAAAGAATGCCAATGATAATAATCATAATTAAGGCGTTCCCGCCCGCACAAACGGCTAGCCCTACTCGATTGGATTTCAATGATTCTTTGAAAATTGGCCAGGAAAACAAACCGCGGTGCTTCTTTTCTCCCGTCGATTTTTTGCCATTTAGTTCGGGTGGAAGCGCCATCACCACTTCATTTTTCTCCATCAATTCGGGATTGTTGGCCTTGATTTTTTCTTCCGAATAGGTGGGATTGGATTCCTCTTTTTTAGAAGAGGTTGCCATAGATTCCACTTTGATTGCCGTTTCTGCCTTGACTTGTTTTGCTGCTGTTTTCCTTGTTTCGGAAGAGGCTTTGCTTGTTTTGGCTACTGGCTTCTCCTTTTTCTTTTCTTGAGGAGCAGCCGGCTTCTTAGAAGAGACAATCACTTCTTTTTCTTTGTTTTTCATTTCCTGTCCTCCTTATTTCGCTTCTTGTTTTCTACGTTGTTGTCGTTCGTTGAAATAGGTCGCTAAGGTGTATGGCACCTCCGTCATGAATTTCACGTCTTTTCCTTTTAAAGCATCAAGCAATGAGGGAATGGCTTCTTTTGGACAACGAACCGTCACTTGATGATATTTCGGCTGAACGCGGATCAAATCATGCCGCGTCAAGGCAAAATCTTCGTAATCCTTTTCCGTTACAAATTCGATTTTAAAATCGCGTTCTGGTCGTTTTTTAATGGCATCTACGTCAGCAATATCGATAATCTTTCCTTTGGACATCATGGCCACTCGGTCGCAGACGCGTTCAAGTTCTTCAATGGTGTTGCTAGACATAAACATCGTTGCCCCGCGGTCTTTTTGTTCTTGAATGATGTCTAACAATTCATCGCGCATCAAAGGATCAAGCCCAATGGAAGGCTCATCCATAATGATGATCGGGGCTTTTAACATCATGGCAGCCACGATAGAAGTTTTTTGTTTCATCCCTTTGGACATCCGTTTGGGATAGGCGCGGACGTCTAACTGCATTCGCCGAATCAATTCGTCCGCGTAAGCAAAATCTTCTTGCTTCATCCCTAAAGATTCCCCATAACTATGCAAGAAGATGGAACCAGTGGCAACATCAGGAAAATTAATTTCGCCGGGGATATAGCCAATATAACGTTTGGTTTCTGCCGAATCTTTATAAGCATTGAAATGATAAATATCAATCGAGCCAGCATCGGAACGGATGAACCCCATCATTTGACGAATCAAAGTGGTCTTTCCTGCCCCGTTTTCTCCTACAATGCCTAAGGTTTCTCCTTGGTGAATCGATAAAGAAACGCCAAAATTGCCTCTTCCTTGGCCATAATCTTTGCTGACATTATTTACCCGAATCACCAATGGTGCTTGTTCCCATTTTTCCTTCATTTTTATACTCCTACGTAAGTTTTGTCTTCCTTATAGAAGCTCATGAAATAGTCTTCTAATGTCTCTTTCTTTTCTGCCATGTCAACCAAATGAAGACGAGGGATCGAACGTAAGAAACGATCAATCGCTTGGTCTTCGCAAGTGCAATGCAAGATACATGCGTTACTAGGAGAAGTTCTAGCGTCTTCTTTGGCAGCCAGTAGTTTCTTTCTTGCTTCTTCGGCATGAGCGGGTGTGTCGTAACGTAAGCGATAACGCTTTGTTGTCTTGTGCTTGAGGTCATCCGCTTGGAAAGCAGAAACGATTTTGCCATCTTTGATGATGGTGATGCGGTCACAACATGCATCGACTTCTTGGAAGATATGAGACGAGAGCAAGATGGTACGATTCCGTTTCTTTTCTAATTCGATTAAGCAAATAAATTTTTCCTGCATTTCTGGATCTAGACCACTGCTTGGTTCATCCATCACAATCACATCAGGATCATTCATAAAGGCGCAGACGATCGCAGTTTTCCGTTTCATCCCTAAAGACATCTCTTTGCAATAAAGCGAAGGGTCTAATTCAAAAGTGGAAATCAACCAATTGAGCATTGTGTCGTCCGTGACGTTTTTGAGTTTCTTTTGCTCAGCAATCACATCGCTTCCGCGTAAGGCTAAGGGCAAGGCCACTTCACCCGGAATATAAGAAACGCCTTGCATCATGATGTCACGTTCTTTCAAAGAACTTTGCCCACGGATAAAAGTTTCACCGCTATCGGGGATAGAAAAGCCCATTAAATGACGAATCGTGGTTGATTTCCCCGCTCCGTTTGGCCCCAAAAAACCGAAGCATTCCCCTGGTTCCACGGCAAAAGAGACATCAAACACACCACGTCCTTGGCCATAATCTTTTACTAAATGTCGAACTTCAATCATTGGTTCTGCCATGGATTTTGCCTCCTTTATCTACTTTTTGTACTCGTGACCAATAAGTCAACATGAGATAAATTATTAAACTTTAGTGCATAAGTCAATAGTTTGTGCTAAACTTCTTTACGCGCTGAGAGCGCTATCATGGAAAACAGCAAAGAAGATGTACGAACAATCAGAACCAAACGAGATTTGGCGAACGCTCTAGAAGAACTTCTTCAAGAACGAAATTTTGATGATCTTACTATCAAAGATATCACGGACAAGGCATTGATGTCCAAAAACACTTTTTATAACAATTTCAAAGACAAAAACGATTTGTTAATGTTTTTGTTCCACCGCTATTCAGCCCATTTAATTGAAACGGTTGAACCTTGGTTTGAAAAACACAAATTGAGTCCGCGCTCCATCTTGCTAAAAAAGGCCGTTGATGTTTTTGTGGATTATTTTTACGAATCGAATTTGCCTTATCGAAAAATGATTCAAAACGACACCTCAAAATCTCTTTTCTGGAACCTCAACCAATTTATCATTCAACTCTTTAACGAACTGCGATCCACTTACTTTCCGTCGCATAATTCCAAAAAGACAAAAGAACCTGTGGAATCTTATTTTTATAGCGGAGCCATTTCTTCTCTCATTTATAATGCCTTACGAAACAATGAGGATTTGGACCGTTCTCAATTGAAAAAGGATTTGTTTTTCCTTTGCCTTCCTGGCATAAAATAAACCCAAAAAGAAAAGAGACAAACCCCTTCGGATTCGTCTCTTGTTAAGAAGCGCTAGCAATGGCGGATACCAAAGCCGCGTCGTCATAGAATTGTGTTTCGTTTAGAGGAATATCTGGCGTTACCCCCTTATCAATGTTTTTCCAAGTGCCGTCACTAGCAACAGAACAAAGCTGCGCGGGGCCTGACATTTGAAAAGGATAACCGTCGGCAGTATCGATGACTAAAGTCTTGCAGATGCTTGGATCTTTGATTACTTCATCAACGCATGAAAGAAGGTAGGACCAGT
>Ga0256404_1007599_pt1 | contig 16986 bp, 19 predicted proteins | sample RumenRJG_01DNA_FD_185990 | JGI IMG/M metagenome (GOLD analysis project Ga0256404, IMG submission 185990) | Bovine rumen microbial communities from Lethbridge, Alberta, Canada - RJG_01 | ecosystem: Host-associated > Mammals > Digestive system > Stomach > Rumen | place: Canada: Alberta | collected...
GAGTCGTATATGTCAGCTGTGATCCGGCGACACTTGCAAGGGATCTCAGGATTTTGGCAGACGGAGGGTATGAGATCAGGAAGGTGCGGCCGGTGGATCAGTTTGGGCATACTGTACACGTCGAGACAGTGGTTCTTCTTTCCAAGGGCGAGATATCGACAAAGAACATCCGTGTGGAGTTCCCGCTGGAAGAAATGGATATGTCCGGATTCCAACATGGCGCTACATATGATGAGATCAAGAGGTATGTTCTTGAGCAGCATGGGCTGAAGGTTTCATCCCTCTTTATTGCCCAGATCAAAAGGAAATGCGGACTGGAGATGGGTGAGAATTATAATCTGCCGAAGGATGAAAATGCCCGTGTGCCGCAGTGTACACCGGAAAAAGAGGCGGCGATCATGGATGCGCTGAAGCGTTTTCATATGATCGTATAGCCCGAGTTCGGGATAGAACCAAGATTTTACGCAGAGGAAGGGATTCATTATCTCTTCCTCTTTTTCGTGCCCGTTTTCCCTCTTTTGCTAAGTGGGCTTTTCAGGAACTTTGACTTTTTGAGTATGTTAACGAGCGCAGCGAATTCTTCGGGATACAGATTGTCATAATTTATTCCGAGCTGTGAGCAGAAGATCCGGGCCTGCCGCTCCTGGTCGCTTCCGGAAAACTTTGCGGCCGCTTCCAGCTCTTTCCGGATATCTTCAGCAACAGTAGTCTCCGGGGCTGTAGAAGGATCCGTTTTGTGGTTTTCCCGAAGATCACGGATAATGCCGTCGATATCCTTATGGATCCTGTGGCTGAAGTATTCATCTTCTTCGACATGAGCGGCTGCCAATGTCTTAAGGTAGATGTCATCCTCGGCCGGTTGATATTTATTCAGGATTTCCTGCCGGGCCACATCAACGGTCGCGTTTAGGGTATCGATCTGCATGGACGCGATCCTGTCCACGTAGATCTCGATATCGGCAAGCAGTTTTGGAAAGTCCTCATGGGTGGCCAACTCGCACAGCAGCCTTGTGTTGATCTTTCCTTCTTTCAGCAGGGAGACCATCTGGTCGTTCAGGTGAAGCTCGTTCAATTCTGTATAAGAATGGTTTCTGTTTTCTGTCAGCCCGAGGATATAGTCAGCGGAAACGCCGTAAAACTGAGCCAATGTTGAAATGGCATTATGGCTGATATCTTTGTAGTCCAACTCATAGCTGCCTAAGGCTGAATGCGACAGGCCGGTCGCGGCAGCCAGTTCTTCTAATGTGAGTTTTTTCTCAAGACGCAGATCTTTCAGCTTTTCCTGTATCGTCAGTTTGACATCCATTTCAGTACATCCCCATTCCTATCGAATACGCCGTTTTTATGAGTATAACACATGTTTCCAAAAGCACGGAAATCTTCGCAAAACAGCGTAAAATCCCATCTTTCGGCTATACCGGTTTCGCTCATTTTTTCAGGTATGCTGAAGATACAACTGAATGAGCGTTCCGAGCTGACACATACCGCGAAGACCTTCCGGAGGGAGCGAGCGCACGAAACGGGTTCCCACAGAATCGGAGATTCTGTGGGCGATGGAGGAGCAGCGAAGGGAAGGAACTTTCGTGCTTGACCGGAAGTGACTGATACGAAGCTTGCTTCGACGTGATGGCACAGCGCCGAGCAGGGGACATGCCTGTCAGAATCAGCGAGGGTGAAACGCCAAAACAGCACCGGAATTCCTTCACCAGAGAAAACCACGTGATTCTTCGTGGAGCCATGCATTTAGAAATAGAAAACCGCGAATCGCGGAATAGCGAATAAGGATCGTTGTTACACGTGAGATTTTAAGGAAGCGTGAAATATCGTGCGAAACAGCGAATTACAGATTTTTCTGTATAAGGAATCATACGCCGGGAATTCTGATAATCGCAAATCCGAAAAAAGCAGTGTTCACGTTTCAGATATTACAGTACGTGAGAAAACGTACCGAAAACATCAGTAAATGAATTATGAAAAGGAGCGTCAAACTATGAATGAAGTCAGAAATGAAATCAAGTCTTATATCGTCAGGAGAGGCATGACGATGAACGATGTGGTGGCCTTGTTGGCTGACGAATACGGCTGGAGTACGAGCGTATCCAATCTGTCAGATAAACTGCGTCGGGAATCCCTGAGATACAGGGAAGCCGTAGAACTGGCAGATGTCCTTGATTACGATATCGTCTGGCAAAAACGCCGGTGAACATACAGAGGACACCCAACCGACCGCCGGGCTTTCAGACCGGCGGTTTTACATCAAAAATGAAGGAGGAGGTCATTATGTCGAAGATATATGGCTATGTGCGGGTGTCCAGCGTAGATCAGAATGAGGACCGGCAAATGATTGTAATGCAAAGAGTGGGCGTTCCGGAAGCAAATATCTTTATAGACAAGCAGTCCGGCAAGAACTTTGATCGTCCGAACTATAAGCGCCTGATCCGCAGGCTTAAGGAAGGGGATCTACTCTATATTCTCAGCATTGACCGTCTCGGGCGGAATTATGAAGAGATTCAGAATCAGTGGCGGATCCTTACAAAGGAAAAGGGCGTAGACATTGTGGTGATCGATATGCCGCTGCTGGATACGCGGCAGGGGAAAGATCTGATGGGGACTTTCATTGCCGATCTGGTTCTGCAGATCCTGTCCTTCGTTGCTCAGAGCGAGCGCGAAAAGATTAAAGAACGGCAGGCTCAGGGAATTGCAGCGGCAAAGGCCAGGGGCGTGCGCTTTGGCCGGCCGGAGAAACCAGTGCCGGATAATTTCAAAGCACTAGTGCGGGAATGGGAAAAGAAGCAACTGCCTTTAATGGATCTTTTGAAACAGTGTGAGATGTCCGAGGCGACATTTTACCGGAGATTGTGGGAAATGCGTCTGGCCCGGACATAAGAGAAACTATCAAAGGGTGTACCTTTTGATAGTTGTTTTTACAAAGCCAACTTTAGCATAAAACCCTTGATTTTTCAATAACTTGAGGACCTATCAATCCTAATTCTAGGGCATATGGACGGAATGTGTCACCGCGGAATGGGCATTATCAAAAGGTACACTTTTTGATGATTCTGTTGGATTACTATAAGGAAGGAGTCTGAATCTTATGGAAAAATCGGAAAAGACCATTATTACAAGTGAACGAGCAAATTATAAATTGATAAGCCTTATTATAGCCTTGATAGGAGTGGTAGTCTTTATTATTGTTTGGAGTAATGCGACAAGGTCGGGATTCTATCATGACAAAATAGTGGATGGTAATTGGAATTATGTATTCACAAGTATGTTCCCGTTCTTCGCGTCGTATTCATTGCTTCCGTTTGTGGTGATTGCGCTAATTTTTTATTTTATGAATAGGAAAGTTTCTTTAACCGTTACAGATAAAAGAGTTTATGGAACAGCTGCATTTGGTAAAAGAGTTGATTTACCGTTAGACAAGATTTCTGCAGTTGGAACTTCTGCTTTTAAGGGAATTGCTGTGACATCTGCTTCAGGCGCTATAAAGTTTTCAATGATTAAAAACAATGATGAAATGCACCATGCTATCAGTCAGTTGCTGATGGAGCGGCAAGATGAGTCAAATAAGCCTATAGAAACAGTTGTGAAACAAGAAATCCCTCAAAGTAATGCAGATGAGTTGGCGAAGTTTAAATCTTTGTTGGATTCAGGCATAATAACGCAAGAAGAATTTGAAGCAAAAAAGAAACAATTATTAGGCTTGTGATTATTAGGGTAACGGAGAGAATTGAAAAATGCTTTTAGCAAAACAAGTCAAGGACATTGTTTTTGTTATTCAGAGTTTCCTTGATAAAGTGGCCAATACCGCTGGAAATCTGGATGAGATGCTTGATGAGGATTATTCAAAAGGAAGAAAAGAACAGACCAAAACAAGGATTGTTTATTCTGCGTTTCCTCCAGACGGAACAGAGGTTTCAGGACTGAGGATAAGAAAAGTTTTCTATGGCCGAGGGAGGAGCTTTTGCGAACCTGAATTATTTAATTCGAATATGGTTATTCAACTTTATAATGAATCTGCTTCCTTAAGAACTAATGAAATTACGGAGAAGATTCAATTGTATGAGCATAAATACGGATGCCTTCGTTTTTGGGTCGATGAGGACTACAGATTAAAACAATTACAGTTGGTTCAGTTTTCGGGCATTAACGAAAAAGGAGTACCAATAATTAAATCAAGAGATATTGTATTCAGTTGTTAGGATATTATTTGAAAAGAGACGATTGAGAGCGGAAGCAATTTCAACGGCTCACACTATTTATTCTGTTAAGATGTTAACATCTAAATACAGTTTTGCAACTCGCCAAATGGGAGCGGGTTGGTGTAGCATAATGGTTAACATATAGCCGTAGAACGGAACTGATTAAGGAACTGTTCTACGGCTTTTTCTGTGCCCGGAAGGAGGTGATTAAGCCATGGCAAAAAAGAAGAAACCTGAATTAAAGACGCTGGAGCAGATCAGTACGGAGATCGAGAGATCCGAGAAGAAGCGCCGATACTATGAGCAGCAGGAAAAGATTCTGACACGGAAGGTCATGCCGCAGCTGACCCGTGCCGCACGGACCAACCGGCTATGTATAAGAGCCGGCATGCTGGAGAGTTTTTTGGAAAAACCGGAGCTGCTTTCCAACGATCAGGTGATGCAACTCATGAAGATCGCGTTCCAGCAGAAACCGGTGCAGGAAGCCCTGCAATCGATGCTTGCGAACGCCGGCGTGACGGGTGAGACGGAAGAAACATGAAAAGACCCGAAGCAATGAGGGCGCAACTATACACCGGTTCGGTGTCGTTGCGCTCTCCGAGGGGTGACGGAAGGCACCACAGCCTATTTGATCGTGCCTCCCGCCGGCCTATCCTGGTGTTATAACACGCGGATTGGCCCGATGAATCCGCTGTTGACGCTGCCTGCGTCTTTGCGGATCCATCCCAAGAGGAACGGCGTTCCCCTTGCGCCGCGATGCGGCTATCCCTTTGCCAGCTCCTTCCCGGAGACATATGTTGTGATAAGCCGGGGAGCGAGCTTTAAAGATGAAAATCAGAATACCTTACAGACAGGCCGGAACGATTATGCTCCGGTCATTTTTATGCGCAAAAAGCGCACTGAAAAGAGGTGATGAATAATGCCTTGTCCCCATTTTGATGTATCGATCGTATCCCGGTCGGATAATAGTTCTGCTGTTGCGGCTTCTGCATACCAGAGCGGCGAACGTCTCCGTTGTGAATATGATCAGAAGATCAAGTATTATCCTAGCAAGGATGCAGAAGTCGTATATAAGGAGATACTGCTTCCAGAACATGCTCCGGAGGAGTTTTCTGACCGTGCCATCCTCTGGAATTCAGCTGAAACGGTCGAAATACAATGGAACGCACAGTTGGCTCGGAAGCTGATCATAACGCTTCCGAGAGAGCTGCCACTCACGGAGAACATCGCGCTGATTCACCAGTACTGCGACGAGCAATTCCGATGCAAAGGCATGGTGGCCGATGTATGTATGCACGACCCGGATCCTCCTGGTCATAACCCGCATGTGCATGTCCTGCTTACCATGAGATCGCTTGATGAAAACGGCCGTTGGATGCAAAAGGCAACGAAGGAATATGACCTTGATGAAAACGGTGAGCGGATCCCCCTTCCTTCCGGCGAATGGAAGAGCCATAAGGTTTATACGAACGACTGGAACGATCGCGGGAATGTCAGTCGATGGCGTGATGCCTGGGAGAAAATCCAGAACTGGTATCTGGAGAAGAACGGCCGGCCGGAACGTGTCTCCCTGCAGTCCTATGTGAAACAGGGAATCGATAGAATTCCGGAGGTCCACATGGGTCCTGCGGTAGCCCATCTGGAAGCAAAAGGTGTGCAGACGAATATCGGCGATTTGAACCGTGATATCCGGAAAGCAAACAGTCTGCTGCAATCGATCCGGCAGATCCTGCGCGGCCTTTTTGGCTGGCTGGATGAACTGAATGAGAAGAAAAAGATCATGCAGACCGCCATGCGGGAAGTGCGGGAAAAGCAGAAGGAGCCGACGCTCCGGGAACTGCTTCTCGACTTCTATCAGATCCGTGCGGAAGAACGGCAGGAATGGTCAAGCAGCCATGCTCGGTTTAAAGGAGCTGTTGCGGATTATGAGCGTGTCATTCAGGTGGCGGACTTTCTTGATCAGCACAGCCTTTACCGGCTGGATGATCTCCACACTTTCCTCTCTGATCTGGAAGAAAAGTATAACGGAATCCGCAGCGAAATGAAGTCCGCAGAAAAACGGATGCGGGATATCGACCAGATCCAGTCTGCCGTGAAGACAATCAGGGAATTGCAGCCAGTCAAGGACGGCTGGTTTAAAAAGAATTTCAAGTCTGCGAAGGAACGATATGCCGCAGCTCACGCCGATGAGCTGAAACGGTATAACAGCGCATACCGGCTTCTGAAGAAACTGTGCGGCAGGACGGATGTCGATCTGAAAGCACTGTCAGCTGAACACCATGCTCTTGAGAAAAAAGTGATTGTTAAGACTGATGAACTGGAAACGATCAGGGGTGATCTGAAGGAACTGCGGACGATCCGCTACTATGTGAGCCGTGTTCTGCCGGAGGAACCGGCCCCGGAGAATGTGCCTGTTCAGGTCCAGCTGTCGGAAGGCCGTCTGCGTAGCGGGATCGATCAGGAGAAAAAGCAGAGGACACCAAAGAAACAAATGGAAAAGCATATAGAGGAATCCCAGACGAAACGGAGGTGATCACTTGAAAAAATATTATGAGAACGACCAGTACAATCTGGCTTTCGACCGTTGGCTGAACTTGATGGCGGAACTGATCATCAGACACGGGCCGGAAGCTATGGAGAAACTGAAAGTTCAGAAGAGTGGATGGAGGCATGCTGCAGATTATATCGTGTTTCTGAACAATCAGAAGATGGCACCGTCGGAGGAATATGTTGTCGTAGAATACTATGCTGCAGCGTAATATCCCACAGAATGAAACTCAAAATACTTTGAAGAGGTAGAGAGAACACGTTGTGTTCATGCACGTGGAGTGTTATAATAAACACAACGTGTTCTTTGTAAGCAGGAGGAATTAAAAGTGGATGCTGAGAAGATAAAAGAGCTCCGGGAAAGCACCGGTATGAACCGCAAAGAGTTTTGTGAGTATTTCAAGATCCCATATCGCACTGTATCTGAATGGGAACGTGACGGTCGGCATGCCCCGGACTACGTTCTGCGGCTGTTGGAATACTATATCCGAATGGAAGGATTAGTAAAGGATAAGAAGTAACCGTGTGTGATTCGAGGCGGTTGCCATGTTGCAAAAGTGGTCGAATTCGACCATTTTAAAGTGTTCGGAACTGAACACATTGAAAGAGCAAATTGAAAATTATTTTCAAACCCCTCGAATTCGACGGGCTTGGAATTGCCTTGAATCAATGCAATTAAAGTTATGGATATCGACTATGTTACTGGACGAGGTGCAAAAATAGGTGACGTGATGAACGATAATAGAAATTATGAAAAAGCAGTTGAGATCATAAAGACAGCAATTTTGCAGAGCCAGTATGATGCTGCGAGATCAGTGAACGAAAAGCAGATCATGCTTTATTATGGCATCGGGAAATATCTATCTCGGAATTCAAGAGAGGGATTCTGGGGCAAGGGTGCGATTGAAACGATCAGCGAGCAGCTGCGCAAAGAACTTCCCGGACTTAGGGGATTTTCAGCGCGGAACCTTAGATATATGCGCATGTTTTATGAGGAATGGGACGACCTGGATGCCTCTTCGAAAGATTCGCTAACAGGACCGACTTCTAATTTGGCACTTACAAGTGCCAAAAGCGTTGCCATGATTGATCCTGAGATTTGGCATTTGCAAATGCCGGAATCCGATAGCTTTCCGGTGTCAGAGTTTTTCAGTATTGGATTCACACTGCACAGGACCATTTTTGAAAAGGTTAAAGACAGACAGGAACGTTGTTTTTATATTCGGCTCTGTGCTGAGCAAAAATATACCGTAGAAGAACTGAAACAGAGCATAGTCAGGGATGACTGCCATCATCAGGGAAACCTGCCAAATAACTTCATACGGACGATGTCTGCCGGCCAGCAGGCGCTGAAAGCAATAAGTACTTTTAAGGACGAATATTTGCTTGATTATATTAATGTGGAGGAACTGGATGCCCGTGATTCGCAGGATGTCGACGAAAAAGTAGTTGAAAACACCATTGTCCATAATGTTAAAAATTTTATTTTGACATTTGGCAAAGACTTCGCTTTTGTCCGGAACCAGTATCATCTGGATGCTTTCGGAGAAGATCAATATATCGACCTTTTGTTTTTCAACCGGGAATTGAACTGTCTGGTTGCGGTGGAGTTGAAGACAGGAAAGCTTAAGACATCCTATCTCGGACAGCTGCAGGGTTACCTGAGCATATTGGACGGATTTGAAAAGAAACCGCATGAAAATCCGTCTATCGGTCTTATTCTCTGCAAAGATATGAACAGATCCTTTGTGGATTATGTGATACAGGATTATGCAAAGCCTATGGGTGTGGCAACTTATAAGACTTCTAAAGATATGTCAGAGGATTTAAGGAGAGCATTACCCGATATTGAAGATTTAAAGAGATTGCTGGACTCAGAAGATATATGAGGTTTGTATGGTAAAGAAGAGACAAAAATGCTATATCTACACCCGTGTTTCCACATCTATGCAGGTGGACGGATACAGCCTTGATGCCCAACGGGAAAAGCTTCGTAAATACGCGGAGTATGAAGATATGACTATCGCCGCCGAATACTCTGACGAAGGTTTCTCCGGAAAGAATATCCAGGGCCGCCGTGAATTCCAGCGTATGCTGAATGATATTCAGGAGGGTAAGGACGGCGTATCTTTTGTTCTGGTGTTCAAACTGTCCCGCTTTGGGAGGAACGCCGCGGACGTCCTGAATTCTTTGCAGCTGATGCAGGACTATGGTGTGAATCTGATCTGTGTAGAGGATGGAATTGACAGCTCCAAGGATTCCGGCAAGCTGATGATCTCAGTACTCTCTGCTGTCGCAGAGATCGAACGCGAGAACATCCGCACTCAGACCATGGCCGGCCGGGAACAGAAAGCGAGGGAAGGCCGGTGGAACGGCGGTTTTGCTCCGTATGGTTATAAGCTTGAAAACGGCGAGTTACTGATTGCAGAGGATGAAGTCGAGGTGATCCGGATGATCTTCGACCGGTATATTCATACGAACGATGGAATCCGTGGCGTAGCGCAGTATATGAACAATTACGGTTATACTAAGAAACTGCGGCAGAATAATACGATCCCCGGCTTTTCAACATCGTTTGTGAAGAAAGTGCTGGATAATCCTGTCTATATGGGGAAGATCGCCTATGGCCGGCGAAAGACCGAGAAGAAGATCGGTAGCCGTAATGAAATGCACATCGTGGAACAATCGGAATTCCCGATCTATGAAGGCCGCCATGAAGCAATCATTTCCGAGGCTGACTGGCAGCTGGCTCATGCGAAGCGGCAGAAGAATGCCTATAAGCGCGAGAAAGTCAATGATCCGGATCATGCGCATATCCTGTCCGGCATCCTGAAATGCCCCTGCTGCGGAAAGAGCTTGTACGGAAATATAGCCAAGGCTCACTCCAAAGATAATAAGACCCGGTATTACTATTACTGCAAGAATACCGTTGACGCGACCGGCCACAAGTGTACCTTCCGCACCAATATCGAACAGACTGAAATGAATGCCATGGTCGTTTCCATCATATCCGCTATGACAAAACGGCCGGAGTTCATTGATGCTATCAAGGAGAAGATCGGTTCAGTGGTCGACATGTCTGAGACCGAAACACAGCTTGAACAACTGCAAGATCAGCTGCGAAAGGCCGAGGGGACGAAAAACCGGCTGGAACGGCAGATGGACGAACTGGATCCGGATGATCCCAGATATGATAAAAAAATCAGTGACCTGCAGCGCCGGTATGATGCGCAGTATGGTAAGATAGAGGCGATTGAAGACCAGATTGATGAACTGGAGGACCAGCTCCGCACGATTCGTCAGGAAAAGATCTCCGGGGACAACATTTATCATATATTGACAGCTTTTGATAAGCTGTATGATTCCTTCACGGAAGCTGAGCAGAAACGCTTTATGCAGACGTTCATCGAGCGGATCGATATTTATCCGGAGAAGCCGGAGAACGGTTGCTGGATCCGTAATATCGTCTTCAACTTCCCGATTCCGATGGACGGAAAGGAAGTCCGTGAACTACCCTTGGAAGATGAGACGATGCTTGAGACCGTCTGTCTACTAACACATAACTGACAGTGGAAGGGCTGAAATGGCTTGAAATCAAAGGGTTTGGGCGTTTTTGCCTTTTCGGCGCGAATGGCTCAAAAGAGATGATTTTTCGGTCATCGGGAACATATCAAAAACACCATTTTCCGAGGGTTGTGGCTACTATTTTACTTTTTTGGCAAACGAGAAAACGATTTTACTTTTTAGGCAAAAACGGATTCATATCGGAGGGAGTTCAACCGCCTTCTGGATGACTGCAAAAAGAAAGAAATCGAGGTTGTTGTCGTGAAAAGCCTGTCCCGTTTCGGCCGGGATAGCGTAGAGGTGATCGAATCCATCAGGGCGCTCGTTAATGCAGGCGTTACCATATACTTCATGGAAGAAGACATCGACGTGGACGCCGATTACCCCGAGTGGGAGCTAAGCATCCGCTCCGCCATCAATCAGGCGGAAAACGAGCATCGTAGCGAGAATATAAAGATGGGTTTGCGTTACCGGGCGGAGAGCGGAAACAGTGGACTGTATAAGAAACCATGCTATGGATATGTAAAAGGCGCAGATGGGAATCTGGAAAAAGACGAGGCTCAGGCAGCGGTCGTAGTCCGCATTTTCGACATGTACCTGGACGGGAAAAGCTACAGCGGCATTATTGACGCTCTGGCGGAAGAGCATATTCCGTCACCAAGGGGCAGCGAACGATGGAGCAAGAAAGCCATTGAAACTGTGCTCACGAACGTCAAATACACCGGAAACGTCGAGGTGATGAAATCAAGCCCTACCGGAAACAGGTACGTCCAGAAAGATACACATGCGGCAATAATCCCGATGGAGAGGTTTGCCGCTGTGCAGGAGCAGATCGGAGCAAGAGCAAAGCGAAAAAGGCAGACGGAGCATGTGAGCAAGACATTTGTTGAAGAGATCAGTTGGGACAAGCCGATTGTGAGCACCGAGACCGACAGGACTCAGGAACGTAGAGAGATTAGCTGGTCGGAACCTAAGCCGGAAGAGGAATGAGGCTGTGTTGTTATCTTTTAATATAAACTGTTAGGGGAGATATGGTTTTGAAACCAATTACAAAAAATGAAATCGTAAATGCGCTGCATTCTGTAGATTTGACGAAAGGCCATACGGTAATGGTTCATACAGCATTATCTAAAATGGGCTATGTCTGTGGGGGGGCGCAGACAGTTATTGAGGCATTGATTGAAGTGGTTGGAGAAGACGGTACGATCATGATGCCGACACAATCCTGGAAGAATCTTGATCCCGAGGATGGAGTCCATTGGACCGTTCCGGAAGAATACTGGCAGATAATCCGCGATAACTGGCCGGCTTATGATAAGAGAATTACGCCAACAAATACCATGGGAGCTGTAGCTGAAGCGTTCCGTCAATGGCCGGGAACCCTGCGAAGCGACCATCCGGCAAGATCCGTTGCGGCATGGGGCAAACACGCAGAATATCTCGTTAATGATCATGACCTTTCCAATATTTTCGGAGAGGGTTCTCCAATAGGCAAACTGTATGAACTGAATGGAGAGGTTTTGCTTATCGGTGTTGGTTATGATAAGAATACGTCTTTGCATCTTGCAGATGTCCGCGCTGATTATCCCGGCAAGCATAATAGCATAGAGCATAGTGCGATCATGGAAAGTGGTAAGCGCGTATGGAAAGAGTACGAGACGCTTTTTGTTGATGGTGAGGATTTTGACCAGATAGGAGAAGCCTTTGAACAGAGCAATGCTGTTAATAAAGCCATGATTGGAAATGCCGAACTACGCTTAATGAATCAAAAAAGACTTGTGGATTTTGCTGTTGACTGGATTCAGAAATATAGAAGAGGATGAAATGGACAAGATTGTCAGAGTAAACAGCGATGAATATGAAATTGTGAGGCTATTGGGGCACGGAAAGGGTGGATACTCCTATCTTGCGTTATCAAAGGGTAAAGAGGTCGTATTAAAGCAAATCCACCATGAACCGTGTGAGTACTATGCCTTTGGCAACAAGATCGAAGCGGAAAAAAACGATTATAGAAGGTTGAAAGATGCAGGAATAAGAATTCCACTTATGCTTTCCCTTGATGAAGACTCTGAGAGGATTATTAAAGAATACATCGAGGGACCAACCATTTTTGATATGGTACGCGACGAAATATCGGTCGAGCCCTATATTACGCAGGTGCGTGAAATGGCGGATGCCGCAAAGAAAGCAGGCCTAAATATCGATTATTTTCCGACCAACTTTGTTGTTAAAGATAACCTTATTTACTATGTAGATTATGAATGCAACCAATATATGGATGAATGGAATTTTGAAAACTGGGGCATTAAATATTGGTCTAAAACACCTGAGTTTATACAGTATGTGAAAGAACATGAGTAGAGTTTATCTTTTAATATATAGCATTGTGGACTCTGATCGGGTTTGAACTTCTGATCGCAACAATCGGGACGATTGCAACTTCAACTTGGATCGGTGCTGGGCTTCTGATACAGAAATTCTACTTAAAGCATTACCGGATTATCAATATCATTCTGGCACTGACTTTGCTTGAATGCATATGGAGTATGTTGCGAGCGTAGAATTCCAGTTTCTCGACATGTTCCCGTGACCGTAAAATAAGGCCGACATGTTCCCCTGCGCGGGAAATTGTCCAGAAGCAGGGTCGTGGCTATAAGATTACTATTTTTGGAAGCGAGTCAACGATTTTACTATTTTGGGTAGGTCGAGACTATGAGATTACTGATAATGGCGGTATCGGGATCTGGAATCCTGATGCCGCCATCATTTTTTTATACAGGAAGCTTGCGGAGTGTTCTTTGGAGTTGACTTTTAAAAGGAAAATTGATACAATTCCAAACAAAAATAAACCAAAGGAGGTGGTTCTATGAACAACATAAATCCGATTATTATGGATGCACTATTAAAAAACAACAACATGGTCACCACTTCGCAGGTTCAGGAACTGGGATTTTCCAAACAAACTCTGAATAATTATGTGAAAGCCGGGCTGCTGGAAAGAATCCGACAGGGTCTTTATATTACACCTGATGCTGTACATGACGATATGTATTCGCTTATGCTCAGGTCAGAGAGTATTATTTATTCGCATGAAAGCGCGTTGTTCCTACATGGTATTTCCGACCGGACTCCGTTCGTGCATACAATCACCATGCCCAGCAACAAGGCTGTACCAGGTTCGATAAAGGATGAGTGTATCTGTTTTTATATTAAACCAGCGTGGCACAAGGTCGGTGTAATAGAAAAGCCGACCACATTTGGAAATCTGGTGAGATGTTATGATGTTGAGCGTACGATCTGCGATTTTCTGCGGACTCGGAATCGCTGTGATGAGGAAACGGTGATCTCTGCCGTCAAGAATTATGCGGCTTCTGACAAAAAAGATCTGAACCGACTTTCCACCTATGCTGAAATGTTCAAAGTGGACGGAGAGCTGAGAAGATATATGGAGGTGCTGCTATGAGTTCAAAGACGATGAGTTTGAAAGCCAAAATCAGAAACTATGCCAAAGACAACCGTATAGCGGCACAGGTGGTTCTACAAAACTACATGTTTGAGCGGTTCCTGGCCCGTTTATCACAATCAGAATACAGGGACAAGTTTGTTATCAAAGGCGGTATGTTGATTGCAGCAATTGTGGGTCTTGACACCCGGTCCACAATGGATCTGGACACTACGCTCAAAGGATTGCCACTGACAGAAGAAAAAATCCTTGATGCAGTAAAAACAATCAGCAAAATCAATCTGGGTGATGACGTGTCCTTTGAAACGATATTCATCGACTCGATTCGAAAGGATGATATATATGGCGGCTATTGTGTGAGAATCAATGCGATCTACGATACGATAGTCACGCCTCTCTCTATTGATGTTTCTACGGGAGATGTCATTACGCCGGGAGCTGTCTTATATGAGTTCTGTGGGATTTTCGATGAGAGTGTGCAGATTAGTCTTTGGGGATACAATATTGAAACTGTGATGGCAGAAAAGGCGGAGACCATCCTCAGCCGTGGTGTATTTAATACAAGGCCAAGGGATTATTATGATGTTTATATTCTCAGTACGACACAGGAATATGACAGACAGCTGTTTGAGGAGGCCCTTAGTGCCATCGCTGAGCACCGGGGCAGCGCGGAAAGCATAGCAGACCGAGCTGGGATAATCGATAGAATATCTAAAAGCAATGATCTTCAGAACATGTGGAAAAAGTATCAGCAAAGGTTTTCCTATGCGGGTGGAATAGAGTATGCGGATATTATGAAAGCATTGCGGGAATTGCTCCTATGACAATTCGAAGGGAGAGACGAAGATATGGATGCAAAGCGCGTATAGTTATCCCGTTCCTAAAAATCCCCCTGCGTAAGGTATTGCTTGTTACGCAGCGTCATGTTGTAAGATACATGGCGAAAGGAGGTGAAGGCTATGTCAAAATACACCACAGGAGAGATGGCAAAGCTTTGCGGTGTCACAGTCCGAACAGTTCAGTACTATGATGCCAGAGGAATTCTGATCCCCAGTGAACTTTCTGAAGGTGGAAGAAGGCTCTATTCAGAGGATGATCTGAAACGTTTGAAGGTCATCTGCTTTCTGCGTGAATTGGACATTCCAATCGACGCTATTTCCAAGATCCTGAAAGAAGAGCATCCGGAAAAGGTGATCGGGCTGCTGATCGAACAGCAGGAATCGGTTCTTTCAAATGAGATTTCTGAGAAAAAGGAAAAGCTGGAAAAACTGCATGAGCTGGAAAACGGATTGAAAAGTAAAGCGGCATTCTCTCTCGAAGCCATCGGTGACATAGCTCTCATAATGGAAGGCAAGAAAAAACTGAAGAAGATGCGCTGGATGATGATCCTGACCGGAATCCCGGTCACGGCGCTGCAATGGTTTTCCATCATTTTCTGGATCATCAAAGGTATTTGGTGGCCGTTTGCCGTCTGGGTACTGGCGGCTATTTCCTGGGGGATACTGGTCAGCCGGTATTACTTTAATCATGTAAAATACATCTGCCCGGAATGTCATGAGGTGTTCAAACCCACACTTAAAGAGGCATTTTGGGCAAATCACACCCCTACGACCCGTAAGCTTACCTGTACTCAATGCGGTCATAAAGGATTCTGTGTAGAGATCTGGGGAGGTGATGAGAAATGACAACATATATTCTTTCGGATAAAGCCGGGCTGATGAAACCGGCGAGATGTGAAGACTCAAGGCTTCTCACTGCCGTCAAATGACGGCGGCGAGGAGCTTTTCTTTGGCATATTTGACAAAACTTTCGCAGCGGGTGACAGCTCTCTTGCTGTTGGAGCAGCAATGCCGAGCGATATATACTGCGGTGGAATAAGGAAAGCTTTACAGGAAAAAGGGTATCGTCTGTATTTTGACTCACCAACTTACGATGGGATATTCCCAGGACTGCCTCGCCAAAGGATCTGGATATTACGGGATCCGTCTTATCTGCTTTAGGACTTCTTTTATTTATGATAGGAATCCTGCAGCTAGCTGATAAAAACACAAAGCTTTGTGTATTGCTGGTAGCCGTAAGTATCGCTGCATTTCTGGCTTTTGAAATCTTCGAACTGCGATACAGTGAAGCCGGCAAGGCGCCTCTTTTTGATGTCAGATTACTGAAAAACCGCAACCTGAGAAATGGAACGCTGGTGCGCCTGATCACTTCCTTCGTTATGGCAGGCACGTTGTTTGCTCTATCTGTTTTTCTATTATCCGTATTGAAGTTGTCTGCCTTTGAAACGGGTCTGATGCTTATGCCCATGACGGTCGGAATGATGCTGGCATCTTTTATTGCACCAAAGATGGCAATGAAAATAGGCCATAAATATACAATGATACTGGGATTCGCGATAGCGATCGGCGTTGTCCTGACTCTTGGAGCAGTCAGTGGACTGCGAGAGGCAATCAACACTTACACACCTATGAATTTATCCTATGAAGCATTCAGAGCGAATGCGGAAATGTATATGCAAAAGATGGGACATGTTGATCCTTTGACATTAACTGTAAAGGATCAGGAAGCATACCAGAAGATCGTCAATGCCATTTATCAGGATGCCATGGGATTGGTTATGATGGTGGTCGCGGGCCTGATGGTTCTGGGGATCATTTTGACATTATCATTAATGGACATAAAGAAGCAAAAGAGTGGAGAAAACGAAAAGATCAAATGAATGTATTATCACTTGGGAGGATAAGATCATACGAAAGAGGGATAATATGAAAAAATATATAAAGACTATAGTTATCATGTTGTGAAGCAAAAGGGTAACCAGCGGCTGTCTGCAATATGCAGATGGCTGCAGGTCTTTTGTTTTGCAGAAAATCAGTATCCTTACGTTATCACAAACATGACATATATATGACAGGTTTGAACTGATATAATATAGGCAGAATGTGAGCAGGATCTTTTGATATAGGGGTAAACATGAAAATTGACAGACTGATCGGAATCTTATCCGTTTTGCTCCAAAAAGAAAAAACCACGGCGCCTGAGCTGGCAGAGCGGTTTGAGGTTTCAAGAAGGACGATCAATCGTGATATTGAGGATCTGTGCAGAGCCGGTATTCCAATAAGGACATCGCAAGGTACAGGCGGCGGAATCAGTATAATGGATGGTTACCGGATGGACCGGACGATCCTGACATCTAAGGATATGCAG
>Ga0256404_1007600_pt1 | contig 16986 bp, 12 predicted proteins | sample RumenRJG_01DNA_FD_185990 | JGI IMG/M metagenome (GOLD analysis project Ga0256404, IMG submission 185990) | Bovine rumen microbial communities from Lethbridge, Alberta, Canada - RJG_01 | ecosystem: Host-associated > Mammals > Digestive system > Stomach > Rumen | place: Canada: Alberta | collected...
CTGAATATCCTTAACGACTATCCGCCGGAGGAACAAAATGAGAAATCTGAAAGTAATGACAGCATACAGAGGGACTAAATACCACGGCTTCCAGCGGCAGGACAATGCTCTTGCCGTTCAGGAGGTATTGGAAAAACACGTCTCCAAGGTCCTGAATGAACCGGTGACTATCATCGGCTGCTCAAGGACCGATACAGGAGTTCATGCAAACAGCTACTGCTTCAATGTCCATACCAGCAGCAATATAAACTGCCGGGGCTTTGTAAGAGGAGTAAACGGTGAACTGCCTGAGGATATCTCCATACTGAGCTGCGAGGACGCTCCGGAGGATTTCCACGCAAGATATGACTGTGTTGGCAAGGAGTACATCTATAAAATGCACTGCAGCGAATCAAAGAACCCCTTCGCCACAGACCTGATGTACCATTACCGCCGTCCTTTTGATATAGAAAGAGTCAGAAAAGCCGCTCAGCACTTCGTAGGTGAACATGATTTCGCCTCCTTTTGTGCTGACTGTACAAACGTATCAACAACTGTCAGAACTATATATTCATTCAGAATAGAAAATAGTGGAGATTCAGTTACAATGCTTGTAAAAGGCAACGGTTTTCTGTATAATATGATTAGGATAATCGCAGGTACCCTTATCGACGTTAACGAGAAGAAGATCTCACCCGATGATATACCTGATATACTGCGGGCAAAAGACCGCCTTAAAGCCGGACGTACAGCCATGGCTCACGGTCTTTACCTGAACAGAGTGTTCTACTCAGAAGAAGAGATGCTGAGTGAATAATGGGAGATAAGTGTTAACAAAAGGAAAGGAGTCGTGAGTGTGCCGAATATGTATGACGCCGACGACATCGTCGACTTAAAAAACCGTAAAAAAAGAAAAAAACGGCTTATAAAATTCACAGTATTCCTGGTAGTGATCATATTGGCAGGAGTACTTTACGCTACAAGAGAAACATGGGTATCAAAGCTCAGAGGCATAGGCAAGCAGTACAAGACCATAGTCAACTCCGGTAAGCTGGCCGAGGGAAATTTCCCCATAGAAGTCAGCGGAGATTCTGACTATCAGCTGAGATATACTGTCAAAAGAATAATGGTCCAGAGCGATACCTACCTGTATATCTACGATACCGACGGTTCCCTGCTCAAGAAGAGACAGCACGTCTATTCCAATCCTATACTCAGGGTAGCCAACGGAAAAGCCCTCGTTTATGAAAACGGCGGAAACGAGTTTTCGGTGGAGGACGAGGATGAGGTATTCTACAGCAGAAGAATGCCGAATACTATTTATTTTGCAAGACTAAGCTCAGACGGTGTAACAGCTGTTGTCACAGGCTCTGAGAATTACGTCTGTGAGCTTACCGTCTACGGCAAAAAGGGCAATGTCATTTATGAGAGAAAATGTACCGAAATGATAACCGACCTCAGCTTCATAAGAAAGAGCGGAGGCTGTGTTCTCAGCTATATCGCCGCAGAAAACGGACATCTTGTTACAAATATTAAAGAAATAGACTTCAAGGATAAAAGCAGCGAGGTATGGTCATCACCGGGAATGAATACAGTCGGACTTGAAATATTCGGTTCGTCTGTAGGCACCTTTATCTATGGCACTGATGCCTGCGGATATGTCGATACAGACGGAGAGATAAGCTCTTTCTATCAGTATGACGGTGAGGCCGTTGCCGGAGCAAGTATAGGCGGAAGCTCCGCAGTGGTCATAAATAACGACGACCGAAGACATTATATCGCAGTCCTCTTCCCAAGTGAGGGAGAAGAGCCGCTGACTATCGAGCTCAGCTCAGCAGCAGTGGATGTATCTGTATTCAAGGGACTTGCGTACATAATGACACAGGATGAGATAGTCGCCTACGACTTCAGCGGAAATCTGAGATCAACCGCAGCTATTTCAGACTCGTATACAGGATTCGTCCGCAGCGACGACCACATATTCCTGAAAGGATATAATAAGATAGACCGCATCGACTACGATGCCGGAGATTGAGAAAAGGGAAATAAGGGACTTCAAAAAACGAAAGGAGGAAGGTACAGTCAGCAGGCATCTGACCTGTACCGCATATTATGGGAGAAGAATTTTGGTGGTTTTATGATGTTATCGCTGTCGCAGTAGTGGCAGTCAGCATTTTCATTTCAGCAAAGAAGGGACTTTTCAAAGCCGGACTTTCACTTACAGGCTATATCATCGCCTTTGCCCTCGCTCTGTCAATAAGCGGCACCTTAGCAGGAAAGATATATAAGAGCAGCGTGAGAGTCAGCAATATAAAGGATCTGAAAAAATCAGTATATTCAGCAAAATTCCTCGAAAAGACCGCAGACTACATCGAATCACTGGGATACTCCAATATCGATGTCAAGGAGAATAAGCTCCATGATATATACACCAAAGATTCTAAGGGAAAATCGTTTGATGAACAGATCTACAATTATGTAAATAATCAGAACGCAACTACAGTTGACAGGGAGAATCTCTTCTACGAGAAGCTCCATGAAGGCTATGCCGAGATAATATCCGGGATAATTTCCGATAATCTCAGCGATTACCCTGCGGAATATGCCGCAGATGTCATCAGAGAAAAGCCGTATACGACCGATGAGCTCATACCGCTCCTGCTGGATAACAGCGATATCGATAACGATACCAGCAAGGAGGCTGCCGAGTACATATGCGATCACTATATAGAAAAGCCCTACAGGACCCAGATACGTCTTGCAGCATTTCTTATAATCCTCGTATTGCTCATAGCACTTACAATATTCATACTTACAGCCGTAAAGTCAGATAATTTCAACGATCTCCCTGTAGCATCAAATCTGCTCGGAGGAGTTATCGGCGCAGTCAAGGGAGTTATCCTGCTGACAGGTGTGGCCGCTATGATAAGACTTTACGTCGTGCTCGGAAGCGATAAGATGCTTTTCTTCAATCATAAAGCAATAGACAAATCATTTATTTTCAGATATATCTATTCTTTCATAACAGATAATTTCTAAGACAGGAGGTTACTCCACATGATAATGTGCAGCAGCTGCAAAAAAAGACCTGCCGTTGTATTCATAACATCCATGCAGGGCAACGAAAAGAAGAATGAGGGACTTTGTCTCTCATGTGCAAGAAAAAGAGACATCCCACAGGTGGCCGATTATATGAACCGCCTGGGAATAACTGATGAAGAGATAGACCAGCTCTCAGATCAGATGATGGGGATGCTGGACGGTGATGCCTTTGAAATGGGCGGCTCCGGAATAATGCCGGATTTCATCAGCAATATGTTCGGCATGAACGATAAGAGCGAAAACAGCGAAAGCTCAGACAGCTCTGATAAGGAAAGTCCCGCTCCCGGAAGTGAGCCGGATGAAGAGAGCGGAAAGAAATCCGGTCTCGGAAGCATATTCGGAAAGAGAAAGGAAAAGAAGCAGAAGGAACTGAAATTCCTCGGAAGCTACTGCACCAATCTCTCCCAGAAGGCCGCTGACGGCGAGCTTGACAATATCATAGGCCGTGACAAGGAAATTGCAAGAGTAATACAGATACTCTCCAGAAGAACAAAGAACAATCCCTGCCTTATCGGTGAACCCGGTGTCGGAAAGACTGCCATTGCCGAGGGTATCGCACAGCGTATAAATGAGGGAAATGTGCCCTTCAATCTTGCAGACAAGAAGCTCTATCTCCTGGACCTTACTGCTCTTGTTGCAGGTACTCAGTTCCGTGGACAGTTTGAAAGCCGTGTAAAGGGACTGGTCGATGAGGTAAAGCGTGAAGGCAATATCATCCTCTTCATTGACGAGGTACACAACCTTGTAGGCGCCGGAGACTCCGAGGGCTCCATGAATGCCGCAAATATCCTTAAGCCTGCCCTTTCAAGAGGAGAGGTACAGGTCATCGGTGCAACAACTTTCGGCGAATACAGAAAGTACATCGAAAAGGATTCAGCACTTGAAAGAAGATTCCAGCCCGTTACTGTGGCTGAGCCAACTATTGAGGATACAGTAAATGTGCTCCTTGGAATAAAGAAGCACTATGAGGACTACCATAAGGTACACATCTCAGACTACCTCATAAGAGCCTGTGCTGTACTCTCCGAGAGATATATCACAGACCGTTTCCTCCCTGATAAGGCCATAGACCTTATGGATGAAGGCTGTGCAAGAGCCTGCATCCGCTCACCTGAGATTGCTGAATACGCAAAGCTGAAAAAGGAGATAGAGGTCCTGGAGGGGATGGAGAAATCCATATCAGAGCAGCCTGAGCCCGATTATCAGGCATTGGCAGAGGTAAAGGGAAAACTCATCCATGCCCGTGAGGATGCCGCTCCCCTTAAGGAAAAAGCTGAGAGCGTTCAGGTAACAGAAGAGGATATCACAAAGGTCGTAGAGCTCTGGACCGGTATCCCTGCAAGCAAGATAGCTGAGACAGAATTCCTCAGGATAGCTAAACTGGAAGAATCTCTCAAAAAGAGAGTGCTCGGTCAGGATGAGGCAGTTGAGGTGCTTTCAAAGGCCATAAAGCGTACAAGAGTTCAGCTCAGCAAGCGCCGCAGACCTGCTTCCTTCATATTCGTAGGTCCTACCGGAGTCGGTAAGACAGAGCTGGTAAAGGCTCTGGCCGATGAGATGTTCAGCTCACCTGACCCGCTTATCCGCCTTGATATGACGGAATATATGGAAAAGCACTCTGTGGCAAGAATGATAGGTTCGCCTCCCGGTTATGTCGGATATGACGAGGCAGGACAGCTCACCGAGAAAGTCCGCCGCAGGCCCTACTCTGTAATTCTCTTCGACGAGATAGAAAAAGCTCACCCCGATGTTATGAATATCCTCATGCAGATACTTGATGAGGGTAAGGTCGATGATGCTCACGGCCGCACTGTTAACTTCGAGAACACAATAATCTGTATGACTTCAAATGCCGGCTCTACTGACAAGAGTGTTGGTGTCGGATTCAACAGAACAGAAAATGAGATATCCAAAGACAAGGCTATGAAGGGCCTGAGGGAATTCCTCCGCCCCGAATTCATCAGCCGTATCGACGAGATAGTTGTATTCAAGCCTCTTACAAAGGAAGACTTCGCAAGTATCGCCGCACTCATGCTTGATGAGATGAAGGAGCCTCTTGCTGAGAAGAACATCACACTGACCTACACCGATGCCTCACTCAGACTTATAGCCGAAAAATCCTTCGGCAAGCCATACGGCGCAAGAGATATCCGCAGAGTCATCCGTCAGGAGATCGAAGACAAGATCGCAGAGCTGATAATCGAAAAGGCCTCAGAGATAAGCGAGATCGGTGTCTCCACAAGAGGCGATTCTCTCGTAGTCAAGGGGAAGGAGAAAAAAGCAGAATGAAGCTGAAGATTATTTCTTTCGCCGCAGCACTTCTCATGGCTGCTCCGGCAGTATGCGGATGCAGTATGTTCAAGGACGACGAAAAGGAAGAGAATACCTTCGAGACAGATAATGCTCTTGATGAGATCTTCGCAGATGTCCCGGACGCTGAGAGCGGCCCTCTGCTGAAGATACAGGATACTGAGGCTGAACCCGGCGGCATCGCAGAGGTCACAGTCTCTGTATCAAATGCAAAGGATAAATGGTGTCTCTGCGGCTTCCATATCGTATATGATGATGAACTCGACTGTATCAATGTCCGTGAGGGCGAGCCTGACGCAAAATATACGGCAGGTCCCGCCAGCTCAGAGGCTCCGCTGAGAGTTGCTATGGAGTGGTTCGGTACAAAGCCGAATGAAATGCTGGACCGTGACCTTGATGCGATCTTCTATACAGCTGCTTTCGCTGACGATTACGGCGGAGACGGAGATATAGCTACATTCTACATACAGATCCCGGAGGACGCTGAATCCGGTGATGAGTATGATGTCGATTTCTACTACTACAGCACCGATACCTTCAAGGGTATGGACGGTGATCGCTCATTTGAAAAGTATGCCTTCTCCAACTGGGAGGGCGGAAAAATAACCGTTAAATAAATCAATAAACTGCCTGGCACAGCTTTTATACAAAGCATAATGTCAGGCAGTCTTTTTTGTCTTATGCAGGAGAGCTCTAAACTTTTCGCACAGTTTAATTGACAAAAAAAGCTTCTAACTCAGCTATTTCCCGAAAATATAAAAAATATATGGAAAAAACAGATTTTTCCGCTTTATTTTTTCCTCAGGATGTAGTATAATGTAAGGTGCAGTATTATGAGCAGACGGAGTTTGCTCATTAAGATAAATAATTATTTCTATGAGGTTTGACATGGCAAATAAATATTCACTTGGTATAGACGTAGGCTCCACTACCGTCAAGACCGTTATCACAGACGAGAGCGGAAGTATAATCTATTCAAAATATCAGCGTCACCTTTCAAGAGTAAAGGAGACAGTAACAGACCAGCTCAATATCATACGAGGTGAATTCCCCGATGAGAGCTTCACTGTCTGTATAACCGGCTCAGCAGGTCTCGGACTTGCAGATTCTGCCGGTATCCCCTTCGTGCAGGAGGTACACGCTGCGTTTCTGGCCGTAAAGAAAAAACAGCCTGACGCTGACGCTGTTATCGAGCTGGGCGGAGAGGACGCTAAGATAATCTTCCTCACAGGCGGAGTTGAACAGCGTATGAACGGCTCATGTGCCGGCGGTACAGGTGCATTCATCGATCAGATGGCAACTCTTCTTGGCATTACTGCCGATGAGCTGGATGAGCTTTCACTCCATGCTCAGAAGGTCTACCCCATTGCTTCACGCTGCGGTGTATTCGCAAAATCCGATATACAGCCCCTGCTCAATCAGGGTGCAAGACGTGAGGATATCTCTGCAAGCATATTCCAGGCAGTTGTGGATCAGACTGTCTCCGGTCTTGCTCAGGGACGTACTATCGAGGGAAAAGTGCTTTTCCTCGGAGGTCCGCTCTTCTTCCTCAAGGGACTGAGAAAGGCTTTCGTAAAGACTCTCGGCCTTGACAGTGCCCATGCCGTATTCCCGGAGGAGGCTCCGGTATTCGTAGCATACGGCTGCTCCATATATGCTGCAACAGCAGAGGATTCCTATGATATCGATACTATCATAAATAAAATAACTACTGCAAAGGCCTCCGATGATATAGTTACCGGAGAACCGCTTTTCAGCTCTCAGACTGAGTATGACGAGTTCATCGACCGCCACAAGCAGTTTGACCTGGGATATGCAGATATCCGTACATATGAGGGCGATGCTTACCTCGGTATCGATGCCGGCTCAACCACTACAAAGCTGGTGCTCATCACCGATGACGGCCGCATACTCTATCACCATTACTCCTCCAACCAGGGACAGCCTCTTGATAAAATAGCTGACCAGGTGAGAAAGATCTATGAGACCATGAACCCTGCTATAACTATAAAGGGTTCAGCTGTTACCGGCTACGGTGAAGACCTTATAAAGGCCGGTCTCTCCATAGACCACGGCATAGTTGAGACTGTTGCCCACTTCAAGGCAGCTTCATATTTCTGCCCTGACGTTGACTTCATAATAGATATCGGCGGACAGGATATCAAGTGCTTCCGCATAAAGAACCACAGCATTGACAGCATAATGCTCAACGAGGCCTGCTCCTCCGGCTGCGGCTCATTCATACAGACCTTCGCAATGGCTCTGGGCTACGATATAGCTGAATTCTCTCAGCTCGGCCTCTTCGCTCAGCACCCTGTTGACCTGGGCTCACGCTGTACAGTATTCATGAACAGCTCCGTAAAACAGGCTCAGAAGGACGGTGCAACTGTAGAGGATATCTCCGCAGGACTTTCCTCCTCTATAATCAAGAATGCCATATACAAGGTCATCCGTGCAAAATCTCCCGACGAGCTTGGAAAGAACATCGTTGTACAGGGCGGTACCTTCCTCAACGATGCCGTGCTCCGCTCATTTGAAAAGGAGCTGGGCAGAAATGTTATCCGTCCGGCTATATCCGGCCTTATGGGAGCCTTCGGCTGCGCCCTCTATGCAAAGGAAAGAGCTGACGGTCAGCCCTCAAAGCTCATCCCGCTCTCAGACCTGGAGGGCTTCTCATACACCTCACGCTCCGCAAACTGCGGAGGCTGTACCGCTCACTGCCAGCTGAACATCATCAGCTTCGGCAAGGGCAGACGCTTTATCTCAGGAAACCGCTGTGAAAAGGGCAGCGGCAGCCCTGTTAAGAATAAGATACCCAACCTCTACGAGTACAAATATGACAGCATACTCAATACTGTAAAGACCCACCAGCCCAGAAAATACCGTGGTGTTGTAGGACTTCCCCTTGCACTTGGATTCTACGAGCAGCTCCCGTTCTGGCATATGCTCTTTACAAGCCTGGGATTCCGTGTCATCACATCCGACGAGAGCTCCAGAGGTATGTACTACCTCGGACAGCACACTATCCCCTCGGATACAGTCTGCTATCCTGCAAAGCTCACCCACGGACACATCGAGAATCTCCTGGACAAGGGCGCTGACTTCATTTTCTATCCCTGCATGAGCTACAACCTGGATGAGGGCGGAAGCGATAATCACTTCAACTGCCCTGTTGTTGCATACTATCCGGAGCTCCTGCTGGCCAACAACCCCAGACTCAACAATGAGAACTTTATCCACCCATACCTCGACCTTAACATCCGCAAGAATGTTATAAGAGTTATCGGTGAGGCACTGAAAAAGTACAATATCAAAGGGCGCATACCCGCCGCAGTTGACGCTGCATACGAAGCTCTGGAACGCTACCATGCAGATATTGCGGCCAAGGCCAAGGAAATTATCGAGCAGGCCCGTGCAGAGAAGCGCAAGATAATCGTACTTGCAGGCCGTCCCTACCATATCGACAAGGAGATAAACCACGGTATCCATAAGCTGATAACAAGCCTGGGAATGGCTGTTATCACTGAGGACAGCGTTGCTCATCTCGCCCGTACTCCTCATCTTGGAGTCCTCAACCAGTGGACCTATCATTCAAGACTTTACCGTGCAGCAGAATACGTTACCACTCAGCCCGATATGCAGCTGATACAGCTGGTATCCTTCGGCTGCGGTATCGACGCTGTGACCGGCGACGAGGTAAGAGCTATCCTTGAAAGCAAGGGCAAGCTCTATACCCAGCTCAAAATAGACGAAATAAACAATCTCGGCGCCGCAAGGATAAGACTTCGCAGCCTTGTGGCCGCTATCGAGCAGTAATGACTGCAACGGAGGTGCTCAAATGCCTGAATACGCAAAATTTACCGAGGATATGATAAAGACCCATACTATCCTCGTCCCCGATATGCTGCCTATCCATTTCAGACTTCTGGTGGCTATATTTGAGGCAGAAGGCTACAAAATGGAACTGCTCCGCAATGACAGCCGTGCAGTTGTAGACGAGGGACTGAAAAACGTCCACAACGATGCCTGCTATCCTGCACTGCTGGTAATAGGACAGTTTATGGACGCTCTCAACAGCGGCAAATATGACCCCGACAAGACTGCCCTCCTTATCACTCAGACCGGAGGCGGATGCCGTGCTTCAAACTACATACATCTCCTGAGGAAGGCTGTTGACAAGAACTATCCTCAGGTGCCTGTGGTTTCCCTGAATTTCAGCGGTCTTGAAAAGGACAGCGCTTTCCGTATATCACCCAAAAACTTCATAAAGCTGCTCCACGCAGTACTCTACGGAGACCTGCTGATGACCTGCTACAACAAGTGCAGAGCTTATGAGGTCAACAAGGGCGAATCAAAGAAAATGCTGGCAAAATGGGAGAACCGTATCGGCAATATCTTCCGCAAGGGCAGCAGGATGTACCTTAAAACAAAGAAGATATACCGTGATATCCTCAATGATTTCGGCTCAATAGAGCTCAGCGGTGAAAAGAAGATAAAGGTAGGCATAGTAGGCGAGATATACGTCAAGTACTCTCCCCTTGCAAACAATCACCTTGAGGACTTCCTCATATCTGAGGGCTGTGAGCCTGTAGTGCCGTCACTTATGGAGTTCGTCATGTACTGTGCTGCCGGTACCTTCCACGATGCAAAGATATATGACAACCCCACAAAGATGTCACTTGCTTACAAGGCCGGATATAAGCTTCTGTATGCCAAGCAGAAGGAGCTCATAAAGGCAATGAAGGAACAGGGCTCTTTCGAGCCGCTCCACGACTTCGAGCACCTGCGTCACCTGGCTGACAAGTACATAAATCAGGGTGTCGTAATGGGAGAGGGCTGGCTCATACCTGCTGAAATGGCAGCTCTTGCACAGTCAGGAGTGGATAACATCATCTGCACTCAGCCCTTCGGATGCCTGCCGAATCATATCGTGGCAAAGGGTATGTCCAGAGCAATAAAACAGGATAATCCCAATGCAAACATAGTTGCCATAGACTATGACCCCGGCGCTACAAGAGTTAATCAGGAGAACCGTATCAAGCTCATGCTTGCAAATGCGAGGATGGAACAATGATAAAGACCCGTAAAGGCGAGGTCATCGTCACCAACGAAAAGCAGAATGAGCTTCTCGGGAAGCTTTACGGCTCTGCCGGCGGAAGAATGGCACTTAAGCTCCTTACAAGGCCCTTTATTTCAAAAATGGCCGGAGCCTTCATGGATTCTCCGCTGTCAATACCTCTGATAAAGCCGTTCATACGCAAAAACGGCATAGATATGTCAGAATACGAGAAAAAACGTTACTGGTCCTACAATGCTTTCTTCACAAGAAAGATAAAAAAGGAAATGCGTCCGGTGGATATGTCCGATGAGGCACTGATAAGTCCCTGCGATTCAAAGCTGACAGTCTACAGGATAGACAAAAACAGTATTTTCAGGATAAAGGGCTCACGCTACAGCCTAAGGGACCTGCTGAAGAACGATTTTCTCGCCCGCAGATATGAAGGCGGCCTCTGCATGATATTCCGCCTTGAGGTCAATGATTACCACCGCTACTGCTATATCGACAGCGGCATAAAGACAGAAAATACCCATATAAAGGGACAGCTCCACACAGTAAATCCCGTTGCGCTGAAACGCTACAATATCTATAAGCGCAACAGCCGTGAATATACCCTTATCCACACCTACAACTTCGGAGATGTTGTTCACATGGAAGTAGGCGCCATGATGGTGGGCAGGATATTCAATCTCCACGGCAGCGGAGGCATCTGCAAGGGAGTAGAGAAGGGAATGTTTGAATTCGGAGGCTCGACTATAGTCCTGCTCTTTGAAAAAGACAGAGTCATTCCCGACAAGGACATACTCCGTAATTCCGCAGAAAATATCGAAACTGTGGTAAAATACGGCGAAAGAATAGGAAGAGCACTATAAATAAACAGGAGGCACAAAAACATGAACAGCAACGACATAATCAATGAGATACTCTCATCGGTCAAGCAGCCGCTGTGGGGGATCTGGTACATAAGAGAAAAAATCGGTTCCGGCCCCTCTGCAACAGTATTCCGCGGAGAAGCTGTCCGCAGGAATCAGGCTGAATATTCAGCAATAAAAGTAGAACCCATTACTACAGGTGAACTCAGCTTCCGTGATCCTGCACAGAAACAGGCCTATCTTGATGCACGTTTCAATCAGGTCTCTCACGAAGCCACCATGCTTTACAAAATGAAGGACAGCCCTAATATCGTCACATTCAGGGATGAATACTACAGTGACCTGATGATAGGCGGCAAAAAGGAAGGCTATTTCTTCATAAGAAGAATGGAGCTCCTCGGCAATATCGCAGAGCTCATCTCCTCTCAGAGATTTTCATGCAGCGAGGAAAATGTCAGGGAGCTTGCTGCCGGCATAGGCGCCGGACTTGCTACCGCCCACGCTAACGGTATCCTCCACAGAGATATAGCTCCGTATAACTTCTACCACTCAAACGATAACAAATACAAGCTCGGCGGCTTCAACAGCTATGAGGATTCAGACTATGTAGGTCCTGATGACTATATGGCTCCGGAGATATACCGTCTCAGATCCGGAAGAGCAGAAAAGTATGACGCTCAGGCAGAGCTCTTCTCATTCGGTATGTGTATTTATCAGATGATGAACGGCGGATACCTTCCCTTTGAGGGCAGCAATACTACCCGTGAGGCTGCTATAGACCGCCGTATGCTGGGAGCAGAGCTTCCTCCCCCGGCTGATGCTTCAAAGGAATTTGCCGCTATCATAATGAAAGCCTGCGCTGCTGACCCTGATGCAAGATATCAGTCCGTTGGACAGATGCTTGCTGATATAAACTCACTGAACAGGGCAGATCAGACTGATGATGTAAGATCAGCTCTCGGAAAAGACGCTTATAATGAAGACGACGCAGCTGCCCCTTATATCCCGGACTTCTCAGATGAGGAGGATCATGCATATACCCGTCCGCCACGAAGCAACCCCAACAGGAAGCTGCTCATACTCCTCACTGCTGCGATAATCGCACTTCTGGCAGTTGCCGGAGTTGGCCTCATGTATGCCCTGAAAAATAAAAAGGACAGCGGCAGCAATTCATCAGAAAGCTCATCTGTTGCAACCGAAACTGCCAGTGCCGCCGGGGAAACAACTCAGACCACTTCCGCTGAACCTGAGACTGAAGCTGTTACTACAACTACAACTACAACTACAACAGAAGCTGTCAAGGAACCGGAGGACTTCACCCTCAATAAGACAAGCCTTACACTTGCTGTAGGTGATACTGAAATGCCGATGATACTCGATTATCCTGAAGGCTGCTCAGAAAATGACGAAGTCTGGACATCCGACAATGACAAGGTTGCATCAGTTGATGAAATGGGCCTTGTAACCGCAGTAGGAGTCGGCGAGTGCAAGATAAAGATCTCCTCCTCAGAAGCACCGGATAAAAGCTCAACAATAAAAGTAACCGTTGTTGAAGAGGGTACAAGGATCATTGATCTCGCAGCTTCTCCTGCACCTGAAAAAGTGGATTATCCAGGACTTACCTATATCGACGGAATACTTGTAGCCAACAAGACCTACAGTGTGCCGAGAGAATACAGCCCCGGACTTGATCCTCTGGCTGAGGAGCGCTTCAATGCTCTCCGTGATTCTGCTGCTAAGGACGGACTGAACCTCTGGATCTGTTCCGGATTCCGTGATTATGACCTCCAGAATCAGCTCTATGAGGGATATGCCGCCCAGGACGGCTACGAAAAAGCTGATACCTACTCAGCCCGCCCCGGCCACTCTGAACACCAGACCGGACTTGCAATGGATATAAATATGGCCGACAGCGCTTTTGCCGGTACTCCGGAAGCAATATGGCTGGAAGAGCACTGCTGGGAATTCGGATTCATCATCCGCTACCCTGCTGATAAGGTCGATATAACCGGCTATAAGTATGAACCCTGGCATCTGCGCTATGTTGGCGGAGAACTGGCCAAGGAGCTTACAGAAAAGGGTATCTGTCTTGAAGAATATCTGAAAATCGACTCAAAATATGAGGATTAAAACCATAGTTAACGGCAGACTTTTCGTCTGCCGTTTTTTTGCCCTGTTTTTTGAATTTTATTTCCGGAAATTACTGCAATTTGCTACATTTGAAAAAGCCTATTGACAACATTGTAAATACGTTGTAGAATATTACTTAGGGTTGTCATAAACCTCATAATATAGAGAAATTTTAAATGTGTGAACAAATAACGTAGACAAAAGATAAGGCAATTTACAAAGGGTGATAAGATGGTATTCAGCAGTTTGGAGTTTTTATTTATATTCCTGCCTGCTTTTATGTTGGTTTATGCGGTATCATCCGCTAAATATAAAAATCTGGTAATTTTTGCCGGCAGTGTCATTTTCTACAGTTTAGGAGTGAAAAAGCCGGTTTATATTTTTCTGTTTCTTCTGACACTGCTGTTCGATTTCATAATCGCACAGTTTATTGAAAGCTTCCGGCGAACGTCAAGGCTATGGCTTACAATAGGTGTTATTTTCAATTTCTGGTGGCTGATCTTCTTCAAATACTGGGGATTCGGCACAGAAAATATCAATTCGATCTTCCACGCCGGACTTACAGTAAAGGATATTATCCTTCCTATCGGCATCAGCTTCTATACCTTCCAGAATGTCTCATACCTTGCTGATGTATACCGTAAGAAGGCAAAAGCGGAAAAAAATCTTATAAATTACGGAGCATATATAAGTATGTTCCCGCAGCTTATTGCCGGTCCTATAGTTACCTATGAGAGCGTTGCCCAGCAGCTTCGCAAACGTACCCACAGCATTCGTCTTGTGGAAGAGGGTCTCAAGACCTTCACGATAGGCCTCGGATACAAGGTCCTTATCGCAAATCAGATAGGCGGCCTCTGGAGAGATATTACTGCTGTCGGCTACAACATAATCTCCCCAAGACTTGCATGGATGGGAATATTCGCCTATTCCTTCCAGCTATACTTCGATTTCTGCGGCTATTCGCTCATGGCTATAGGCCTCGGAAAGATAATGGGATTCGATCTCCCGAAGAACTTCGATCATCCGTATATGTCACTTACCATGACAGAATTCTGGCGCCGCTGGCATATGACCCTCGGCTCATGGTTCCGTGACTATGTATACATCCCCCTGGGCGGAAACCGCAGAGGCAAAAGAAGAATGATATTCAATACATTCTGCGTATGGCTGTTCACCGGCCTTTGGCACGGTGCAAGCTGGAACTTCGTCATCTGGGGACTGGTGCTCTTCGGCATTATCATGCTGGAGAAATTCTATATCGGCGATTTCCTCAATAAACACAAGCTTATCGGTCATGCTTATATGATACTCATCATACCGCTTACATGGCTGATATTCGCTGTGACTGACATGGATCTGATGAAGGAGTACTTCAGCCGCCTCCTCCCCTTTACACATAAGGCTGATTCAGTCCTCCGCAAGGATGACTATGTTAAATACTGGGATATATACAAGAAATACTTCATTGCAGGCGCTGTATTCTCAACAAGGCTGCCCGAAATGATCTATAAAAAGATAAAAGGCTCATTATTCGCCACACTGCTTCTGCTGGTGGTATTCTGGGCATCAGTATATTGTATGTATAAGGGAATGAACGACCCGTTCCTGTATTTCAGGTTCTGACAAAAGAGGAGATTATAATGAATAAATTCAAACAGTGCACATATACAGTTATCCTTCTGCTCACCTGTATAGTCGCTTCACCTATGATATTCAAGCAGATCTGGACTTCAAGCGCAGAGAAAAAGAAGGAAACTCCAAAGAAAACCGTAGAGCTCGACCTTAATCAGAACGGTGCAGAGCTTCCCACTGAGGCAGGACAGGCTCCCCCGGAACAGCCTGCGGCACCGGATACTCTTGCTACAACTCTTCCGGTAATGACTGTTACAGATATCAACGGCTCTGTGACTGAGATAACCACAACGACTACCGCTGCTGCACCAGCTCAGCCGGAAGTCAACTTCGTCAAGTCGGATTTCTCCTACTTTGATGACGCTCTGTTCATAGGAGATTCCCGTACTGTGGGCATACAGGACTGGGGCTCACTCGGCAATGCCGACTTCTTCTGCAACGTGGGACTAAACACGCAGACCGCCAGCTCTTCATCTGTTGACGGAGAGCTCTCATCAATGCTCAACAGCAACAACTACGGCAAGGTCTACATCATGCTGGGTATAAATGAGGTGGGCAACGACTTCAGCGGCACGTTCAACAATTATAAAAAGCTGGTTGAAAACGTCCGTGCCAAGGCTCCGAATGCTATTATTTATTTGCAGGCCAACCTCCATGTTGCTTCCTTCGCAGAGGACGGCAGCATCAACAACGACAGGATCAATACCCTCAACAGTATGATACAGTCGCTGGCCGACAACAAGAACATCTATTACCTCGATATAAACCCCGTTTTCGATGATGACTACGGCTGTCTCCGTGAAGACTGTACGGAGGACGGCGTTCATGTATTCGGTGTTTACTATCCGTCATGGTGCGACTGGTACGCTCTCCATACTATACAGAAACAGCCTACCGCTCCACTACAGCCTTTAACTGAGGCTCAGCCTGAGGAATAAGAATACAGCTGCCGCTCTTAACAGGGCGGCAGTTTTGTTTTCGTTGACAAGCACGGCAACGAATGATATAATTGACTAAACTTCAAAATACAGAGGATATAGAGATGAAAGCAGAGAATATAGTCAGGAAACGCAGAATGATCGCAGCACTGGTCACACTTTTTTCAACAGCCTGCATAATTATTTCAATTTTATTCATAACGCTCCTTTCGCCTGACAGAAAAAATGGTCAGGAAAGCGTTGTACATAGCAGCACACACATTGATACTACTAATAAAGGCTCAAAAATACAAGCCGGTTCCCATATTTTCTTCGGCACATATGAGCAGGACAATGACGCTTCAAACGGAAAAGAAGACATAGAATGGCTCGTTCTTGCCAATGAAGGGGACAAAGCTCTTCTGATAAGCCAATACGGACTTGATGACAAGCCATATGCAGATAATCTGAACGATACCCTATGGGAAACCTGCTCGCTGCGCAAATGGCTAAATGAAGATTTCATTGACATCGCCTTTTCTCCGGAAGAACAGAGCAGAATAATCAGTTCTGCCGTAACAGCAGACAAGAATCCGAAATACAGTACATCTCCCGGAAATGATACAACAGATAAAGTTTTTCTTCTGAGCATATCTGAGGTCGAAAAATATTTCAGTTCCTACAGCGACCGCCCATGTCATGGAACGGCTTACTGTCACGCTCAGGGCACGATAAAATCCAACATCACCGGATATTGCTGGTGGTGGCTGCGGACACCTGGCGACACGCCTATCTACGCCGTGGTTATTGAGGATGACGGTACATTGGAACTGTGCGGAGACCGTGTGACCCTCGGAGGCCAGGCTGTACGTCCTGCTATGTGGATAGATACAAATGACTTATAAGGCTGGCGGATATTCCTTGATCCAGAACAGACGGATGAAAAATATACCCCCTTTCTCCTTCAATGGTACTTGACAATTTT
>Ga0256404_1007602_pt1 | contig 16981 bp, 13 predicted proteins | sample RumenRJG_01DNA_FD_185990 | JGI IMG/M metagenome (GOLD analysis project Ga0256404, IMG submission 185990) | Bovine rumen microbial communities from Lethbridge, Alberta, Canada - RJG_01 | ecosystem: Host-associated > Mammals > Digestive system > Stomach > Rumen | place: Canada: Alberta | collected...
ATGGAGTTGCTCAATGCGATTCATAAGAGCACGAGATCCAAAGCCGAGATTCTAGCATTCCTGGAAAGCAGAGCTTGATCAGTTCTGATTTGCCTTTTGAGTTGTAAAATCCTGGGAAGTTAGCATTAATCTACAAAATAACAAAAAAATCTGACAGCCGCGAAAATTGTGCACTCCCCCTTTTATGATTCTATGGTAACAAAAAGCCTGTCCCAATATAGGGACTTCAGTATAGAGAGTACACACCTTCATTCTTATTCCATTATTACGCCTTCCCTTAATGTAAAAAACCAACATTCATAATAACGATAGTAACTAGTTCCTATGATTAAATTATACGTACCGACATACGATATATCCAATTTCATATAATTAATTGAACTTATATCATTTGAATGATATTATATCAGCATACATAATTTCGATATATATTAACAATATCGCATATCGTTTCAGAAAAGGGGATTGCATTATGGGGTATATTGAAAACGCTAACGATTTCATTAAGGATAGAATAAAAGAAACCAACATTACACAAAAAGAAATAGCAGAAAAAATTCTCGGAACAAATCAACCGAATTTCAGCTCAGCTCTTAATCAGAAAAAAGGGCGCCACTTTACAATTGAGCAGTATATCGCATTAGCTGATTACTTTGGAGTTTCACTCGATACACTCTTTGGACGAGAAACTGCTTCAACTCAAATTAGCGCCAGAAGCATCGGTTCATGGATTATCGATTTGTTTAAATCCAAAAGAGCTATATTAAAAACAGTAACACTTCAGGAAACAGATGCTAACAATCAGTGGGAAGATTTTCCTACATCTACCGAATACCAAGCTCTGCTATTTCCAAATTATGATAATAACAGTGCGCGATTTGAAGGCTTTAAATTTGATAAAATGATTAATGGAGCCTCTGCATGCTATGACAATAGCGACAGTGATAATATCGCAATCAATGCCTTCATTAAAAAATACTTGGATATTGAGAACTTCAATTCAGAAAAAGGCATGCCAGAAGAAGCTTATAAAATAGTAATCAATACATACCTTAATGAATTGAGCTCAGACTCCTATTGTGCGCCACAGAAATTCAGAGAAAAATTTAAACCTACCGATGAGGATTTATTTACATAGCAAAAGCTCACCTCAGATTGGTGAGCTTATATTAATTACGACTCTGACAATAATTTTACTGCCTCTAACACTTCCTCTGCAGAAGCGTATCGTTCTGTTCTAACAGGGTTCATCCCCTTATCCAAAAAGTCTGCAATTGTCTTATTATCATTTTTCTCTACATTGGTTTTACCCGTCATAATAAAGTAAACAATAAGGGTTAATGCATATGTCTCATGATATTTATCATAATTTTCAAACCCATCACGAACTAACGCCGGATCATTAAAAGCGCCCTTAATTTCTGTATTATAAGACGTTAATGAACTGTCCGGTGTTTTTACTAATCCAAAATCAGATATTTTAACTATAACAGTGTTGTCATCGTATTTTTTAACCAAAATATTATTAGGACTTATATCACGATGAAGAAGATCTTTGCTTTGTGCGTAAACAAAACCTCTTAATACTTGTCTAACAATCCCCTTTCGTCTGGACCAACTCAATGAATCGTTATTTCTTGAAATATACTTTTGTAGCGTTTCATCCATGCACTCCATTATATATTCATGAGTTTCCTCCCTATATTTATATACCTCCACAATATAAGGTGACGAAAGCTGTTTCATCGTGTCAAACTCTTTTCTAAATCTAGCAAATTCCTTAGGCTCTAAATCTTTAAGTGCTCTTTTTAAAACGTACTCTTTATCATAAAACTTATCTTTATACTTAAACACTTGAGCATAAGATCCGCAACCAATAAGTTTTAATTCTGCATGAAATTCTGATTCCGGTGTAGACACCTGAACTTCATCCACCATAGAGAATAAGGGATCCACATAATATAATACTATTTTCTCACGATTTGGAGGTATTTCACTTCCTCCACTGTTACTTAGGAAATCTCTGCATTCGCAAAACAGTGATTTATAGTATTCTTCTATCTCAAAAGCATACTTTGTATCCTTTAAATTATTATATAAATCAAAAATAATTTCTATAACCGATAATAAATCCCTGCTCTCTTCTGCCCAATAATGAGCACTATATTCACCGGTCGGGAGTCTTTCATTCATCCTTCTACATAATCTATTAACTTCATGATGGGCTGTCTCAAATATTTCTTTAAGTGGCACTTTTTCCACCGAAGCATATAAATTAGAAAACTCTTTGTTTATCTCAAATCTTTGGAAAAACTCTCTATGCTTAGCCACTATCAAGTTTTCAATTAAATCCAATAATTCCTTCTCCTCTCAAAAAACATAATACTATATTTCAACATTAAAAAGGCGCTTTAACCCTTTCTTGTTCTTTGGCAAAACTCTATTAGGATTTAGACACCTTATATAATCTCCCATGTCACTATCATCAATATCTTGAATCATTGCTATTTCAAGATAATTTTTTGCACGAGAAGCTCCAACATAAAGAAGACGTTTATCTTCATCCGATTTTAACCCAATCATTGATGCATCAATGATTAGTATTGCATCAGCTTCAAGTCCTTTAAACTTACGAATAGTCGTGAAATGAATTTTTCCATCCTCTCTTTTTTCTGATAGGTGAAAACCAGCATAATTCTCGGTAAGATTCAAAAATGTGTTGCTCATAGTAGTCGCAGAAAGAATTGCTATTTTTTCTGCCGGCACCTCTTCTTTTTTCATCTTTTCTAAAAATCTTTCTACGATAACTTTAAGTTCATTTTCTGTAGAATAAAAACGCAAAAAAGGAACATCTCCATGAATCTCATTAAGAGAAAGATTGTCTCTACCTATTATGCTGCATGCCGTCTTAAATATTTCAGCCGTATTTCTACAATTTTTATTCAATACTAGCCTGCACTCAGCGTCTTCAATCCAATGTGGCTGCTTATTCTTCATAATATACTGGTTCTTATCATAAAAGACATAGAAACAGCCTTTTTTACTCCGTACTAAATCATACAAACGATTTAGCAAACGATCATCTAGATCCTGCCCTTCATCTACAATAACATTTTTATATTCCCAATCTTCTTTATCAAAGACGACCTCAAGATACTCCTCAAACTCTTCAAGTACTTTGTCTAATTCTAAATCTGATTGACCTATTATTTCATAAGCTAATGAATGAGCATTATGAAAAACTACTCCAGGAATAGTATTGTTTTCTCTCAAAGAATCCCTCAAAAAACTGTTATAACAAAGAAATAATACATTCTCACCTTGAGTAGATAGCATCTTTGCCTTTTCCACCGCTAATACAGTCTTTCCAGTACCTGCCAATCCGTGTATCACTGCTGTATCTTGTTCTACTAAGAAATCTAACAAAGCCACCTGCTGATTTGTTAGCCTTAGGTAATACTGCTCCGCCTCATTAATCGATGTTCCCAGCTTTGGAACCGCATGAAAATATGGGCACATAACATCCATTACAGCCTTAATATCTGTATCAGAAAGTGGGACAGCATTGAAATGCAGTTTTTCTTTCCAGAAAGCAAAACCTTTTTCTATAGCATTTTGCGCATCCAGCAGTGATTTGATGTCAAAAGTTATCTCTGATGCAGCTTCTGTTGGATATAAATCTGTACGTTTATATTCAATAGAAGGAAACCATACTGCATAACAAAGCATTGGCTTTTTAAATCTTACTTTGTACCCATAATTTCTCAATCTTTCCAACAATTCAAATTGACTTTTTCGAGCCTGGTCATAAGGAGATATTTCTTTCTGCCTACCTGTGTTTCTATTTGTTTGAATCCATGTATTATTTTTATACTCGATTTCTCCAGATTTAACCTCAATAACCATTATTCCTTGTACTGGGTGGAAAATAACAAAGTCAGCTTCGCCTATTGTTCTGTCATTCCCAATACTTATCCAGCTTAGAGAATAAAAAACTGTATACTCTTTTCCAAGAAGCTTTAACGCCTCATATACTTCTTTTTCACCAGGGCTGTTATTAAAATCATCTGGTTTTACATCCGGTATAAAGGTTGCCATGGTATCACTCTCCTATGTCTAATGCTCTTTTAATTAATACTTCCGCTGTATCACCTGCTTCAATACTGCTTACAAATTCTTCAAATTTTGAAACACGTAAATTCTTCTTTGTCTCCTGATCATTCAGAATCTTATCTTTTAAATCATCATCCAGTTCTTTGTTCTGTACATAAAAAATGGAACGATCCGGTGCTTTTATCATTTTAATATGTCCATTAGCACACATTTCCCAAATACTAAGTATTAAAGAATTTATGTTTTTTCCACTCTTTTTTGCAATAACAGATGTCGAACCATTTCTAGCATATTGCTTTAAATCGTCTATAAAAGACTGTCCCTCTGCAGAAATAGCTTCTAAACATCTAATTGACGATAATCCTTTAGCGACAACAGAATATACTTCATACTCCTGTAATAAAGCGTATGCCACTTTCTGATCTTCATTCATATCCTCATATGATATATGGCCGAAAGACATTTCTCCTCTAGGCTTTCTATCTTCATATAAATCAATCAGACTTTTTTCTGTACATAACGATTGATTTAACAACATTCGTCTTCCGCGCTTAGATTGATTTGTGTATAACAAATATCCATAGGCCTGTTCTCCATCTCTTCCACCTCGGCCTACTTCTTGATAGTATTGTTCCACCGTCTCCGATATTAAGTAATTCACAACGACTCTGATATCAGGTATATCAACTCCCATTCCAAACGCAGATGTTGCAAATACAATTTTGATATCACCATTTTGAAAGCCGTTCAGCACTTGCTCTTTATACTTGTCATCTGCCTTGGAATCAAAATATGCTACCCCTTCATAAATGTCTTTATATTTGTCATATAAAGTACGTGTAGTAGGGTGTTTTCCGTATACACGATGGGCAAATACTAATATTTTCTCACCCTTATGTTTTTCAATAATCTTCTCTAATTCCGCATCCTTGGTATCTTCTTTTCCATCTTTCAAATTAAAAATTTCAAGTTGAAGATTCTTTCGCCAAAGGTTTTCTCCTTTGATAGTTTTTGTAATATGGAAATCTCTAATAATTTGCTGCTGTTGTTGCTCATTCAATGTTGCTGTCAGACAAAGAACAACCGGCCAATTACTATCGCCAAAAATCCTATTAAGAAATAGTGGAATGTTTTTATAAGCAGGTCTAAACCCATCTCCCCATTGAGAAATGCAATGAGCTTCATCAATTACAATTAAGCCTATATTATTTTTCTGCTTACTTAAAACATACTCAAGATACCCATCACATGAAATACGTTCAGGAGAAGTAAATATATATTGGGGCATCTTTCCAGAAGCCATATCCGTAATTGTTTTAAATTGCTGTTTGTAATCCATGCCTGAGAAGCTAATTGTACTAATGCCTTTTTCCATCATTTCCTGACTTTGCTGATTCATTAATGCAACCAACGGAGAAATAATGATTGTAGTTTTTTCAGTACAAATACCAGCAACTTGGTATATCAACGACTTTCCACCACCAGTAGGCATTAAGCAAAGAGTATTATTGTTCTCAAGTAAGCAATCTATTGCCTCTTCTTGGACATCTCTAAATCCTTCTTTTTCACTAAAATATTTTTTTAATACTTCATATTTTGTCATAATCGTTACCATGGAGTATTGAATTTCAATACATCGTCATTACCTGTAAGTGTTGTAATTTTATCCTGGAATTCAGCTGTAAAATAATCATAAAAAGCATTTGTAAGCAGGAATCTATACTCAACTGGGAATTCCTTATGGAACCTACTTTGTATTTTGGCATTTAAAATATTAAAAATTCTATATGTGTACAGTCCAAATGTCTGATATGGATAAAAATAGTTATGTTCAACTTCTATAGTTCCTGTTTTCGAATGGACTTCATCCTTAACCATGCAAAACTCAGAACTATCACTAGGCATATCTATTCCTTTCATATCTGTTCCAGTTAAAAACAGTAAGGAAAAAATTCCCTTCTTATAATTTCCAGGAAATACACGCGGATACATATGATTTAAAATATTCGATACTATTCCAAATCCAAATACGCCTGTCTGATAACATGCATCTTCATTCATCTCAGCTAAACCATTATCTTCAATTGTCTCTATTCCAGACATGCGGTCTTCTGACATTTCTTGATTATAATCAGAACCAAAAGATATGAAATTGTAGCAAGTATCAAAAACCTTCTGACTTGGAGAACCATAAAATTTCTTTTTCCACTCATTAAGTGCTTCTGCTTTACTTTGAAGTGTCTTGTTAATCACATCACATTCTTTCTTTAAAGTTGTATTCTTGAAATCATCAAGATCCATTGCGTATTCATCTTCAAATAAGCTTAAATCAAAAATGTCGTGATACTTATCTGATCTCTTTTCATTTTTTTCAATAAGCTCTTTAACAAACGCACTATATGCGTATTCCATAACACCTTGATTACCAAAATTAGATACACTTATAAGAAAGTCATCCGCATATTTTTCAACATTTGGAAGCATTATTGACCAAACCTTTTCAAAATGATCCTGATCTTCAAACAACGCAAATTCCTTATCAGCAATTGGCCCCGATGTCATACTCTGTACCATAATACCTACCTCCGTGTTTTAAATTGCTTACTATAATATATCTACATACCACTTTCTGTTATATAGAGTAAAACGAACCCTTGCAGGGAACATATCTTGCCCCCTATTCTTCAACGACATGATTGTTCCAACCCAGTCCTTTAACTGTTCTGGAATTCTATAACACATGTATTTATCATCTTCTTTAATAGTGATGGTTGGTACTCCATTAGCATCCATACCTGCATTAACCACATCACATTCTCTCATTCCGTTTTCTATTTCTAGTCCAGGCTGCTTTCTAGCATCAATATACACTTTAGCGCCCCATTTATTGTAAAAATATTCGTTGTTTATAAGCTTTACCGGCTCTTTTTTTAGTTTATTATGAATCCTTGAATAATACTGCTGTAAGGCATCACATACAAATCCGTTATAATACTCCCCCTGCATTTCAAGCGATTTTTCCATTTCCTCCGCAGAAACATTATCTACGTATTCCAAAAATGAAATGAACGAAATTAAATCATCTGCATAGGTGCTAGCAAATGATTTATACCAGCTATCATTGATTTCAGACAAAACATGATGCAGTTTTCTATATACACTCCGCTTTTTATCATCAAGCCTAAACCAATTCTTATCTAAAAGTACCTTCTGTAATTCTTTATAATCAGATGTTAGTGCCACAGAAAGTGATTTCATAAATTTCGCTATAATTCCTGCCAGCATATCTGCCATACGAATTCCAAAAGCTTCTTTAGAATCTTGCTCATATGAATTTATATGCCCCATATCTATAGCTGCTTTAAGTGTTTTTTGTTCACTACCTTCTCTATCTATTATTAATGAATAGTGGTCTATACTTTGTTCCGTCAAGAATCTATCAAATCCATCAAACGACATATGATAGTCCCACTCAAAAGTACTTACAGCTGATAAATCATCTAATATTATCAATGCTTGCATAAAGGCTTCATTTTCACGCTGTTTTAAAGCTAGATTTTTCTTATTAGCCTCGATGCGATTTTTTAGAAAGCTTCTTATTTCATCTATAAGTTCTCCTGGTCGATTATACATAGCATCAATAACATTTTCAGGATGATACACATGAATTGCTTTTACTAAGCTATATCTCATTGCATCAATATCTACCATCAAATTATTACGATACTGAGCCAATAACTGCAGAAGAATGTACTCTACCTTGCTTTGAATAGAAAAGTATACGTAGATGTCATCATCGAATAAATCAAGAAAATCTGATACCAATTCTAGGTTTTCTTGCGACATGGATGCGAAACCATTTTTGAACTGTCCCAGTTTAATTGCGGAGCTTTTCAGTTCGCCCTTATGTTTTCGATCTTCATATTTATTCTCAAATTCAAGATACTTCTTTTCTAATTCCTGTTCTTTTTTCTCATCCCAACCGACTATTACAGTTATAAAATTTTCGTAATAGTTGCTATTTTCCAGCGTGCTTTGCGTAATATTTCTGCTATGTTCTGTTTCATCATAATAAAACTTGTAAGCCAACTATTCCCCCACCTTTTTAATAATATTGTTCTATATAACTATATGCCTGATCAAATACTTCTTGGTTTTTAAGCTTATACTTGATCCAAATAATACTTCGTAACGCCTTCTTTACTTCCTTTTGGCCTTCAGTAGTATTCTGCCAGCCATCAAAACGAACTATTTTAACGATGCCATCAATATCATTAACAATTCGCTCAACAATAATAGGTGTCTTTTCATTTCTAACACCATTAAACAGTTCTGTAAGTGCAGCTTTACCTCTATCTATCTCTTCTTCAGGTACAACGGTACGCTCAGCTCTTGCAGCTTCGCGCGCTAATGAAAGCAACATCTTAAGGAACTCGATACTTCCAATCAGACCTTGTTTATGCTGATCACGTAATTTTTCAAGTTTTTCTCCTAATTCAATATACTTTGGATCTTTGGAGTGTCTTTGAATCATAGCAACTAGATTGATTTCAACCTTCATGGTCGTTTTCTTAATATCTTTCTGAGCTGCAATAAAATCATCAATAAGCTCCGCATCCATCGTAATGATTTCATCCGGTTCTTCTGCTTCACCTACAATAATGTTCTGATGCACAAGCTCCATTGTTTTTGCGCCAAAAGCAGCCCACACTAAAGCTCCACGGCTATCGGTAGGTTTTACTGATTCATATACTTTTGCAAGCCACTTATAGTCATCACGATACTCTGTAAGACATGGATCTGGAGATAAAGCTTCCCATGCACGTGCAAGAACTCTAAAGTATGCCGCAAATCTATCTTTTGCTTTATCATCAGGTAGTCTTTCTTGTGCTTCAAGCAATACTTCCCAATCATCTTTACCAGTATCAATGCCAGTAAAGTAATCCATACAATCATTTACTAACTGAGGAAGTTTCTTCTTAACCTCTTCAATATTAGTAATAACTTTTTTCATACCTTCTTCATCGAAGTTCAAAGCGTTTGCTACATTATCAAAGATTCCAATATAATCAACAATCAATCCAAACGTTTTACCTGAATCATAGGTTCTGTTTGTACGACAAATAGCCTGTAAAAGATTATGATCTTTCATAGGCTTGTCCAAATACATTACCTGCAAAATTGGCGCATCAAATCCTGTCAAAAGCTTTGCTGTAACAATAACAAGCTTTAACGGTGTTTTAGGATCTCTGTAGTAATCTAAAAGCTTACTTTCTTCATCACGATCTCTTCTGTAGGCCTTATACTTATCAGCTTTATCATTGTTTGTATCCATTACTATTGTAGAAGCGTCTGGGCCTAACAACTTATCAAGCTCTTCCTTATACATAAGACAACAATCACGGTCATAAACAACCACCTGTCCCTTATAACCGTTAGGCTCTATCTTTTCCTTGTAATGTTTCGCTATATGCTCACATACTTTTTTTATTCGCTTTCTGTCATACATGATAGCCTTCATGTTGACTCTGCGTGAAAGCTCAGCCTTATCTTCTTCAGATAAGTCCTTTGTCATCAAATCAAATTCTTCATTGATTTTTTCTTTATCTACATGCAGCTCGACTGGCACAGCTTCAAAGTTAAGAGGAAGTGTCGCTCCATCACGGATAGAATCCGAGAATGAATACTTACTCATATATCCGCTCTTATCTTCTTCAGCACCAAATGTTCTAAAGGTATTCTTATCTACTCTATTGATAGGTGTACCTGTTAAACCAAAGAAGAAAGCATTAGGCAGTGCCGTTCTCATCTTCTCTCCAAGATCACCTTCCTGAGTTCTATGAGCCTCATCTACCATAAGAATAATATTGCTGCTCTCATTCAAGCACTTATCTACATCACCAAATCTGAATATTGTGGTGATGAGGATTTTACGCATATCACCTTCAAAGAATTTTATAAGTTCCTCTTTTGTACGGGCAGCTGCCATGTTAGGTATGTCAGATGCATTGAAGGTAGCTGTAATCTGTGTTTCCAAATCCAATCTGTCATCAACAATAACAACTGTTGGATTCTTCAATTCTGGAATCATTCGAAGCTTATATGCTGCAAATACCATAAGCAAGGATTTACCGGAACCTTGGAAATGCCAGATAAGACCTTTCTTTGGATATCCGGCCTTAACACGCTCAACTATAAGGTTTGCACCTTCATACTGCTGATAACGACAAATAATCTTATATTTTCTGTATTTCTTATCCGTTGCAAACATAGTAAAGAACTGGAATATATCCATTACCTTCTCAGGCGTAATCATGTCTACAACACTCTTCTGCACTGAAATAAGCGTACCTTCTGTTTTGTCATCAGGAGTATGCCATGGTCCCCACATATCAATAGGCATATTGACAGAGCCATACCTATAACACTTTCCTTCAGATGCAAAGTTGAATACATTCGTTACAAACATCTGAGGAATACTCTTCTCATAATCTGCAATATCCTTTGCTCCGTCTAGCCAAGTAATTGCATCACGGAAAGGAGTCTTAAGCTCACCAATAATAAGTGGAAATCCATTTACTAATAAAACTAAATCAAGACGCTTACCACCTTCTCTTGTTGGAAAGCACCACTGGTTTGTTACAACATACTCATTCAAAGCAAGGTTTTCCCTTGTCATAGTTCCGAAAAAACGAATAGGAACCATTCGTCCATCCTTGCCAAATGGGAAAGAGTTTTCTTCAAAAACTAATTTCTTAAATGTCTCATTCTGGGCTATCAAATTATGTGGTTGAGCTGATAATATCAAAGATCTAAGCTTATAAATGACTTCATCAGCTCGACTCGGTTCTTCTGCTATTTCCGGATTTAATCGTATAAGGGCAGCTTTAACCATGGATTCAACCATAACTTCTGAATCCTGACGCGGCATCTTTTCTGCCGGAATATATGTCCATCCATTTTTTTGTAAAACAGATATTAGCATCTGTTCAATAGTGTCTTCGTTTAGCATAAAAACCTCCTCGTAACATTACATATATATTTTGATTTATCGCTCTGTTCTACAAATGAAACAAAGTCATCTTGTATCGATAATGTCGGAACTGAAATCATAAAGTTTTCCAGCATCGGTAGCGTGATATACGGTATAGCCGAGCCTATCGAATTATCAACTATATAGGGTTTCAAAAAGACTTTAAAGTACTCCAATAAATACTTAATGTTTACCCTTGACGAAAATCCGCTTAGTACATATGTCCTTTGATAAGCATTGAATTTTCCGTTGTAGTAATTAATATGCCCTATCTGACTCCCGTTGCCGGAAACCAATATCGCTTCCGTATCAAACGCATACTTGTCTATTCGTTTGGGCTTGCTATCGCAGGTAAAAAATGGATATTCACCATCTGTCACTTCGGCATTTGCATTTAGTTTTCCTGTTCGGATTTCAGTCACAAGATCCTTCATTTTACTATCCTGCGGATACTTTCCAAACAGCTCCATAAATTGAGATTTGAAATAATCTCATCATCAAATTTTGATTTATCGCTCTGTTCCACCAGCGCGACATATTTTTCTTGCATTGATATTGGTGGTATATAAATCGGCATAGTTTTTAGTTTTTTTAAAATAACTCTTTTTATTGCTGTTCCAGTAATATACTCACTTTCAACTGCCTTCAAAACTTGTCCAGACATAAGATATTCCCTCATAAAACGCGGAACCATTTTTGCTTTATCTGGACGTAGAATCGCTATGGAAGATAATACTGCTTGCTCTCTTTCATCCTCAATTACAAAGGCCGTCTTAAAATAACTACCATCCTTTGCCACCAAAACATCTCCAACTTTAGGAACGCATCCATTAGCTACCATTTTGGCATATTCTTCCTCTCCTATAAGCTTGCAGTCCCCATAATCAAATCCTCGCTCCGTCATATCTTTAACAGTAAGCATCGGATAAATTCCATTTGCATCCTCTTTAGGACTGTAGTGCGAACCATCAGTCAGATAAGTACAAATCTCATCCAGTGATTGTGTTTGCCATCTTTTTTCATTCTGAAAGGGTACACCAAACATCTCGATAAATTGAGACTTAACAAGCTGATCTGTTGTTTCTAATAACTTTTTATATGCATCCAAAGTATCATTTATTGACCATAACACCTCAGCCAATTTTTTCTGCTCTTCTAAAGATGGCAGATTAAACTCCAGCCCTTTAAGATCACGCCAATTAATAGTAGGTGATAATGAACCCACCGATATTTTTATAGCTGCATCTAAAAAATAGTCTGAGCTTATAAACAGTGGAAAAAAATCTTTATTTATAACTTCTTCTTTAGGTCTTAACACCATTCCATGTGCTGAAAAAATTCCATCAAAAGGAGCAATTGCTACCTTTTTTTGATATGCCCTTCTTTTTCCAAAAAGGACATCTCCTTTTTTCATTAATAATTTTTCACCTTTTGGAGCAACATCTGAACCAAATCTTGTAACCTTGAGACTTCCAGAATCTAAATGCTCCAGTCCTAAGTAAGTATATTTATCTTCTTCTACTGGCTTTTTCTTTGCTGTGCTGTTAATTGCAATTTCATCAAATCGATATTTAGGCATAAATCAGTCCTCCCTTTAGAGGATGAATTATGAAATTCTTCAAGCTAAGTCTAAGCCCGATAAATTGAGATTTCACAAGTTCATCAGTTTGTTTTTGAAGTTTTTTATATGCGGTTTTTGTATCATTCATAGCCCACAATAATTCAGCTAATTTCTCCTGTTGTTCCATTTCAGGCAATTCAAATTCAAACTCTTTAGCGTGCTGCCATTTAACTCTTGGTGATAACGAGCCAGCAGATTTTTCAACAGCAAAGTCAAAGAATTTATCATTTTGAATTATAAAAGGTAACAATCTAGGACATATTTTTTCTTCTATCGCTGAAATGACAGTTATATCGCCTGAACATATTCCATCAATAGGTGCTACTGCTGCTTTCTTCAGATAGGCGCGTCTACGTCCAAATAAAACATCTCCAACATGAAAAACTTTTGTAAACGTGTTTTCTGCTCCCTCATCCCAGTTTGTAAGTTCAATTTCTTCTGGGATGATATGTTCTAATCCAACGGTAGGATATCCTGTATTATTCTTTAATGTTTCTTTTCTTTCAAAAGCAACATCACCTAACTTAACTCTCGACATTGCTTACCTCCTGCAATAATCTATTTAACTCCTCATAGCTTTCATGCATTGTATTTGACTTATGTTCCCAGCTTGAATAGATTTCATCAAACGATCTGCTATCGCTTTCAACTGCATCAGCATTAGACTTAACGTACAGCGGAATACTCAACGAATAATCATTTTTTGCAATATCCTCAATTGTCACAACTGATGCAAAACCATCTTCGTCAGCATAGTTTTCATAAGCATTAGCTATATGCTTGATATGCTCATCCGTCAAATAGCTCTGTGCATTTTTTCTTTCAACATCATTAACTGCATTAATGAATAAAACCTTTCCTCTATTCTCTGGTTTCTTGTTCATTTTACAAATCATGATACAAGCTTCCATCGGTGAGTTATAAAATAGATTTGCAGCAAGGCCAATTACACACTCTACATAATCACCCTTGACCAGCTCTGCACGCATACTACTTTCTTCGTTTCTGAATAAAACACCATGAGGAAAAAGTATCGCACATCGTCCCGTGTCCTCATTAAGACTTTTTATAATATGTTGTAAAAAAGCATAATCAGCTCTCCCCTGTGGTGGCACTCCTAAAAAGTTTCGACCATATTTATCAGAAGAAAAGGCCTCTCTATCCCACTGACTTATAGAATACGGTGGATTTGCAAGGACAAGATCAAACTTCTTTAACTCACCATTTTCAATAAATGCTGGTCTAGCTAATGTGTCATCATTTACAATTTCAAAATCCTTTATTCCATGAAGGAACAAATTCATTTTTCCAATAGCTGATGTAAGTGCATTAATTTCTTGTCCATAAGCACTTACGTTTCTCCATTCTTCACCCTTTTCCTTTAAATACGCAATCGCTGATATAAGCATTCCTGCGGAGCCACAAGTCGGATCATAAATGCTCTCTCCGGATTTTGGCTTAAGCATCTCTGTCATCAAGTGAACCACAGTTCTATTCGTATAAAACTCCTGTGCTGTATGACCACTATCATCTGCAAATTGTTTTATTAAATACTCATATCCCTGGCCCAATTCATCTTCTGGGCAGTTTGCTAATGATAATGTTTGTGAACTAAAATGCTCTATTAAATCCTTTAGCAATCTGTCAGGTAGTCTATTCTTATTTGTCCATGCAGCATCTCCAAATATTCCTTGTAGCTTATCAGGGTTAGCACTCTGTATTTTATAGAAAGCGTCCACCAAAGCCGATCCTATATTTTCAGATTTAGCTCGAACATCTTTCCAATGCGCTCCTTTGGGAACCATAAAAAGATGATTTTCTTCCCACTCTAATGCGCTTTCATCTCCGTCATATTCTTCAAGAATTTTTTCACATTCTTCATCATATACATCACTTATTCTCTTAAAAAATAATAATGGAAAAATGTATTGTTTATATGCACCAGCATCAATGCTTGTTCTAAGCAATACAGCTGAACCCCAAAGATAAGATTCAAGCTCTTCCTGGGTAATTCTTTTACTCATTGATATAGCCTCCCTTAATCAACAGTTCTTTCATTTTCTCCTCTGCATCTTTTACTTCTTGCAGTGCATCGAAATAATTCTGTCGAACCACTTCAGGAGGAACTACTTCCTGTTCCTTTTTCTCTATATACGTGTTAACAGACAAGGTGTAATCTTTCTCTCGTATTTCATCAAGAGATACCACCTTCACCTTTTCAATCTCATCTTTATAATTTGAGTAAAGATTGAACACCAACTGAATATCATCTTCTGACATGTAATTCTGCGCTCTCGCTGGTGTATATATATCTGTAGCATCTATCATACAAATCTTATTCTTATGATCTGGAACTTTCTGATTGTTCATAAGAATCAAGCAGGCAGATACTCCAGCACCATAAAATATTCCACCTACCAATGTGATAATACAGTCTATCTTGTCAGACTCAATAATCTGTTTTCTTATCTCACCTTCTTTACCACCATGGAATAAAACACCCTGAGGCATTACAACAGCCACACGGCCTGTTGCAGGATTCATAGACTTGATCATATGCTGCAGCCATGCAAAATCAGCATTAGAATCCGAAGGACATCCCCAGATATTTCTTCCATAAGCATCCGTTTCAAAAGCGGAAGCTCCCCATGCTTTAAGTCCAAAAGGCGGATTTGCAATTACGCAATCAAACGTCTGTAATTGACCTCCATTGATATAGTTAGGACTCCTTAATGTATCGCCCTGGGTAACCTTGAAGTCTCTTGCCCCATGCAAAAATAAATTCATTCTCGCTATAGCAGATGTAGAAAGATTTTTTTCCTGACCATAAATCTTTCCGTATGTCAGCTGGTCATTATGCATATAGCGTATAGCTTCAATGAGCATACCGCCCGTACCACAAGCTGGATCATAAACAGTCTCTCCTGCTTGCGGAGCCATAAGCATAACCAATAGTTTTACAATTGTTCTAGGTGTATAGAACTCACCCGCATTCTTCTTGGATAAATCCGCGAACTTCTTAATAAGATACTCATAGGCATCACCCATAACATCCGCTGCATAGTCATTATTACCAACTCGAATTTTAGACATATGCTCTACAAGATCTTTTAATCTTTCATCGCTAAGTTTCGTTTTATCAGTCCAGTTTGCATCATCGAAGCTGCTAAACACTCCAGCCAATCTATCCGGATTTGCTCTTTCAATGCCATACATTGCATTAACAATAGCAGTTCCAACATTTTCACTAACTTCACGAACATCTTTCCAATGGCAACCTTCTGGAATCACAAAACTGTGATTTTCCGGAAATGCTGCATACTCTTCATCACCATCAGATTCATCTAACGCAATCTGAGTTTCCTCATCATAAACATCCGATAATCTCTTGAAAAAAAGAATCGGTGTTACGTAGCTCTTATAATCATCCTGATTAATTGGGCCACGCAAAATATTGCAAGCCTCAAACAAATGCGAAAACAATTGTTGGCTCGTGGTTTCTTCATTGATATTTGTATTTATATCCACTGTCTCTAACTCCTTGTGACATTGATTTCTATTTTTAATTCTGATTTTAAATCTTTAGATGTCCCAAAAGACGGACTTCCAAATAATTACACAGAACTATTTTTCCTATCTACGCTAATTATGTCTCCGAAATCGCAATCCAATTCCATGCAGATCTTTTCCAAGATACTCATAGACACAGTCTCACCCCTGCTCATCTTGGCAAGTGTACTGCTACTGATTCCGATGTTTTCGTTCTCAACAAGATCCATCTTTTTCATGTTCTTGTCGATCAATAATTTCCATAATCCATTATAAGATACAGCCATATAATTCCTCTCTTATGGGGATTACCCATCTTAGTGAAGGACCCGAAAGTCCTCATAAATAGTCCTAGATTACATTATACGCCCACGTTCGTGCAATTTCAAATAGTATTTTCGACTTTTCGAAACTCTACTTCGAATTAATCAGAATGGAATTTTGTTTTTATAACTATAATTTTATTTAAAAGTTTCCACAGGATTTCCGCTTCGCGCGGCACCATCTTCGATGGTGTTAGGGCGCGTCTTCGCAAAGTGGTTGTCTAGAAAGATTTGTTATCTCGAACAAAGCCATAAACACTGCATTTCATACAACATCAGTTCAAAAGTTTTCTAGATAACTTATTACAGCTCCGATGGAATTTATCCTCCGGAGCTGTTGCA
>Ga0256404_1007603_pt1 | contig 16977 bp, 1 predicted proteins | sample RumenRJG_01DNA_FD_185990 | JGI IMG/M metagenome (GOLD analysis project Ga0256404, IMG submission 185990) | Bovine rumen microbial communities from Lethbridge, Alberta, Canada - RJG_01 | ecosystem: Host-associated > Mammals > Digestive system > Stomach > Rumen | place: Canada: Alberta | collected...
AGGTTGCCTTGTTTCCGGTGATGCTGCCGCCGTTCATATTGAACGTTCTGCTATCGGCGACGAACAGAGCGCCGCCGTTCTGGGCCGTGCAGCCGGTGATGGCGGAACCGCTGTTCATGGTAAAGGTTCCGTTATTCTGGTAGACGCCGCCGCCGCTCGCACCCTGGCAGCTGGTGATGGCGGAACCGCTGTTCATGTTGAAGGTTCCGCTGTACTGGAAGACGCCGCCACCATTGCCCACGGCAGAGCAGGATTTGATGGTTCCGCCGTTCATGATGAAGGTTCCGCTGTTGTTGATATACACCGCGCCGCCATTACTGGTGCTTCTGGAGTATTGCAGCACAGCGCCTTCGCCGAGCTCGACGGTTACCGCCGCCTTGATGTTGATGATGCCGCCGTTATCAGAGGTACTCTTGCCCGATTTGGAGCCGCCGTCAAGGGTGATGTTTTCCAGCTTGAGGTTGCCGCGGGTGGAGACGATGGTACCGGTGACAGCGCCTCTGTAGATCACGCAGCTGCCGGTCTTGCTGGGATAGCCGTCCTCCTGGGCCGCATCGGTGCTTGCGGTTGTGAACGTGATATTCCTGCCCTTGTCCCTGCGTTCAGTCGTGAAGCCATTTTTCAGCGTATAGCTGTCCACCAGCATCTTGACGCAGTAATCCGTGCCGGTATATTTCTGGGTGCAGTCCGGCGTGGTATAGAGCTCCGGGTCCTCAAACGCCAGCGTACTGAACGCATAGGCCCGATCATATTCATTTCTGGAGCCCTTACCGTTGTCGAGCTGCATGTAGAGCGCCGGGCTGCCGTCAGATTTGTACAATAGGTGTCCCTGGCCGTCGGTGATCTTGCAGATCCATTCCGCGTCCCAGACCAGCTTGGCCTGTTCCACCTTCACGCCATAGAGCACGCCGTCGTCGCCTTTGAACACCGGTTCGCCGCCGGACACGACCGAGTATCCGGACTGCGCCACGGAGCCGAACTGCGTGCCCCTTACCTTCGCGTTGACGACATTGATCTCGCCGCCGAGGTTCGAGAGCACCGAGACGCTGGTCTGGGAGTTTTCGCTGCCGGTCTCCGAGAGCCTCAGGTTGGAGGAAGTACCGTTGCTGGTCGTGTTGTTGAAGACCGAGGAAAGCTCCCGGCTTGTGCTGCCGGCGCCACCGACGAACAGCGTCTTGCCGTTGGGAATGTACGCGCCCGCCGCATTGGTCGCCGTATTGGTATTGGTGGAGAGGCGGTTGTTGGAGATCACCGTATGGTTGCGCAGGGTGAGATTGCCGCTGGTATACACACCGCCGCCACTGCCCGACGTGGTATTGCCCTTGACCGTACAGTTGTCGAGGAGCAGCGTGGTGTTAGCGCCTCCGTAATACACGCCGCCACCGTTGCCACTGTTCGCGACGTTGCCAATGAACTTGCAGTCATTGACCTCAGCCACCGTCGCGTTGGCGTTGGTGATGGCCAGGCCGCCGCCGCCGTTGCCGCCGCTGGTGTTGTTCTCGAACTTACAATTCGTGACGTAGGTCTCCAACGCGGCGCTGCGCAGGCCGCCGCCATAATTGGGATTGCCGTCGATATTTACCGTCTTGCATCCCGTAAAGGTGCAGTTGGTCGCCCGAACCTCGGAGTGCAGGGTGGAATTGCCGCTGTCATAGATGTAGATATTGCAGCCGCCGCCGTTGCGCTGGCTTGCCGTACACCGTGTAAAATCGCAATTTGTCAGCGTCACATCCAGGGCGTCCAGCTCCAGGCCGCCGCCGGCGTGTGCCGAGCAATTCACAAAGCTACAGTTTTCCACTCTCGAAACAGACTCTGTCTGATAGTAGCACTTCCAACCATGTTTGCCGGTTGTATCATCGATCCTGTGGAATACCGCGCCGCCCTGGTCGACGGCTGAGCAGTTGGTGAACGTGCATGCTCCGCCTACGCCCAGATTGAACGTCTTGGTGTTGGTCCAGATCGCGCCGCCGCCCTGTCTGTTTGTCGTAGAATTGGATTCGCAGTTTGTAAAATTAGTATTATCCACGGTCAGTGAATTATTCACCGACTTATTGTCCCCGCTGAACTCAATATACACTGCGCCGCCGTTGTTCGCCTTGAAGCTCCTGAAATCCGCATTGTTGATGGTCACTGCGCAGTCCTTCGTCTTGATCGCGCCGCCATCGCCGAAGAGAATGGCGTCCTTGCCGTCAAAATTGAGGTTTTGGATGGTCAGCGAGGTATTGATATCCGCGTCCGTGGCCGTGATGAAGGAATTGCGGTTGCCTGTGGCGCGGCTGATGGTCGCCCTGGCGTTTGTATCGTCGGCATACTTATAGTTTCCGGAGACCGCCGTGGACAGCGTGACGTTGTAGCCCCTGGGAATCCTGGCAACGTCCGAGGCGGGAATCTGATAGTCCACCAGCATTTCCACGACGGGATTCTCCAGCTGATGCTCGGCGATGTAGTCCATGGCCTCCGTCAGCGTCGGGAACAGGTGATCGTCGGTGATCTTGCAGATGGGCTTGGCCTCGCCGAACAGGTAGGTCAGCGACGCGCCCGCCGCGTCCGGGATCGTGCCCTCGCGGGTGAAGCCCGTCAATTCATCGTGGGTCAGATTATATTGTTCGGCCGCCGTGCCCGTGATGGTGCACTTGATCTCGGTCAGGGCGGCGCTTGCCTCATCCGGGAAGCTGCCCTTCAGGGTGCACGCCTTGCCAATGGCGCCCGGGAAGAGGAGCATGATGGACCCCTCGGGCGCAAGGGTCAGGTCTTTCATGTCGATGGGGAGGATGTCCTCCATGGTCCTGCCGTCCTTGGTGATGACATAGCCGTAGCCGGTGGTCGTGACCGTGCCGTCGCTGTCCACCTGCTTGAAGGCGTTGCGGTCCAGCACCGTCAGCTCGCTCACCGTCAGGGTATACGCGGTGTTGTTCTCGATGGTTACGAACACCGGGGTGGTGTAGTAGAGGACAAGGGTGTCGTCCTCCGAGTCGTCTTCGCTGTTGCCGTCGATGTAGATGACCTCCCCATCCCTGCGCACATAGCCCCATTTGCCGCCATCCACGTTCCCATACCAGTTGACGTGGGTCAGGAACTGCTCGAACTCTGTCGCCTTGACGTGGAGCGCGCAGCCATACGCCATGATATCCGTGACGGACAGCGTATCCTTCACGCTGGCGTACAGCTCATTGGCGATGGTGGAGACCACGTTTTCGCTGGATTCGGGATAATACGTCTCAGGCCCGTAGATTTTCTCTCCAACCCGCGGCGGGAAGCCGCCCTTGAAGGAGCTGACATACCGCATCTCCACCTTGATCGGCATGGACCAGATCAGCGTTTGGGTCGCGGAATCCGCGCGCACCCTCAGGTTGGCGGAGCGGTCGTTGTGGAAGGCCGACACGTTATCCGCACTGGTATACGTGCCGAACTTCGCGCTGGCCGCGCCGCGGTTTTTGAACAGGTCGGCGGTCATCTCGCCGGGGACATAGATGCCAATGTAGGCGTCCTCGCCCAGCCCCTTGGCGTTGATGACTTCATAGGTATCCTGGTCCAGGCAGACGTTGCTGGCCACGGCGTCGTCCCCTGTGCCGAGGGTGTTGTCCCGGATGACGATGTCGCCGGAGAAGCTCAGGCGCGCATTGGCATCCTTTACGCCCACCGCGCCGCCGTTCGTGGCGGTGTTTTGGGTGATGCTGCCGCCGGAGAAGCTGGCGGCGCCGGACTCGACGTAAACCGCCGCGCCGTTGGTCGCGCCATTTTGGGTGATGGTGCCGCCGGACACGGTGACGGAGCCGCCGTTTACGCAGATCGCGCCGCCGTTGCCCGTGGCGGTATTGCCGGTGACGCTGCCGCCGGACACGGTGACGTCGGCGTCTTCGGCCAAGACCGCCGCGCCGGTGGTGGAACGGTTGCCGGTGATGCTGCCGTCCTTGATGGCAACGGTGCCCGCCGTGGCGTGGATCGCCCCGGCTGTGGCGTTCTTCAGCACCGCGCCCTCGTCCACGGTCACCGCGCCGTCGCTGGCGATCATTGCGCTGTCAGCCTCCACGGAATTGCCGTCCACGGTGATGTTCGTGAAGGTCAGGCTGCCGTGGCTGGTGAACATGGTGTCGCCGGTCTTGCGGGTGATGGTATAGGGCGACTCCGCTTCCACTGCGGAGGTCAGCGTGATTTCGAGGCCTTCGGGGATGACGACCTCGTCCGAGGCGGGCTTGATGTAGTCCACCAGCATCTCGATGATGGCGTAGTTGAGGGGATAATCCTCAGCACTCGCGTATGCCACCGCGTCATGTATGCTGTAGAATTCCTCCGTGCCGATTCGGCAGATGGGCGGCCGCCGGTTGGTGACGGTGACGGCGGCCTCAGTCGCCTCAGTGTCGATGGTGAAGCTCGCCGTGCGGTCGGCAGCGGACAGGCCGTTGACCTTCTCGCCCGCCGTGAACCCGGTGGTGATGTTGTCCAGCTCGCCGGTCTCCGTCAGGGTGATTTCCACCCCTGCGGGGACATAGACGACATCCGCGTTGACGGACGCGCTGCCGCTCACATTGACGGTCCGGGCGCTGCTCGCGTCGATCCGGATGCGCTGTTCATCCTTGTAATCGTAATAAGGCTTGTTATCCTCAGAGAACTTGACGTCGAAGGTGAACGTCTGGGACCCGGTGACATAGCTGTCCTCAAGGGCCTTCGTGATGGTCAGCGGCACGACCTTCATCCACACGATCTCGCCGGTCAGGGTCGGGTATTCGCCGATGCCCGTGTCGTGGGCAACGCCGTACAGGCTGGGGTCGCGGTCGTTGACGAACCGGGAGAGGCAGTCCATGACATTGGCGTTGTTCTGCGTGGTGTCGCTGTTGTTGCCGGTGTAGAGGCCGAAGGCGTCCATATTGCCGCCGCGGGAGTCATAGGGCTCCGCGCCCGCCTCGCCCGACACGTACACGCCGATGGCGGCTTCGGCGGTCAGGCCCGTGGTGTTGATGATCGCGGCGGTGTTCCGGTCAAGGCAGACGTTGCAGGCATCGCCCAAAGTGTTCTGATTGCCCGTCACCTTCGCGCTCCCGGAGAAGTGCAGCTTCGCGCCAGTGCCGCCGACACTCACCGCGCCGAGGTCGCCCACGTTGTTGACGATGCTGCCGCCGGTCATGGTCATGGTCGCGTTGTCGGCCACGTAGACCGCGCTGCCGCTGCCGATGGAGCTGGCGTTTTGCAGGGTGGCCCCGTCGTTGACGGTCAGCGAGCCCGACGCCACCTGCACGATGCCGCCGTTTGCGCTTGCGGTATGGTTTTCCTTGTCGCCGTCCAGGGTGATGCTCTCCAGAATGAAGGCGCCGTTGGTGGTGAACATGGAGCCGTCGTTGAAGCCGCGCCCGCGCCGGATGACAGCGGGGGTACTGTTGCCCGCATAGGGATAGCTTTCATCCGTGGCCGACGCCGTGGTCAGGGTGACGGTGGTGAGCTTGCTGTTCTTCGTCACCGCTTCCGTCAGCGTATACTCCGGCACCAGCATCTCGACCCGATACGCGGAGGGCTCGTCGCCGTTGCGCAAGCGCAGCACATTGGCGTTGATGGCCGCAAACGCCGCCTCCAGCGTGGTGAATACCGCGTCGGCGTTGGTATTCTTGTCGCGCATCAGATTGCGGTTGGTGTCCGCCGTGACCACCTTGCAGACATAGCGGGTGTTGGTGAAGGTGATGGTGTCGTCCGCGGTGACCCTTTCGATGGTGAAGGTACTGGCTTCCGTCGCCGCGTTTTCAGCCTTTTCCGCCGTCGCCGCGGTGGCGTAGTTCGGGTTTGCCGCCTCCGTGACGGTGAGCTTCGCGCCGTAGTTCACCGTCACGGTCTTTTCCGCGTCGGGGCTGATGGAGAGGGTCTGCGCGTCGCCGTTGTCAATGGTGTAGGTGAAGTCAAAGGTCCCGCTGGTCGCGGAGGAATCCACCAGCGCCTTTTTCAGGGTGATCGTGAAGGTCTTGAGCTTGTTGGTGAAGGTCACCGCTGCGGCGTCCGCGGACACGGACTCGATGGTGTGGCGCCTGTCCTCGGCAGGGTTCTTGGCGTCGTCGACGTACACGTCGTACTTCTCGGTCTCGGCCTCCTCGAGGATCAGCTTCGCGCCCACGGGCACGGTCAGGGCCTTCGTGGCTTTGTGAGCCAGTGTAAAGGTCACCTGGCCCTGGTCATCGGTAACGCCGTCGTTCCCCTGCCATGCGTTGAAGCCCGCGATGGGGGCGTCGCCGTCGAGCAGGGTGGCGGTGAAGGTGAAGTTCTCCGCCTCGTTTTCGGCGGGTGCGGGATCGACGGCCTTCCTGACCGTCACGGTGGAGACGCGGCGGGTGTTGGTGATGGCTGCGGTCTTGTCGTTGTCCAGCACGATGGACACGCTGTTGCCGCCGGTCACGCTGATGCTCCTGCCGTCCTTGTCCCTGGCGGACATGGCGAAGCGCGCCGTGACCAGATCGGGCTCGGCGATGGTGTAGTTCCCGCGCTTCATGGCGTGCAGGGTCGCGCTTTCGCCGTCCTTGAGGCGCAGCGTCAGCGCATGCCCTTCCGCCGTCACGGTGGAGACGGTTTCTCCCTTGAGGACGGTATACGCCGCGCCGCCCTCGATGTTGTCGGAGGTCACGGTCACGGTGAAGGACGCGGCCCTTGTGGCGGTGTCGCCGTTGGCCACGGCCTTGCTGACGGTCAGGTCAAAGCCCTTTTTGCGGTAGATGGCGTAGACCGTGGGCACGTCCCTGAAGGCCGCCCAGGTCTCGCTGTCGAGGCTGTAATAGACCTGGCTGTTCATCAGCTTGAGCTGCAGGGCCTTGTCGGTGGAGCTGGCCTCCAGCGCGCCGACGCTCGCGGCGCTCGCGCCGCCCACGCCGATGCGGTAGTAGTCCAGGGACAGGTGCTCCGCGCCGTCCAGGTCCGGCGGCAGGCGGTAGCCGTCCGCGGCGGACTGGCTGAACACGAAGGGCGCGTCCGTCACCTGGAGAGTCGTGCCCTGGGCGACGGTTACGCCGTTCAGCTGGAAGGCGCTGCCGTTGCGCGTCAGCGAGTTGAGCTTAGTCAGGGTCCCGTCCGGGGCCTCCTCGGCGTAATAGAGCTTCGGCATCTCGCAGTAGACGAAATACAGCCCATACCCATCCAGCGGCAGATCGGTCTGACCGTCGATGAGGAGCTCATAGTGATTATCCTGGATCCGACCGTAGGACAGGGAGCCGAGGCTGCCCGCCGCGGTCACCGCGCCGCTCTCGTCCTCGGTGCCGTAGACGATGCCCGCCAGCGTGTAGACCGCGCTGTCGCCGGTGAAGAGATCGGGCAGGGCGGCGGCGTTTACGGTGACCGTGCCGCCGAGGGGCAGGGACAGCGTATAGTCGTCCGCCGTCGCGGTTCTCAGGGCGGTATCGCGATTGACGATGCCGCCGTTGACCGCCAGGGCCACGTGCGCCTCCACGGTCAGCGGGGTGTGGGTGTTGGTGAAGGTGACGGTCTGGTCGGTGCTGGTGGCGGAGGTGGTGTAGGTCCAGACCAAATTGCTGGTCTTCGTGCCGCCTTCGCTCGCGTTGTCCGTCTCAAAGCCGGTCTTGGGGGTTTGGGTGATGGTGACGGTCTGGGTGGATTCGGAAACCGTGTAGCTCCGATAGTAATAGCCCAAATTATAAGTATATCCTGTACTTAAAGGAACTTTGGCGAAATTGTAGAGCGTAGTTATTGTTTCCTGATCGTTATTTGACAGATGATATACTTGCGTTGATGTCTGGGTGGTTGTTGTATAGTTTGTCTGCGTATCACCCGAGGGACGGTGTGTATAAATACGAGTTTTGCTATTATATTCATATTGTTCTTTTAGTGTATACGAGTTTGTGACCTGCTTCACCTCAACCGTATACTCAAACGCCTCGCGCATGTCCGCCTCGGTGCCGCGGGTGAGCTCCTGGAGGGTGATGATGGTGGGCTGGGATTTGAAGTACACCACGTAGAGCTGGATGTCATAGCCGCAGGCGGTCCAGGTCGCGCCGTCGTCGGTGGAATACTGGAAGCCCCTCCAGGTATTCCGCACCCGCAGGCTGGGCCGGGAGGCATCCGTGCTGGCGGGGGAGGTGACGAAGTGGAGGTTTCCTTCGGCAGCGGCGTTTTTATCGCCGATGGCGAAGGCGTAGAACGGATACTCCGAGGCGTTGGTCGCCCATGCTTTCGGCGAGGTCACATTACCGGTCATGTCGTACACGCCCGCGGAGGCCGTCTTGGGCGCGGCATTTGCTACCGTCACGTCGGCCAGCGCGCCGCTGGTGTCCATGGACTTGTAGCCGATATTCAGCGCCTTGGGGTTTTCAAAGTACACGAAATACAGCTCGTCCGCGTCGGGCAGCGGCGCGTCGGGCTTGCCGGTATCGGCGTATTTGACATAGACGCGGCGCTCCTGGACGTTGAAGTACACCCGGGTGACGGCGTCCTCCTCGCTCAGCGCGGACAGCTCCGCGGTGGCGCTCTTGATGGCCGCGAAGGCGAATTGATGGGTATCGGGTACGGACAGATAAGCGGTGTTCGCCGCGATGTAAGTTACCGCGACGCCTGCGTCGTTGGAGTGAAGCTCGATGGCCGCCTTCACGCGCCAGGAATCGTCGCGCTGGACAAGCGCCTCCGCCGAGGCGTCCACCGCGTGGATCGTCAGCTGGATGGGCGCGTCCCAATAGGCGAACAGGTGCAGCTCCCGGGTCACGGGATCGGAGAAATTATAGGGGATGTGCTGCTCCGAATAGCGCTCATCCATCCAGTAGTGGAAGGTGAGGTTCTCCGCGCCGGTGTACTGCGGCACCACAGAGGGCGCGGCGACGGCGTTGTTGACCAGCACGGTCTGGTAGTACAGATCGCGCGCGTCGTCATGGGTATAGACGCTGCTGTCCCAGGTGCCGCCCCAGTTGGTGTCCGTATGGTTCAGATGATACCAGACCTTGACCTTCCACTCGGCGTAGAGGGTCACAGGCTCCTCGGTGTCCACGTAGTATTCGCCGCTGAGGTCGAAGTGGTCGCCAGTGCCGTCCGCTTTCGTGTTCCAGCCCGCCAGCACCGCGTTTTCAAAGGCGAAGCCCGTGCCGTTGGAGAGGCGGATGCCGGAGTTGTTCACCAGGTTGCTCACGGTGAGGGTGTCGGCCTCGGTGTCCGCGTCCACCCTGACCGCCGGAGCGTGTGCGTCGGTGGGCGCGCCGGGATTGGCGGTCTCCGCGAGGCTGCCGCCGTTGGCGTCGTAGATGATCTTCGCGGTGCCCACCTGACTGTACACCGCCTCGAGGATCAGATACCTGCGCGTCTCGCCGTTCACGACCTCCGCCCGGGCGTACTTCGACTGGAACTCGAAGGACTCGCCGGGGAAATAGACGGTCCCGTCCGCGCCGCTGACGCGCCAGCCCACGAAGTTATAGCCCTCGGGCGGGTTGGCTGTGCGGGTGACGACCATGTCGGAGTGATCCGCGTAGTCGGCGTCGTCCAGGATCCTGAAGACCTCTTCGTTGCTGTCGTTGCCGTCCAGGGTGCCGTCGCCCGCGTCGTAGCGGATGTAGTAGGTGCCCACCTGCTTCCAGTGCAGGCGCAGGGTCATGTCGTGGTCGATGCGGGTGGCGAAGTTGTAGAGCTCCTCGCCCGTCTCGTTGCCGTTATCGTCGTAGCGCACCTCGTACCAGTTGGCATAGCGGTATGCGTCCTCCAGCTGGGTGTAGCGGGTGTTCAGATCGACGATGGCGGGGTCGCTGATGTCCTGGGTATAGTAGGCCCTGCGGTTGGCGATGCCGTCCTCGCGGGCTTCCCACGCGTCCGACAGCCCGTAAAACGCCCTGTCGCGCACCGCGTAATACCAGTCGCCGTCCAGGGATTCCACATAGTTGCGGGTGGTCAGCCGGTATTCGTTGACCTGCTCCGTGGTGCCGTACTGCTTCCAGAACCAGGTGGAATAGCTGCCGTCGGCGGGATACTCGCCGCCGTTGGGGTCGAGCTGGATCAGATAATACTTGCCCTGCCAGCCGGCATAGATGCTCATGTTGGCCGCGGGCATGGTGGTCAGCAGCACCGCCTCGCTCTTTGCCCTGTCCGACAGGCGGTTGTATTCGTCCGCGTCGAAGTACACGCGGGTCGTGCATTCCCTGTCCGCGTACCAGCCGGAGAACTCGTAGCCCGGGCGGGAGGTGGTCGGCGCTACATCAGGCTCATACGGTGCCAATGCCTCTCCAAATCGGACTGAATGCGTGGCAAGAGTGGAATTATCGTAGGAATCCACAAAGGAGAGGGTCTTTGTGTCGCGGGTAAAATAGACCTTTGTCTTTGCTGTCAGGCTGAATCTTTCACTGTTTGCAGATATGTTGATCCAATTTCCATTTCCAATGCGGTACCGAACCGGAGTAAAACCGGTATAAATCCCATAGAAAATTCCGGGAGGGACGCTCGTTCCGTTGCCGTAGACGACGTAGCTTTCCGGCTCCCCGTTGAAATCGGGTTCCTCTCCTTCGGGCGTTTCCACATAGTACTGAATGGCTACCCCATCGGTCACAGAGCCGCTTTTAATTGCGACAGAGTTTTCAGTAAACTCATAATAAACTGTTGCAAGGTAAGTCGTACTCAGAGAATCCTGACTGGGAGATAACCAGCGATCATCACTTGGCCATTTGTAGCCATACTTGCTGAGCGACTGACCGTAAAGGCCTTCATAGGTCGTCGTTTGCTCGGTTAATGTGTATACGCTACTACTTGCATACCAAGTCCAAGAAAGCTCGACCAAAGTATTATTTGTCCCAAATTTAGCATAATAGGTCGTCGGGTAGTTGAGATTTTCCGCGGGAGTATAGGTGTTTCCGCTCCTTGTATATAGTACGGTGTCTTTAGATGCATAATAATAATTGCCATTGTAATAATAATAAAACCGCAATTGGTAATAAGAATTCCCATATTTAACAAGAAGCCTGCCATCATTGCTTGCGTATACCTGCTGGTTGCCAGGCGTATAAGTCGCTGTATATGTACGTGTCACGAAATCAAACGTGATCAGATCGCGGTCATAGTACACATTCAGCACAGTGGTGCCGTTGCCATCCACCACGGCGCTGGCGGTGGTCAGATTATTGTTCAGGTGGAAATGGGAATAGTCGCCCGTCCCCGCGAAGCCGGTGTAGTCATCGGGGGTCACCGTGGCGCCCGCGGTGGCGGACAGGACATGGCTTTCGGCGAAGTCATAGGTCTTTTCCGCGTCGGCGGCGTTTTTGTCGTCGTCGATCTTCTGACGCCAGATGACCACGGTATAGGTGGTGTCCGCAGAGGTCCACTTGGCATAGATACTCACATTTTTGCTCAGCTTGAGCTTGCCGTCGGCCCAGGCGAGGCCATCCACGCCGGTGAGGTCGGTGCTGGGAGTCAGTGCGCCGCTGGCGTCGGAGAGCTGGACGGTGCAGGCCTCGTCGGCGTACCAGCCGGCGAAGGTATAGCCCTTGCGCTCGGGGATATAGTCGGCGAGGCTTTCGAGGGCTTCGTCGTTGTAGAAGAATTCCGGGGCAAAGTAGGTGGCCCCCGACCCGGAGGGTCCGGAGATGAAGGTCAGCCAGTCGATGTGGACGAACACGGGATAGAGGTCCACATTGCCGGAGATGGTGACAGAGCCGGACACCCGGGGCGTATTTTCAGGAATGAAGGTCTGGTCGCCCAGCTGTTCGGCGGTGAGCTGGGCCCAGCCGCGGAAGGCCATGGCGGGGGCGGTGGATTCGTCGCCGCTCTGACTGGCGCTGGAATCGTCGTAGGCCACGGTCACGTCGTCGATGGCGATGGTGGTCCGGCCGTTTTGCAGCACGCCGCGCCGGGTCTCGGTGACGGGCCATGTGTTGCCGTGATACTGCTCGTGGAAGATGACATAGGCATAGTTGGAGAACACCGCGAAGAGGTGGATCTCCCTGCTTTCGGTGAAGGTCTGGGGGATGTCGTTGTCGAAGTCGAAGGGCGCGTCCTTCAGCGCCGTATGGCTGGTGGTATTGCCGGAATAGGTCTGCTCCTCAAACCAGCCGGTGAAGGTGGAATTGGGCGCGTCCTTAATGGAGGGCAGCTGGGGGGTGACCAGCTTTTCCCCCGCCTTGATGATCTGGGTGAAGGTGGATTCGCCGCTGTCGGTCCAGATCTTGTATTCCTCGTATTGGGTCTGGGTGGGGTCGGTGGGCACGAAGAAGCGGTAGGTGTAGTGGTAGACCACCGGGTCCGTGATGGCGTAGACCGAGAAGCTGTCCGCCTGGAAGGTGACGCTCGCGCCGTCCACGTCGGCGGCGATGCGTTCGGTCTCCTCGCCGAAGTGCAGCACACTCAGCGCGTCGAAGTCGCGCGTCTCGTCCAGCAGGCGGATGGTCACGGTGACCTGGTCGTTGGGCTGGTAGTGCGTCCCGTCCGGGCCCAGCAGGGTGATGTCGAAGAAGCGGGCGTAGTCGAGGGTGTCCGCGTCGAGGGCCTCGATGGCGCGGGCAAGGTAGGCCTCCCGCTCGTCCCCGGACAGCTCCCGCACGTCCAGCGCGGCGTCGGCGGGGATGCCGGTGGCGGTGTCGTAGGCGACGGTGACGGCATAGGTGTTGCCGTCGGAGGCCTCGAGCTGCTTCTCCAGCACGATCTCGCGCACGGCATAGGCGGCCTCCAGCGCGTCGGCCAGGAAGGTGACGGCGTCGTCCCCGGCGCTGACGACCTCCACGGCCTCGTCGGTGTCCAGGCGGCGCACCTCCACCGCGCTGCCCATGTCCAGCGCGGCGCGGATGGCCTCGCTGTGGATGCTGACGGTGACGGGGGCGTCGGAGAGGGGCGCGAAGGGCTGACCCTCCGGGTCGGCGACGGCCAGCGCGCAGGCCAGCAGGCTGTTTTCGGCGTCGTCCTCGGCGGGGATCAGCGTTACCGCCGCGTCCACGGGCAGAGCGCCCGACAGCACGATCAGCGCGTCGTCCAGCGCCACCGGGGCGACCTGGTATTCGGACAGGCCCAGCTTCACCAGGGCAAAGCCCTCCCACTGGGCCGGGTCAAAGGTAAAGCTGTCGCCGGGGTTCAGCTTCTCCAGCACGGGGAACTCGGACAGCGCGCCGTTTTCGATGCCGTACAGGGACAGATATTCGCCCTCGGCCAGCTGGGGCAGGCGGCTCAGCGCCGCGTCGATGCCGTTGCAGGCGTCGTGGGATACGATCTCATAGGCCTCCACCATCAGCTGGTGCCGCGCGATGTCGACCATCGTGGGGCGCAGGCTCACCGTGGCCTCCGCGCCGCCCACCAGCGACAGGCGCAGATGCTCGGTGTCGTGACCGGCGGCGGCGCGGGCCCTGGCGCGGCGGGGCTGCATGTCGCCGTTGCTCAGCATGGGCTCCGCGGCGAGCGCGGGGCCGATGACGATCAGGGTGGGGTCCAGCGCCTCGGGCGCGACCTCGTAGACGGTCTCGTCCTCGACGGCGGCAATCTCAGGCTCGGAGATGATCTCCTGAAGCGGCGCTTCCGCGATGATGGCCGCCTCCGGGGTCTCCAGCGGTTCGGGGGTCAGCGTGGGCTCGAGGGTCGCGGCGGGCTCGGGCGTGGCAGTGGGCTCGGGGGTGGCGGCGGGCTCGGCGGTCGCCGCGGGGGCGATGCCGTCCAGCAGGATGAGCTCATACATGCCCTCGGCGGTGTAGACCACCAGCCGGGCCTCGGCGAAGTCGCGCAGGGCGGTGATGATGTAGTCGCCCTCCGCGGGCTCCACGGACAGGGCAGGGGCGTCCCCGTTCTCGGTGCCGGGCAGCGCCACGGACTGCGTCCCGACGTTCGCCAGGCCCACCGCCGCCAGGATGTCGCTCAATAGGACAGAGCTGTCGCCCAGACGATAGGCGTAGACGGGGGCCTCCTCCACGGCGTCCGGCCCGGCCTCGGCGTCCAGCTCGAAGTCGTCCAGCGCCTGGGTGGCGTCGTCGGGAACGATGGCCTCGGTGAGGCGGATGCTGTAGAGCCTGTCGGCGGTGTAGACGGCCAGACCGGCCTCGGCGAAGTCGTTCAACACGTGGATGCGGTAGTCGGTGACCAGGCCGTTTTCCTCTATCGGCTCGATGAGCAGCTGCTCGGCCTGGTTCTCCGCGGTGCCCAGCTGGCCCACCAGCTGGATCTCCTCCATCGGCAGGGGCAGCTGCACGGTCTGCAGGACCTCGCTGAGCAGCACGGCCTCGCGGTTGCCCAGCAGGAAGGTGTAGGCATCGCCCGTCCCGGCGCTGCCCTCCGGCTCCGGGGTGCCGTCCAGCTGGAACTCGTGAAGCTCCGTCACCGCCGGGTCCATCTCGGCGGCGGCCTCGGTGGGGGCGAGGGCAAAGCCGTTGAACAGCAGGGTGAAGATCAGCAGCAGGCTCAGCCACCGCTTCACCGCCCGCCCGTTCACGGGCGCGGCAAGGCCCGCCTGCCGCTGCCGCGACAAGCGCTCTGCCCTGTCTGTATTATATGTAATGTTTTTCATAGGCAACCTCGCTCTCTGTCCCCCGGAGGACGCGGCCCTCCCGCGCATACTATGCGCAAAAACGCCGGCTGACCCCGTGGGAGGCGGGCCATTTTTCCCGCCCGTTATGCAAATGGGCATACTTTACCCTACTATATACTTTATCACCTTAATTATAACATGCTTTCATATGCGCGTCTACTGTGTAATTTGTGTTTTTTGTGAACAAATTGGAGCCCTTCAGGCGTTTCGCCCGAAGGGCTCCATATCAATGGAACAGCAGATTATACAGCCTGCCCTCGTCGTTGCGGCGGAGGATGCAGAAGGTGTAATCGGTGGGGTAGGGGTAGTCGTTTTGACGCCGGGAGGTGAGGATGTAGGTGAACTTGACGTGGCACACCAGGCAGTCCTCGGAGAGCACCCAGAAGTCGGAAACCTCCATGTCCTCGAAGCGCTCCTCCTTGTGGGAGGGGGCCCAGCCGTTGTTGAACTTCTTGATGGTCTCCTCGGCGGGGGAGCCGGAGAGCACGTTGTCCAGCGCGGCGTTGCGGGAGACGTCCTGGGTGGTGTACTTGGCGATGCGCTGGGCGGTCTTGACGATGGCCTCGGTGTACTGCGCCTTCATGGCCTCGTCCTCTCGGGGGCCGCACACCCAGATGCCCGGGGTCTCCTCCACGGGGGTCAGGGCGGTGCCGTCGGGGGCGGCGACGGCGATCTGGGGGACGTCGTTCTCCGAATAGAAGCCGTATTCCGTCAGCGTGGGCGCGGCGACGCCCTCGGGCAGGAAGTCCTCGGGCAGCAGCGCGATGCCGGTCTGGGTCACGTCCTCGGCGCTCAGCGTCCTGCCGTCCACGGTCACGGCGTACTCGGGCAGCGCCCGCACCCGGTAGGGGGCCATGTTCGGGTCGGCGGGGGTCACCTGGGATTCCAGCGCCACGTGGGTGGTCACCGTGCCCAGCCGCCAAAGGGTGTTGTTGTGGGCGGTGGTCTGGCCGCTGGGCACCAGGGTGAAGCTGGCGAACTTCTGGCCGTCCAGGGTGACGGTGTAGTTCAGCACGTCCTTGTTGGAGGAGAACGCCTGCAAGCAGTCCACGCTCTTGCCCGCCGCCAGCTGGGACAGGCTGTCCACGTAGAAGGCGCGGTCGCCCCCGGACAGCTCCTGGGCGGCGGCGTCCAGCTCGTAGAGGCGGTCATAGTCGCCCTGGGCAAACAGCGCCGCCACCTGGTCCGCCACGTGGACGGGCTGGGCTGATTCATAGTCCGCCGCGAAGCCGTCCAGCCAGCGCCAGCCCACGATCATGGCGATCAGCGCCAGCGCCACCAGCGGGAAGTAGACCCGGTAAAACCAGCTGCCCCAGAGCTTGCGGAATTTTCCGGGCAGCTTCTTCAGCTTTCCGGGCAGCCGCTTCAGCTTCTCGGGGAGGTCGGCAACCCAGTCCACCAGCTTCTGGAGCCATACCGGGAGGTCGTCCTCCTGCGCGGCCGGAGCGGGCTTCCTTTTGACGGCCTTCTTCGCACCCTTTTTCGCGGGAGCCGTCCCCGCGGGCCTGGGCTTTGCCGCCGCCCCGGGCTTCGCCGCGGCCTTGGGCTTTGCTGCCGCGGGCCTGGGCTTTGCCGCCGAATCGGTTCGCGTCGGTTGCGCGGCGTCCGGGATGTCGATGGGACCGGGCTGTTGGATGTTCTTATTCTCTTCCATAGGGTCGTCTGCCTTTTTTGTTGATCGGAGTGGTCTGCCTTGCGCGGGCGTCACCGCTTCACCACGAAGCCCGTGGGCATCTTGCGGGAGCCGGTCAGTATGACGCCCTTGTTGAGGTATTCGCCGTCGTAGTACATCAGGGAGGAGGAGCCGCCGTCCAGGTTGATGGCGTTGACCGCGCCGTACTCCAGCATGACGCTGATGAGGTCGGCGTAGGTCGCGCCCAGGGACGAGGCCTGGCGCCCGTCGATGACCAGCATCAGCACCGCGCCGTCGGCCCGCTGGCCGATGGCGGTGCGGGGGTTGAGGCCGGAGGAGGAGCCCTTGACCCGCGCGGCCTCGCCGTTGACCACCAGGGCAGGCCCGAAGGCCAGCGCGTCGCGGATGCCCTTCTCCAGCGCCTTGGTAGAGCTCATCTCGCCGATGACCATGACGTTGTCCTGGTTGAAGCCCACCACCACGTTGTGGTCGGAGGAGCCGCCGGATTTGTTGAGCACCTCGCCGTTGGAGATCACCAGCCCCGTGGGCATGCCGCCGTTGCCGACGCCGCCGCTGTCGGAGAAGCCGCCGCCGTTGATGGCCGCTATGGCGTCGTAGCGCTCGGCGATCTCGTACAGCTCAAGCCCCGGCTTGGAGTTGAAGTTCTCCCGGCACACGCCGGTGATCACGCGGGAGGGGTCCTGCACCACCATCATCCAGCCGTTGTAGGTCGCGCCCTCCACGTCGAAGATCTCGATGCCGTCCCCGGACACCAGCAGATTGGTGGGCGGCGGCGTGGCCGCCAGCGCCGCCTCGCTGCCCGGCTCCGGGGTGGGGCCGGCGATGACGATCATGGAGGTGTCCGTCTCGCTGGAGCCGCTGTCCACGGAGTTGCGGGCCA
>Ga0256404_1007605_pt1 | contig 16972 bp, 12 predicted proteins | sample RumenRJG_01DNA_FD_185990 | JGI IMG/M metagenome (GOLD analysis project Ga0256404, IMG submission 185990) | Bovine rumen microbial communities from Lethbridge, Alberta, Canada - RJG_01 | ecosystem: Host-associated > Mammals > Digestive system > Stomach > Rumen | place: Canada: Alberta | collected...
ATAAAATTTCATTAACTCATACATCTCGCAGCATGGCTGCTCGATGTACGCGTTGGCTTTCAAAAGGAAATATGGACATTCATGCGAGCATGTTGTCCATATTTCCTTTTGAAAGCTTTATCGCGCAAAAAGAGACACCCGGAATGGGTGTCTCCAAAATTACAAAACCAGCTGCTTGTATAGTTTTGACAATATTTTAATATCCGTCATTCGATGAACCGGAATACAAAGACTGCAGAACAGTCCGAATATTACAGCATGAATGAGAATACGAAAGATGCGATGATAAGAACTATACCACCACCAAGACGTGATGAAAGCTGTGAGTATGCGATAAGATCCATACGGTCAGCAGCACCGAGACAAGCAAGGTCTCCGTTTCCACCTCTGTTAGCCATGCAAAGACCTGCTGTGATAGCTGTATCGATAGGATAGAAACCAACAAGGTAACCAACTACAGCTGAACCGATAACTGCACCTACAACGATCATAAGCGCCATAAGGATGTTTGATGGAGATACTGCATTGAAAAGCTCTGCAAGATTGAAATCAGCACCCATACCAACCATGATGATGATACCAAGCTGTCCTGAGAAGAAGCTCTGGAGTCTCTTTGCACCTGCACGAACTCTTGCAGGAATCTTACCTGTAGCGGCAAGGATAACTACGAAGATGATCATGTAAGCATACTTATGGATAGCTGCGCCTGCGATCTTTGGAAGGAACTTGCCGGCCATAAGCTCACCAACTGAGAAACATGCGAATGCAAGAAGAAGCGCACCTGCAAGGTCAGTATTGTCTGTTGAAACCTTCTCATCATCTCTTACAAGGTTCTCTGAACCACGGATAAGAGTCTTCTTATCTCCGGTAAGGGAAGGAACTTTCTCACCAAGAGCATTAAGTCCTGCTGATGCGATGATACAGAAGATGTTTGCAATTGTAAGAACAATGATTGCGAATGAATAGTAGTTTGCTGCTGCGTCGCCTGTTACCTGCTCATAAATCTGTGAAAGAGGTACGGCACCAGCACCGTTACCACCACCCATGATAGGAAGTGTATACTTGATAAGTGTATCCTTAAAAGGAATTCCGAAGATAGCACCTGTGATGCCGCCGAAAATAGTTGCAACAAGGAGACCGCCAAGAATAGCAGGAATATAACCTGCAAATGACTTCAACAGAATATCTCTCTCAAGAGATAGAACTGATCCACAAATCAGCATGATGATGAACAGCTCAAGGAAGTTTGCATCATCTGAAATAAATGAATTGATAGCATCAAGTCCTGCCTCAGGAATGAGACCGAACTGCTTAAGGATAGCTACACCGAAGAATGTAAGAAGAAGACCGCCACCGATATATGTGTTCCAGATAGGTATTCTCTCACCAAGCTCGTTAAAAATAACAGCGAGACCGAAGCAGATACCAAGTACTGAAGCCATGGTAGTAGCTGCGATCATCTTAGGACCATCATCGCTTGCCTTTGTAATGTACATAGGTGCAAGTACGAGAATGATACAAATAACTGCCAGCCATGCCGGCTGACCACCGAGCCAGAGCCCGGTTCTTGCGTGTTTGTTGTCTGCCATATTAAAAAATCCCCCTTAAAAATTGAAGTGAAGCAGCTCACTTCTTTTTGAAATATGACGTTCCGGTTTATCCCGGAAAAAATTTTGTCCATCAAAAAAATGGACACGCATTTATAATACGAGTCCATTTTAACATGATAATATTTATTTCTCAATCATTCTTTGTGCAAAAATGACACGAATCCCGACACATTATAAAAATAAATATCTGACACCTACACCCTTAGCCTTATGAATTCACTCCAATAAGCCGATTAATTACTTAGTGATCAGTAAAACCAATACAATATTCTGAATAGGAAATTGAATTTTTTTCTTATACAATACAAGGAGACGCAAATTATGAAAATCAACGAATTCTGTAACATGACGGAACTCTCTTCTCTTATCAGCAGCTGGTCGGAGCTTACCGGTTTGGATGTTATGATAAAGGATACAGAGGGCGATATCCTGGTATCAACTTCTTCAATTAATCAGGCAGAAAATCCGGACAATCCGGCGGATGATGAATTTGGAGAGCTCGATACAGTTGGATCCTCCGGCAGAGCCACTACTTCTGATATCCTTTTAAATGACTCTGTCATCGGAACAACCGTAGTTACCGAATCCTCCGGCGATTCTTCTGTAAATACTGCCGCCGCTGTAAAGCTGCTTGATGAACTGATAAACAATTTCATTCTGTCACAGTACTTTAACTTTGCAAACGGCAATGTCCTTTCAAATCTTTCCGAAGGACTGACACAGACAGTAAAACTAGTCAAAGAAGTCATTACCAGTACAAATAATCTTAAGGACATTCAGAAGCGTCAGAAGATCGTAGCTATCAATGCAAGCATCGAGGCTGCCCGTGTTGGTCAGGCCGGCCGTGGTTTCGCCGTAGTTGCAGAGGAAGTAAAGAAGCTTTCCGACTCAAGCTCTGATGCAACCGGAAAGATAGAGAAGGTCGTAAACAAGATTCAGTCCATAGTTTCATCTCTTTCTCTTGCAAAAATCGAGGAACCCTGATTTTTATATTTAAATCTGATTCAAACATAATTTATGTCCGCTTATGAAACGGCGGATGATGTTGACTATTATGAAGAAAAAATTTCTTATGTCGCTGTTTCTGTTGGGAACAGCGACTACTGTAATTTCATATCCGATACAGAGCTTTGCCGCTCCCGAAGCTTCCGAAGAAGCAGAAGCAGCGGAAACCAGCGCTGATGGTGAGCCTTCAGAGAGCGGAGATGGCACTGAAACCGAGGAAACACCTCCTGAGACAACCGCTCCGCCACCTGACAATTCTTATTATGTCATCGTAAGCGTTGAGGATGGGGCCAAGCTGTATCAGCAGGCATCTTCCGACAGCTCCCTGAGCATAAACATTCCCATCCCCAAGAACACCATACTTCATATTCTGGAAGAAGCCACTGATGAATCCGGAGTCACCTGGGGATATGTGAATTATGCCGACCTCAAGGAAGGTTATATTAAACTATCCGATCTTTCAACAATCCAGGCAAAGACCGCCAAGGAAGTGGTTGAAGATAAGTTTAACGGTAACTGGGGGCAAGACTTCGTAAAGGTAAACGGGTCAGGTACACCGGTGTCCTTCAACTCTCTTACTCCCGAAGAACTGAAAGCTGCTGAAGAAAGCAATGCCGCAGAAGAAAAAAAGGGAAGAACCACAAAACCTGCCGAGTCGGCTGAAACTTCCGAGGGCGAGACCAGAGAAGACGGATCTCCGGTTATCGAAGTATATATGGAGACCAACGAGAACGGTGAGCCTGTTCCTGTGGAAACTGACGAAAACGGTAATATAATCACTGCTGAATCCGAAACGGAAGCTGCTGAACAGAAATCCGGCGGTTTCTCGATTTTTTCATTCTTCATCGGATTTATCTCAGTCATACTTCTTGAGGTGCTCGTGGCAGGAGCTATGATCGTTATCAGAAGACTGAAGCTCAAGAAAAAAGCAAAAGGCGGGGGCGATGAAGCACCCATGCCTCCTGACGAAGGTGATGGCGGCGGGAAGAAGAAAAAAGGTTTCAAACTTCCTATCCCTAAGATTTCTCTTCCTAAGATCAAACTTGCAAAGATCAAGATCGGAGGTAAGAAAAAGAAAAAGGGAGACGACGCCGAATGATATAAGGCTGTCGAGTTACGTATATCGTAATTCGGCAGCCTTTTAAAATGAAGAAAAGAGAAATTTTCCATTATCGTATGTCTTCCGGTATTTCCCTTTGATCAAAGATCCCGTGTCAGAATCTGCCTGCTCTGATTCTTAATAAAACTATTTAAAAAAGGACAACCGCCACGTTTTAGGGGAACGTATGGCGGTTGCCTTCACATTGGGGATGTTTATATAAAGTAGGGTCACTACCTCATATCAATGATTTTTAATTTTCAAACTCTGATCAATACTTATCTGCTCCATTATTTGAGGCATATTTCTTAAGTGATGCAGGATCCACGTTGCTGAGATCCATTCCATCCATATCGGAAGGAATAAATACATCTCCACCACCTGTCACTGGTCCCGCCTCTTTCTTTGGCTTTGGTGCTGCCGGAGCTGAAGCCTTTGGCGCTGCCGGAGCTGCCGGTTTTACGCTGCTTGCAGCAGGCTTCGGTGCTGTCTTCTTAGGAACAGGAACATTAGCATTCTTATATGCGGAATCCGGTATATAGTCACTGTTAGAATTCTCATCTGTCATAACAGGAGGAACATACTCGGTCTTTTTCTTCTTGCTGGTATAGGTTGAAGCCGCACCCTTTAACTGGAATTTATTAACAAGTTCATTAAGGATGTTAGCCTGTCCGGAGAGCTCCTCTGCTGCCGCTGCGGACTGCTGTGCCGTCGCTGAGTTTGTCTGTACTACAGATGATATCTGGTCGATACCCTCAGTTACCTGAGCAACTCCCTTTGCCTGTTCGGTAGATGCATCTGAGATCTCATCTACCAGATTGGTGATCTTGATAGACTTCTCGGTAACAGAATTCAATGCTTCTGCAGTTTCTTCCGAGATACGTCCGCCTCTCTGAACCGCCTCTATGGTCTCTTCGATAAGAAGTGCTGTATTCTGAGCCGCTTCCTGAGATTTCTTCGCAAGATTTCCTACCTCATCCGCAACTACCGCAAAGCCCTTGCCGGCAGATCCTGCACGGGCGGCCTCAATAGCAGCATTGAGAGAAAGAATATTGGTCTGGAACGCGATATCATCGATGGTCTTGATGATCTTGGAAATCTCATTTGATCTTTCAACGATATCCTCCATAGCAGCCGACATCTCTGCCATCTTGGCATTGGAGGTCTGGACTGCCTGTCCTGCGCCTGCACCGAGATCGGAAGCTTCCTTGGCCTTTGAAGCCGTAACCTTGATCTTGTCGGATATTTCGTTCATGGTCGCAGAAAGCTCCTCAACAGATGAAGCCTGTTCTGTCGAACCCTGTGCAAGTGCCTGTGCACCATCCGAAACCTGTTCAGCACCACTGGATACCTGCTCAGATGACTGACGGATATCGAGCATGGTCTGATTCAGTTGTTTGGTGATCTGCTGCATGGAATCAAGCAGCGGTGCATAAGCTCCTACATATTTACCGTTATCACTCAGGTCAAGAGTAAAGTTTCCTCTGCTGATCTCTCCGAGTTTATTCTGAAGGTCATCTATTATATTTTTGATCCTGTCTATTACTGTGCCGATTCCACTTATGGCACCGCCGATCTCATCCTTTTTGTCATAGTTAAGATCAATGTTGAAATTACCCTGTGCAACATTTCCGGCTGCGTCAGAAATCTTCTTAAGCGGTGCCAGATTCTTACTGATAAGTAAGTAAACAAGTACACATAGAATAACAACTATTACAGCCGATGCTGCAAGAATAGTATTTCTTATCAGATTTGCTGCAGCATTAAATTCCTTCACAGAAACAGCAGTCTGTATCCACCAGGTCTTCTTACCCATAACAAGAGGTGTGTAGAATCTCTGAACCTTTCCGGAACTTGAAGCAGTCACAACATTAAACTGTACACCCTTTTCCTGCTCTGCCTTTATCATCTTATAGGTTTCTTCATTGACAGTATCCTTGAACTGTTTTCCTATAACATCAGTGTGTGATGAATAAAGGATATTCTCATTTTCATTTATGACATTACTGTACAATGAGGGATACTCAGGATCTTCAACATTTATTGTAGAGAAAACTTCCGAGTAAAGATCTATAATAAAGGTACCTATCACTGTGCCATCATCCTTCTTTATCGGATAGAAGCATGTGCACATATTGACACCCTCTGCCTCATAGGAATCGGTGAAACCTTTGGTACCCTCAGTAAGAGATCTTACATAATAGGATTTTTCCTTATATCTGTCATAGGTATAATTTTCTATGGTATTGCTTTCCAGATCAGCTTTACTGAAATATGGGGCATATGCGCTCGCCCCTGCAGGAAATGCACTTGGTTCAAGGAAAAAACCTATGCCATAGATATTGTCATTTTTCTTTACATTTGAGTACAAGGTGCCCAATATGACGGCCTCGGCTTCAAACCAGTTAGGCGTCATAGGCGTTCCCGTTACACGGCTCTTTAGATCCATATTGGTGATACTAAGCTCCTTAGGTGAACCCGCATCAGACTTGAAGTCGTTTACGAAATAACCGTCCGGATTTCCATCATCAGTGATTATAAGATCTATAGCATTGTCAAGACTCTGTTTAATAACCTGTGTCCTTCCGAGAATAGCGTTGATCTTACTCGCATTAAGCTGAGACAAGGTCATAAATCGCTCTTCGGCAGAGGCATCCAGCTTTTTGCCGGAAATGATGGTTATGAATGTCGTAAGAACACCAAGACACACTAATATGGCAATTCCAACAATCAGCGACAATCTCTGACTGAGCTGCATATCCTTCTTTACTGCATTTACACGATTATTTTTTTGTTTCATCTTTACTACGCCTCACTTCTTGATATTTCGCGCACCTGTTACATAAACTTCATATCGGCATTAAGATAAACCATTATAAGAATAAAAAATCTTTTTATTAATTCCGGACCAATCCTTACGTATTAAGAATAAAAATTTCATACCAATCACTTATAAATGCCTGTTTCACTGCCGACAAATAACTATGACGGGATGATGAGTACCATCATCAGCAGAACATGTAGCGAACCGGTAACCGAAAAGTACTATATTCAGAAGGATCTGAATAAATCCGAGCGACGGAACGTCGATAAGGAGTCGTTATGCTTAATCTATATGGAAATGGTGTAAATCTGACAGAGCGCACCCTGGACTATCTTTGGGGAAGACAGAACGTCACCATAAACAACATCGCCAATGTTGATACCCCGGGCTTCAAATCGCAGTATGTAACATTTGAGAACGTTCTGGGCAGGAACATCCGCTCGGCTCAGATTCGTTCGGCCACAGGTAAAAGTGTTGAAAGAGCCATAAGAAGTTCCTATGCAGCGTTGCACACGACGACCAATGAATCCACTCGTCTTGACGGAAACAACGTAGACATGGATCAGGAACAGATCGAACTTGTTAAAACTACCTATGAGTATCAGATGATGGTTCAATCCATTAACAATGACTTCTCGCGTCTGAAAGAATCAGTGGCTAATTTTTAAATCTGTTCATTTGTTGCACAGGGTATATGAAGATCTTTTGCAGCTTGTTTTGGATTTTCATGGAGTAATTCCTTTTTTCTTAAGATTACTCTTATTTTTCAAAATCGTTTGACGAAATAGCTTGTAGTGTTGAAATTGTAATTTAAAGGTGGTACAGAACATATGAATGCAGAAATGGAAGGAATGCTTGATACCTATCTCTTTGAGACAAATGGTCTTTTGGACCGTCTGGATGAGATCCTGATGGAAGCCGAAAAAGTCGGTGAATTCTCTACAGATAACGTTAATGAAATTTTCCGTATCATGCATACGATCAAGGGCTCCAGTGCGATGATGGAATTGACTCCTATTTCCGTAATCGCGCATCGTATCGAAGATCTTTTCTTCTTCATCAGAGATAAGGGTATTGATTTCCTTAACCAGGATCAGAAAAAAGGTCTCTTTGATCTTATGTTCAAATCTGAGGATTATCTCAGAGGTGAAGTTGGAAAAGTCGAAGCCGGCGAGGAAATCGATCCCAATATCAGCGAGTTCCAGTCTGCCATAGATGCTTTCCTTAAAAAACTGAAACAGGAAGGTGACAATTCAGGTGACGCTGCCCCTGCAGCAGAAGCTGGTGGCGGCGCTCAGGCACCTGCAGCTTCCAATCTCCCCAACGATCCCAGTGCTCAGGTATTTATCCATGCTTTTCTTGAAGACGGCATAGGTATGGAAAATCTTCGCGCATTTATGATAGTAAATGCTCTTAGGGAAAACGGGATTGATTTCCGCTTCTATCCTGCAGATATGGATCAGAATCCCGACAGTGCCAAGGTGATAGTGGAGGACGGTTTTTACCTTGCCTTTGACTCACTCGATACAGCCAATATGGCAGAAGAAGGATTAAAGCAGCAGGCATATATAAAGAATTATGACGTTCTGGACGCTCCTAAAGCCGAAGACAAAGCTGAAGCTCCCGCTCCCGAGGCGTCTCCAGCTCCTGCACCGGAAGCGCCTCCGGCTCCTGCTCCTAAAGCAGCTCCGGCCCCTGCTCCGAAGGCACCTCCGGCTCCTGCTCCTCAGGCAAACAAGAAACCTGCACAGAAGAGCAGTGGTCCTGTGAAGTCCAGTCTTATCAGTGTAAATCTTCAGAAGCTTGATGCTCTTAATGATCTTGTGGGTGAAATTGTCATCACTGAGTCCATGGTCACTTCATCCCCTGTACTCAATCAGCTTCCTCAGGAAGAGATGGACAGTTTCATGAAGTCGGCACGACAGCTTCGTAAGCTTACTGATGATCTTCAGGATATATCCATGTCACTGCGAATGGTATCCATTTCCGGAGTTTTCCAGAAGATGAGCCGTATAGTAAGAGACATGAAGACCAAGCTCAACAAGGATGTCCGTCTTACTGTTATCGGTGAAGATACAGAAGTTGACAAAACCATCGTTGATGCTATTCAGGATCCCATCATGCACATCGTGCGTAACTCCATGGATCATGGCATCGAAGAAACTGCCCAGGAACGTGTTCAGGCAGGAAAGGATCCTCAGGGAGAACTTATACTCTCTGCTACACATACATCCAGCGAAGTAGTTATCGAAGTAAAGGATGACGGATACGGCATGGATCCCGATAAGCTTTTGGATAAGGGTGAAGAAAGAGGCATCCTTACAAAGCCTAAGGATCAGTATTCAAAGAAGGAAGCTCTCGGTCTCATCATGCTTCCCGGATTCTCTACCAACAAACAGGTAACCGAGTACTCCGGCCGAGGCGTTGGAATGGACGTTGTTAAGAAGAATCTTGAGTCTGTCGGCGGTACACTCAGCATAGATTCGGATCTCGGCAAGGGAACCACCATGACCATGAAGATTCCTCTTACACTTTCCATCGTAGACGGTATGAAGGTTGCGGTAGGTGATACCACTTTCACCATCCCTATCGCCAATATTCGTTCTTCATTCAAGATTGATAACGCCGAGATCATCCGTGATGAAAACGGAAACGAGATGATAGATCGTGACGGAGAGTTCTATCCGATAGTTAAACTTAACGAATTCTATTGCATCCATGGTAAGTACGATGACGATATGCGTGACGGAATCATGGTTTGGGTTGAATACGGAGATAAGAGCTGCTGTCTTTACGCAGATGAGCTCATCGGCGAACAGCAGGTCGTTGTCAAGCCGCTTCCTCAGTTCGTTTCAATCTTTGATCTGAAGTCAAGAGGAATCAGTGGATGTACTATCCTCGGAGACGGAACTATCAGTATCATTCTTGATGTACTTGGTGTTTACAATGCAGCCATTGAAAACGCCTGAGAGGAGGAGTAGACATGTCAGAAGAACTTAACACACAGGTAACTCAGTTAGAGGACAACATCAACGATGATCCCAAGAATCTACAGCGCTGTCTCACCTTCGAGTCAGGAGATCTGATCATGTACATGAGTACTGATTACGTTACCGAAATAATCACCGATCAGTATATCACCACTCTCCCGCTGGTTCCCGATTATGTAAAAGGAATCATCAATCTGAGAGGTTCGGTACTGGCCGTTGTAGACATTCGCCTGCTGATGGGGCTTGATGCAACAGAATACACCAGCAAGACCTGTATAATCATTTTAAATATTGATAATGTTCCTATAGGAATAGTCGTTGACAATGTCCGTCAGGTTGTGGATATAGATCTTGATGCCGTCAAGCCTATACCTATGAAACGTCAAAAGAAGCTTCTGAACGGAATGCTTAATATGGACGATGGCACCGTTGCAATGTCATTTGATTGTGATGCGCTTATCAACGCAAGTATCTGAACCAATTCAAACAGACAGCTATCCGGGCTGACCGGATAGCTGTTGCCATATAAAGGGGAACAAACGTGGTTACATTAACAGATGAAGATTTTAACCGTTTATATCAATATATCCAGAAAAATTACGGTATCGATCTCAGTAAGAAAAAGCAGCTGATCATCAGTCGTCTTTCCAATTCACTTACCGCAGAAGGATATGAAAGCTTCCATGATTATGTTGAGCTCATATTAAGCGGTAAAGATCAGGAATCAACTGTTTCCATGCTCAACAAACTGACCACAAACTATACCTATTTTTTACGTGAGAAGGAGCATTACGACTTCCTGTGGAATACTATACTTCCTGAAATAAAAAAGAAGCACGCCACTGACAAAAGCGTGTATATTTGGAGTGCAGGCTGCTCATCCGGAGAAGAGCCATACACCATAATGATGTATCTGCTTGAATTTTTCGGTGCGGAGGCTTCCAGATGGGATCTTCGTATACTTGCCAGTGATATATCCCAGAATATCCTGAATTCAGCCATGAATCCTACCTATGGTGAAGAAAGTCTCAGTAAGCTACCTCCCGCCTGGCAGAAGAAATATTTTGTAAAGACCCCTGACGGAAACTATACCATATCTCCTGCAATTAAGAACAATGTGGTATTCAGAACCTTTAATCTTATGAATCCCATAAAATGGAAGCATACCTTTGATCTTATCTTCTGCAGAAATGTTATGATCTATTTCGACCAGCCGACAAAGGATGCCCTGGTAAAACGTTTTTACGATGTAACAGATCCAAACGGATATCTGTTCATAGGTCACTCTGAAGGTCTGAATAAAGCAACCTGTCCATATAAATATCTGATGCCGGCTATATACCAAAAGGTTTAACATCTTATCTTTAAATGTGATATAATTATAAAAAGTATTAAAATTCACAAGCGCTCTTTTTAGATCTTGTGGATATTAATGTTATTTTTATGTAAAGGGGATGCCGCAAATGGGCGCAAACAAAAAAATCCGAGTATTTGTAGTTGACGATTCCGTTCTGTATCGTAATTTTTTGATAAACAACATAAAGGCAGATGACCGCTTTGAAGTAGTCGGACATGCGGTGGATGCTTTTGATGCCAGGAAACAGATACCTGATATAAAGCCTGATGTTATCACTCTGGACATCGAAATGCCCGGTATGTCGGGAATTGACTTTTTAAAGGAGCTTCTTCCGAAGCATCCTATCCCTGTCATTCTCGTTTCTACCTTAAATATTCGCGTATTTGATGCCCTCGCTTCCGGCGCTGTGGATTATGTTAAAAAGCCGGATTTCAGCGATCAGGACGCGGCTATATCATTTGTGGAAAGATTAAGAAATAAAATTTATGTAGCTTCGTTTTCCAAGGTTCGTATACCTCAGCAGGATACGATTGACCCCAGCAAGCCTATGACCGTATCCCAGGGCACTCTTCTGAAGGAGACTGCCGCAGGTAATCTTAAGGTTCCGATAGGATCAGCCCAGAAGATTGTTGCTATAGGTGCATCAACAGGCGGTACGGAAGCAATTCTCAGCGTTGTACGCAACTTCCCTGCAGACATGCCGGGAGTAGTCATCACACAGCATATGCCTGCCGGTTTTACCGCCATGTATGCAGAAAGGCTGAATCGTATTTGTAAGATGGAAGTACGTGAAGCCAAAAACGGAGATCACGTTAAACAGGGAGTTATGCTTTTGGCCCCCGGCGGTTACCAGATGAGAGTACAGAGAATGGGAAGCGGCTATACCGTCAGTGTAACTCAGGAAGAGAGGGTCAACGGACACGCTCCTTCCGTAGATGTTCTTTTCAATTCAGTGGCCCAGAATGTACGTGAAAATGCTCTCGGTGTCATCTTAACAGGAATGGGAGCCGACGGTGCTGCAGGACTTCTCCGCATGCGTAAGAACGGTGCTTTTACCATAGGTCAGGATAAGGAATCCTGTGTTGTTTACGGCATGCCTATGGAAGCTTATAAGATAGGCGCTGTCTGTCAGCAGGCATCGCTTCTGAATATCCCTTCCATCATATACAAAAAGCTCGGTATCATCAAATGATCTGATTGTTTAAGAGGGTATATCCTATGGATATACCCTCTTTTCTTATTCCCGGTAAGATTTTCCTCTTGAAAAGCATATAAACAAAATTAATTTTCATGGTCAAAAAGCGTTATATATTAGGCTTTTTATTTCGATAGTATATTATAATACGAATTGTGTCGTTGTTTATTTCTGAACGCATTACATAACGTGATTTTAGACACAGTAAGTTATAGGGGTATAAAATCATGAGTTATCAGACATCAGCCAACAGAAGAAAAACCTGGGACGGAATTAATTATGAACGTAAGGATGCCCATGTTGCCGGAAGCTATGCTGCCGGTGGATTTGCTGAGCCTAAATCCTTTAAGGAACAGCTTAGTTCATGGCACAGGACCCGGATGGAGATATCAGATTCGATTTCAGATGATCTTTTTGACATACGGTCGTATTTTGCTGAACAGCGGGCCGAAAACCGGTATCTTCGTGAGCATCTTACCACTGAGGAACTCATCATAGGATATATCATACGAATAGGTATTCTGATCTCAGCCCTGGTGCTGTCCTTCAGCATAGCCTATCTCATTCATCCATATACAGCACAGGATGTATACGATACAGGACAAAAAAGTGCATCCACAATCTATGATACACTTTATATGCCTGTAGATGCATATACAGAATATAAAGCCAGAAAAGCAGCCATAGAAGCAGCCAGAATTGCGCTTATCGTGCAGAGACATTCTGATGAAAAGGCCCATGCCCTCTTAGAATGGCATGATTCAGGCTTTGAAGCCCCGGACAATTCAAAGCTTTATGAGGAAGCTGCCGATGATATCATTTCCGGCGTGGCTCTGCCTGACATTATCCATTATGTTTATAATGATTATAACAGGATCATAGATACCGCATTAGGTGCCATGCTCTATTTCAGCCAGGGTGATTCCCATTGGAAAGAATACAAAATCGCAGGAGCCGATCGTATGGGAGGCTATGGCTGCGGCCCTGTGACTATAGCCATGCTCGCCAACAGCTTCGCAGACAGTGATACTCCTATAACCCCTATCGACGTAGCAGAATGGGCCGTAGACAACAAGGAGTATGCAGTTCATGGCGGCAGTTATCATAGTCTGATTCCCAATGCTCTTGCCCATTACGGGCTTAAATGTACCTCTGTTGAAGAACGTACTCCCGAAAAGGTTCATGAGCTTCTGGATTCCGGACATGTTCTTGTGGCACTTATGGGCAGGGGTTCTCTCACCAATGTGGGGCATTTTGTCATCATTACAGAAAGAGCTTATGACGGAGGTGTCATGATTGCCGATCCCGCCAAGATAACCAACAGCGAACGCTCCTGGCCAACTGAACTCATAGTCAAAGAACTGAAAGCTTCTTACGATGCAGGCGGTCCACTATGGGCAGTGTCCTATGATTAATGATTACAGATTTTTTCTTAAGACGATTGCAGCCGCAGTCGTCTTTTAGACTTTTTAATGTGAAGTCATCAGAGGAATGTTAATTTCATGAAAGTATTTTTTATTGATGCAGAAAGTTTCTGCAGCCTGGATTTTATAGATGCATTGTCACGATACAGGCACAATGGAAATAAAACCGAGATATATAAATTCAGTCTCCCTAACGATGGAAAGTGGAATGATCCGGAGAGAGAAGCTGAAATGGAAAAATGTATCAAAGCAGAAACTCCCGACTTTGCTTTCTCTTTTAATTACTATCCTCTGGTGTCAAAAGTATGTCAGAAGACAGGCTTAAAATATATTTCGTGGGTATATGACAATCCTCAGGTTGCTCTTTACTCATACACCCTTATAAACAGCTGTAATGAGGTTTTTTTATTTGACACTGACATCTATGATTCCTTCGCATTACAGGGTATAAAAACCGTACATTATATGCCGCTTGCTGCATCTGTAAAAAGACTTGACGGAATGATCACTAATAAAGAACTGCAGTCAAGATACAGCGCTGAAATATCCTTTGTGGGTTCTCTCTATACTGAGGAACATAATTTTTATGATCGCATGATTCCCGGACTTGATGATTACACCAGGGGATATCTCGAGGGACTTATGCGGTCACAGATGCAGATACAGGGATACAATTTTATTGAGAGTTCTCTTAATGATAAGCTCATTTCATCAATGTATACAGCTCTCCCTCTTGAACCGCAAAAGGGCGGAGTTGAAACGAAAAAATATCTTTATGCCGATTACGTTATAAACAGAAAAATCACCGCTCTGGAAAGACTTGAACTATTAAAGAAAATTGCCGAACACCACCCGGTAGACATATACACAAAAGATGAAACCGTGACAGCTTCCGGAATCAGAAATCACGGCATAGCAAAATACTATGATGAAATGCCGTATATCTTCAAAAGTTCTGCCATAAATCTGAATATCACACTTAGAAGCATCAAGAAGGGTATACCACTAAGATGCTTCGACATCATGGCCTGCGGAGGTTTTCTTATAAGCAATTTCCAGGAAGATTTTCTCAGATACTTTGAACCCGATAAGGATTTTGTATTTTATGATTCCAAACGGGACCTCTTAGAAAAAATAGACTACTATCTCCTTCATGATTCGGAGCGAAAAGAGATTTCTCAAAATGCCTATAAAAAGATAAAAAAGGACCATACCTTTGACATAAGAATTGAGCAGATACTAAGGGAATCAGGTATCAAATGAATCTTTGAACAAGAAAGCGGAAGCAGAGTAAAGTTTTAAAACAAAACTTCGCTCTGCTTTAAACATAACATCAAATGATAGACGAAAGCTATATTTACGAAATACATTTACATCGCTCCGACTACTTCCAAAATCTCCTGTATTCTCTCATCATAGCTAAAATCTCTGTTTACTTTTTCAGCACCGTTTTTCCGAATTTCTTCTCTTAAATCATCATTTTTGAGGTAAAACCCTGCTTTTTCTACAGCATCCTCGATGGAATCATACATCACCATTTCCTTGCCATTCTCAAAGAAGTACCCAAGTTCTTCGGTATATCCCGACAAAAGGAAACCTCCTGAACTCATGATATCAAGTGCTCTTTGAGGAATAGCTGACCAGACTGCCCTGAAAGGGGGATTTAAATTTATCTTGGTTTTTCTGAAAAATACAGGCATCTCAGTATAATAATCCATCCCCGGCAGAACCTTAAGTTTAGGCATCAGATTTCTCTCTTCCATCTCTAAGGAACCTGTTGCAAGAGCAGTACTGAATCTATTGCTCATAATAGATAGCAGCGACAATCTGTCAAGATATGTGATATACGAAGCCATCGAATAAGATAGCTGCTCCGGCATAAGATTAAAACCTGTCATTTCATTTATAGCTTTTACCTCTGCATCCTGTTCCTTTAAAAGATCCAAAATCATATAGCATCCATATAATCCACGCTGCGCTGTGATGATACCATCGAGAAAACCCGTATGATATTTATCAAGTTTTTCTTTAATTGCAGAAAAAGTGGATCTATATAAATTACCAAGCAGTGCTACATCATACACATACTCAGTTTTCCTACCTGCGTATTCTCCAAATCCCGAAGCCAAAGGAAGATAATAAACCGTATCAAGCCCAAGCTTTTTGTACTTCTGATACTCCCCGTTATCAAAAATGAAAATACTATTATTGGGATTATCCATTGTCTCAGGCGATATAAGATTCATAGGAGTATCATAAGTCCAGCAAACATATTTGAGATTATTTTTGCAGCATACCACAGATACTATAGGGCTGTAATTTATTGTGAATACAAAATCATAATCTCCGGTCTTTATATCATCCTGAAGCATTTTCTCAAGCTTCTCATCATGATACATATCCTTCGGAGTAAAATAATCCCTTTTCTCAACTTTGTAACCGAATTTTGTAAAAGTATTGATTATACTTTTAAGAGTATACGGTTTAAATAAAACACATATCAATATAGTTTTCATGGCTGTACACCACCTTTATAAAGAATAATCTTTAACAATTGTAACTTTTACATCCACAGAAATAAGGTATTTTGAAAGTCCACGGCGCTTCTTGTTTCTTGAATATATCTGCTTGATGTTAAGACGACTGCTTTCATACTCATAGGTAATCTTTGAGCTGATCTTGACCATGGCTATAGTGTTCAGGTTTATCTCTCTATTCTCTCTTGATTTTTACAATAGTATTAGGATTTGAGAACCAACTGTCAAAAAGTACATGCTTAGCACTGTGTCCGGTATTAACGGCATATCTGAGCAGTTCTAATAAAACATCTGGAGCCTTTGTTACAGCCGTTTTCCTTCGTCTTCCAGCAAGAGAACGATTATCAACTTTGGTAAAATCCCCGAGCTGATTAGTTTCATTTGATGAAACCAAAAGGCTGGAGTTTATATGAACAAAAGAATTGCCGTCAGACCAACTAAGAGTCAGAAGACGAAATCCTTTTTTGCTTTTCGGTAGTGCACTTACGGAGTAAGTTGCCTACCTTAAAAGTAGAAATAAAATCTGAAACTGAGCAGTAAATTTCTTTCTCTGAGTGCTGTCCTTGTGGTAGAATATTCATATGGCGTAAGTCATTTCATGGTAAATGTTTTGTAGCAAATCCATTATACCTTATTTGAAAGTGACCTATGCCTATTTTATTTGTCTAAAGTATAGAGTTTTCAAGGTTCATCACACCTTTTGGGTGTGGAAAGTTTGAGTTAATAAGTTCACATGGAAACAGATTGGTGCAGAAATAATAAAGGCTGTTAATGCTTGAATTAGTTAGAGGCTGTCGCTTTCAAAAAATCTTGCTTCGCCATACTATTTTAGGATTATATTTATTTCATCCCTTATAAATCCCACTATTTTTAACGATATTATTTATTATAGTAATTCAAAGGTGAAACTAATGAAAGTATTTTATATAGA
>Ga0256404_1007607_pt1 | contig 16969 bp, 13 predicted proteins | sample RumenRJG_01DNA_FD_185990 | JGI IMG/M metagenome (GOLD analysis project Ga0256404, IMG submission 185990) | Bovine rumen microbial communities from Lethbridge, Alberta, Canada - RJG_01 | ecosystem: Host-associated > Mammals > Digestive system > Stomach > Rumen | place: Canada: Alberta | collected...
GAAGGCTTGATTGATTCTGTGAAGCATTATCAATAGTTTCTATTGAAGGCTTGATTGATTCTGTGAAGCATTATCAATAGCTGCTATTATTAACCCTCAATTAGACTAAAATATAAAAAGTTATTTGATGTTAAGTACATAAATATTAGCATAACGATTTATTGATTTGAGGATTAGCATGAAAAAACCTAAGTTTTGTGTATATTGCGGTTTTAAATTACGTGATGATGACTTTTATTGTCCTAACTGCGGGGTGAAAATAGAAGCTGAAAAATGGTATGGATCTTCCTCTTCCCTTTCCAGTTATAAAAGATCTCTCGATGATTTAAAAAGAAAATATGAGTTAAAGGAATCCGAGGCTCTTGATTTAGTAAATAAACGGTTTGCACCTCCACAGATTACTTATAATAAATTCATCGGCGAGATTGACAATTGCAGAGTGGTTTTTTATAAGGAAGCAGAGTCCGCCTATGATATTGTTGAATTGATTGATTCTCCAAGCGAGAAGGTAATTAAGGAATTAGAAGAAAAGATAAAGGATTTAGAGACAATCATTGAAAAATTAAATGATTTGATTAATGAACTTATTATCAGTTCAAAGGATTCTAAAAAGTCAGATGATGAAATCCAAAACTTGTTCAAGGATATGGATGATTTGATTGATTCCGTTAAGAAGTATGAGTAAGACTATCAGTAACCATTATTGGATTTAAGTTTATACAAAAATCAAAATTTTTTAATTAATCAGAACTTATGTAAAGGTGATATTATGGCTGAATTTACACTAGATGTACCAGGTATTGAAAAAGATGTTGAAAAAAGTCTTGAAGAGGAAAAATCCAGTTTGCCTAATGAACAAATCAAGGAGCAGGCTGATGAAAATGCAATAGCTATCTTTGAGACTGATTTGGATAATGTTGCAGAAAGAGAAAGCATTACAAAACCATTGGAAGAGTTTGGTCTTCCTGCAATCAACAGATCCGCTCAGAAAAACAGCTTGTTAAGCACACGGTTCAAGGACATTTCCAAAGGAGGTTCAGAATCTGAAAACATTGGAAACAAGTTGAACGAGTTGAACAGGCAGGTAAAAAGTCTGGATCCAAGCGGCATTAATTTTGTAGATGAAGGCATTCTCGGAAAACTGGTCAATCCTGTTAAAAGATACTTTGAAAAGTATGAAAAAGCAGAAGCGGTAATTGCAAATATCATTGATTCCCTGGACCAGAGCAGCAAGGTTTTACAAAATGACAACACCACTCTCCTCAGCGAAGAAGACTACCTTAGGCAGCTTACCAAGAAGCTGATGTCTGACATTGAGCTGGGTAAGCAGATGGATGCTTCAATAGAAGCGCAAATCCGCAATGCTGAGATTCAAGGTGTTGAACAGGCTAAAATCGATTATGTCAAAGAAGAAATTCTCTTCCCTCTCAGACAGAGAATCATGGATATGCAGCAGATGATTGTTGTAAACCAGCAGGGAATTGTTTCATTGAATGTTGTAAGACGCAATAACAAAGAGCTTATTCGTGGAATCAACAGAGCAGAGACAGTAACTGTAACAGCACTTAGAACTGGTGTGATGGTTGCTAGCGCTTTGTATAATCAAAAAATAGCTATGGACAAGATCAAGGCTTTAAATGCCACTACAGAAGATATCATAAGCTCCACATCTCAAATCTTGAAACAGCAAGGCCAGGAGATACAAAAAACAAGCACAGAAACCATGATTTCTCCTGAAGTTTTAAAACAGTCATTCGCGGATGCTTTAACTGCAATTCAAGATGTAAGCACATTCAAGCAGGAAGCCCTTCCTAAAATGCAGGAGACCATTAATGCATTTAGTGAAATGGCAATTGAAGGACAGAAGGCTGTTGACAAGATTGAAACCAAAAACGATGGGCTTTAATTAATTAGGAAATTATTTTTTCCTATTTTTTTCTTTTTTTTATTTAGTTTTTAAAGTATAGTTAGCTTGTAGCTTTATTTTTCTTTTTTTTATTTAGTTTTTAAAGTATAGTTAGCTTGTAGCTTTATTTTTCTTTTTTTATTTAGTTTTTAAAGCTTAATTTGCATGGGATTTATTTTTTTTATTCACTTTTTAAAATAAATTATTCCATGCTATCAAATCTGGAATCCTTCTTTAAACCTCGGATATAATGCTCGCTTAATAAGTACGCCATTATGCTTCCCAATCCGCATCCTCCAATAACTCCGATATAAACTCCAAGCATTCCATATCCAAGAAGTATTCCAAATAAATATGCCAATGCTACTTGGAAAATCAAGGTTCTGAAAAGGGTTATCATGAGAGAGGTCATTCCCTTTCCAACTGACTGGAACATCATTGAAGAAATGTTTCCTGCAGGATACGCAAGGAGGAAGAATGACAATGCCTGAATTGTAAAGACAAGCATAGGCCTCATTGCAATGCTCTCTGGGCTGTATGTGAATAGAAGTGATATGTACTCCGCTCCAAAGAACATTATGCTCGCCAGGATAATAGCTATTACATGAGCTATTTTCATTGAGTAGCTGTAGGTCTCTCTTAATTTTTTCAAGCTTCGTGCTCCAAACGCCGCTCCGGAAACTGTTAAAACAGAGGTTCCAATTCCCATCAGGGGAACATTTGCCATCATGTTGACTCTTTTTCCAGAGGTGTATGCTCCAACAGCCATTGTACCTGCAACCATTGTAAGCATGGAATTGATTGCAAAAATCTGAAGTGCTATGAGGAAGTTCTCCACCAGGTTAGGCAGTGAGACATTTAAAATGTCTTTCAATATAGCCATGTCAAATTTAAAGTTCTTTAAGCTTATGCTGAGGTATGTGTCCTTTTTAATCCAGATCCAATAAGCCATGACCGCGCATGCAATGGCTCCGGACAATGCTGTGGCATATGCCGCTCCAGCAATTCCCAAATTCAAGGCATAAATGAAAACAGGATCCAGAATGAGGTTTATAACGCTTGTTCCCACCATTACATACATTGCTCTTTTCACATCTCCTTCTGAGCGGAAAATAGCTGCTAATACTGATGAAAACAATAGGAATACTGTAAAGCTGAATGAAATTGTACCGTAGGTCATTGCATATTCCATGGCATCTCCAGCTTGCATTATCTCAAGCATGGGTCTGAGCAGGCCAACAGTAAAAATAGTGAATATTACGGTGAGGATCATGGTAATCAGGACTGTATGGCATCCTGCATTGTCTGCAAGCTCTTTGTCCTTTGCACCGATAGCTCTTGCAATAAGTGAATTGCCTCCTGAACCTATTGCATTTCCCACTCCTCCAATAAACATGTATAAAGGAGCAGTAAAACCAGTAGCAGCTATTGCATTCGCTCCGATTCCAGCAATCCATATGCTGTCTGTTAAATTATAAACCATCACAATCAGCATGGCTATTGTGGTTGGAACGGATAATTTGCGGATAGCTACTTTGGGATCTCCTCTAATAAGTTCTATGTTTTTATTTTCAGCCATAATAATCCTTTTTAAAAATAGATTTTTTCAATATTGAATATTGTTAGTTAAGGTATTTAACCTTATAATCATTTTGGTTTGTATTAAGGAGTTAGAATGGGGGTTATTTTGGTTTGAATCTGAAGATGTCCAAGTATGCTGTGCCCTCATCTGCAACAAGCTTTCCATCAAATTCCATGGAATCAACAAGCTCCAGACGAGGTTCTGTTTTCAGATATAACTTGTATTCTATAGTTGAATAATAAAAGAAAACAATTATCTCCCTAGGATTCTTGTCATGTGACTGCTGGATTTTTTCTAAAACCTTTGCAAATATTTTGGATGAAAACGGATTAAAGAAGTAAAAACGATTCGCATCATCGACTGGGACGTACTCTTCGGCTTTTGTGTGAATAAAGCATATCTCATCACTGCTTCCATAGTTTTTTAGGTTTTTATTTGCCTTTTTAATCATCCTTTTGCTGTGGTCGAGGCCAATGACCTTGCAGCCTGTTTGATTGTGAAAGAAAAATCCAAGCCTGCCTTTTCCACATCCGTAATCCACCAAAACATCATCCTTTCCAAGCAGGTCGCTTTTAAGGATTTCCTCCAGAACAATATATGGAGTCGGGTCATATCCATAATTGGAGTCATCCTCTTCGCTGTGGTCTGACACGCTAGTGAATATATTCAACTTTTCATCCCAGAATCTGTCCTTTTCTAAAATCTCATCATTGTTCATTGTTTTAGCTCTTTTAGTCCCAGTAAGTGGGTTTATTTTCATTTTTGCACTTATAAATTATTTTCCATATTGGTTAATAATTCATTGCCATCTTTTTTATTTTTTCTACTAAATATTTATATAAGATTTAGTTAAAAAATGTATTTAGAAATTAATTCTATTTTTTATTTATTTTAAAAAATAATTCATTTTTGTGATGAACATGAAGAGAACTGCCTTGAAAATAGCTTATGTTGGAACTCATTTTCATGGATTTCAACGCCAGCCTAATGTGAGAACCGTGGAAGAGGAGCTGATTTATCATCTTCGAAAACTCGAGTACATAGATGATTTAAAGGATTCCAGATTCCGAATCGCCGGCAGAACAGATGCAGGAGTTCATGCATTGGGCAATGTCATCAGCTTTCAAAGCGAGAAGGAGGTTCGCATAAATCAGATAAACCACAGCCTGCCTGATGATATTCAAATCATTGCACAAGCCCCTGTAAGATTTGGATTCAAGCCAAGGTATGCTGAAATGCGCTGGTATAGGTATATATTGTTTGAAAAAGACCTGGATATTGATTTGATGAACCAAGTGGCTGATATTTTCAAGGGAACCCATAATTTTACAAATTTCACAAAACGCAAACAGAAGACAACCACCAGGACAATAGATGATATTAGGATAACTCAAGTGGACATAGAGGAGAACCCCCATAATAAAAACAGCAACTGGGCTCATTTAAACGATTACCAGCCTACTTTCATAGATATTTACGGCGAAAGTTTCCTGTGGAACATGGTTAGGAAGATGATTCGGGTTTTCCTTGATGTGAATTGCGGCAAATTGTCTTTGGATGATGTGAGGGATCTTTTAAACCCTCCGGAAGATGCGCCGAGGGCATATATACGGGTGGTTGATGCAGAGAACCTTATTTTGATGGACACACGATACGACGGCATTAAATTTAAGTATGACGAATATGCATGCCACAGGTTTAGAAAAACACTTGTGGAGTCCCTGCTTGATTTTCAAAAGAATTATGCAGTTAACGAATGTCTTTTAAACTGCCTGGATGATTTAAAATAAGTTTCTTTTAATTTCATCCAATTTTTTTTTAATTCTAAAAATAGTAAAATCTTTGTTTTATTATTTGGAGATAAGCAAAACTGTTTTTTAAACAATTGAGGTTTTTATGATAAATATGGAATTGGTATTTGGGAAGTAATAATTTTGCTTTGTAAAAGATTATTGCTTAAATCCAATAATAAAACAAATTAAACACAAATCTCATTTTTTTAAAATAATGGCAACAATTTATTAAACCCAAGGAAAGGAATTACGGCATAGTTGATATTTTGTTAAATAAATTATGAGTGAAATAATTAATCGAATGATTTAAAAACGGTTTTAATATGTTCCATTATTTCAAAAATGAAATTGGCATTATAAAATTTCAAAAAAAAGGCAGACCTATTTATAGGTAATAATAATTTTAGTTTTATACTATATAAACTTTTTGTTTAGAATTAAACAATTTACTAAAATTTTTTTTAGGTATGCCTAAAATTTCTAAAAAAATTATAAAAAATTAAATTTTTTTAAAAAAAATAACAAATTTTTAAACAAAATAATAATTTGCAAATATCAGATTATTTTTTTGGTAAATAAATCTGGAATTGAATGCTCATTTTCATTTTTATACTATAAGGAACATATATAATTCAAGGTGTAATAATGCGTTGTTTAAAGTGTGGCAGTGAAAATCCGGATTCTGCATCAATATGCATGAATTGTGGAAACACATTGGCTGTAAACTCAAGGGATTTGGATGAGAAGGTGGAAAGGGCAGAAAATCTGGTTAACAGAGGATATTTTGAAGAGGCTCTTGAAGTGATGGATGAGATTCTGGAAATCGACGGGGAAAATCCTAATTTCCTCTTTATGAAAGGATCTCTTCTAGCTATTTTAAACCGTTTGGAAGAGGCAGTTCAAGTTTATGATAAAGGTCTCGAGATTTATCCATATGCCGAGATGATATGGCAGGATAGGGGTGTTCATTTAGCGAGCCTCGGACGTTTTGAGGAAGCTATTGAATCCTACGACAAGGCTATCGAATTGAATCCTAAATATGAGAATGCCTTATTCAACAAGGGAAACACCCTTAGAACATTAAGACGATTCGATGAGGCAGTTTCCTGCTATGACGAAATATTGAAGTTCAATCCAGAAAGCATTGAAGTATTATACAACAAGGGATATGCCTATTTTGAAAGTGAAAGATATTTGGATGCCATAGACATCTTTGATGAGGTGCTGGCTCTTGACAATGAGCATGATGACGCATGGTATAACAAAGGGGAGTCATTAAGGGAGCTTGGCCGCTTGAGTGAGGCTGCAGACTCCTACAAAGAAGTTTTAAGAATCGACTCACAGGATGTTCTTGCACTAATCAATGTCGGTGTGTGTTTAGGGGATAGTGAGCATTATGAGGAAGCCATTCCATACTTTGAAAAGGCATTGAAGCTTGACCCGACACGATATGGAGTATGGGCTCAGCTAGGATTGAGCTATGAGAATTCAAATCATTTTGAAGAGGCCATAGAGGCATATGGGAAATATCTTGAATATGAAAGCGACAATGAAATCATTCAGCAGAGGTTAAGCATAGTTTTGAGTTCCAAGCTTCATGGATTTATTGATGAGAGTTTAAGCAGGGAGTTTAAAGGTCTTGGATTCTATTTTAAAGCTCCGAGTGATTTCAAGATGTTTGAATCTAATCTCAAATTGGATAATGGTCGCTCTGTTCCAAAATATGAATTGCATGATGAAAAAGGTAGGAACTGTTTGAATATCACTTATTCTCTCAGTGGATATGGGTCTCAAATAGAATCAGGGGATGTTTTGAACTTTTTGAAGCAAAATGGTTTCAGGGATGCTGAGAAAAGCAGGATTGGAAATCTTGACGGATTTGCTGCTGTAGGCTCCAATTCTAAAATAGCTGTTGCATTCTTTGAAGGCTCTGATTATGCTTATGTGATTGACTACAGAGACGATATGTTGTTTGAGTATTTGAAGGAATCCTTCCGCTTCAATCAAGTTGATTTCTCAAGCAAATAAAAATTTTTTCTTATTTTTTTTTAAATTGAAATTCTCGTGCTGTTTTAAAGCAAATATTTACAGTTTTCCTTTATGTTTGGAATAATAAAAAAATTTTCAAGCAAATATTTTATATTGAATAAGTTATAATCTAATATTAATAGTTGCAAACTATTTTTCAATTTAACCAATTATAATTATAAAAATAATGTGTGATAATATGGCAAAAACTTATATTTTCGGACATAAAAGTCCTGATACCGATACAATAACTTCCAGTCTTGTAATGGCTAATTTGGAAAAGGCTTTAGGCAATGCCGATGCTGTAGCCTGCAGGCTTGGAGGCTTGAACAAGGAAACAGAATACGTATTGAATTATTTTGATATTGAAGCACCTGAACTTATTGATGATGTTGAAGATGACGCTCAAGTTATCTTAGTGGATCACAACAGCCCAAGCGAATCTGTTGACAATTTGGAAAACGCTAAAATCCTTAAGGTTGTAGACCACCACAAACTCGCTTTAGAAACTTCTTATCCTTTATTCTACAGGGCGGAACCTGTTGGATGTACTGAAACAGTCTTATTCAAGCTATATAAGGAAAATGGTGTTGAAGTCACCAAGGAAATCGCCAGCTTGATGTTGTCTGCAATTATATCAGATACTCTGCTTTTAAAATCACCTACAACTACTGAAGATGATGTTGAAGCCGTAAAAGAGCTTGCTGAAATCGCTGAAATTGATTATGAATCCTATGGTCTTGAGATGTTGAAAGCAGGAACAGACTTATCAGACTTTTCAATTGAAGAGATATTGGATCTTGATGCAAAGCAAATCGACTTTGGAGATGTCAAGTCCATTGTCAATCAGGTAAATACTGCAAGCATTCCTGATGTTCTTGAAATGCAGGAAGACCTTGAAGATGGAATTCAGAAAATCATCGATGATGAGGATCTGGATATTTTCATGCTTCTCATTACTGATATCGTAAACAGCAATTCTGAAGTTCTGGTTTTAGGAAGCCAGGCATCACTTGTTGAAGTGGCATATGATGTTACTTTAGAAGACAATCACGCTCTTTTAGAAGGTGTTGTCTCCCGTAAGAAACAAGTGGTTCCTATAATGACTGAAACCGCTTCAAAGTTATAATTAAATAGCTTTTAGCTATTTTTTTACTTTTTTTATTTTTTAAACTCTTTTTTTTATATGTATTGCAGTTTTTGATTATCTGGCTTTTTTAAATATTTCCTTTAAATTAATCTTTTTTCACTCTCTTTTTATTAAAACTTATATTGATTGAAAATAATAAATATAAAATAATATAATTTATTAGATTTGTGAAGATTATTCGAATTGATATAATTTATTAGATTTGTGAAGATTATTCGAATTGATATAATTTATTAGATTTGTGAAGATTATTCAAATTATCAAATGACTATTGAAGGTGTTTAAATGAAAATAGCTATTGTACTTGGAACAAGGCCGGAAATCATTAAAATGGCTTCCGTTATGGATGAAATTCAAAACAAGGGGCATGAACTGCTTCTTATTCATACAGGACAGCATTACGACAAGGAAATGTCTGAAAACTTCTTTTTAGACTTGAAATTACCAAAACCTAATTATAACATCCATGTAGGCTCAGGTTCTCATGGAAAACAGACTGGAAAAATGATGGAAGGAATCGAAGAGGTTTTGCTGGATGAAAAACCTGACATCGTTCTTGTTCAAGGGGATACCAATGCAGTTCTTGCAGGGGCTCTTGTAGCTGTCAAATTGCATATTCCAGTGGGACATGTGGAAGCGGGACTTCGGTCATTTGATGAAACAATGCCTGAGGAAATTAACCGTTTGGCTGCCGATGTCAGCTCAAAATTATATTTTGTTCCAACTGAGGAATCTGCAATAAACCTTGCAATGGAAGGCATTTCCAGAAAGCGTATTTTCGTAACCGGAAACACTGTGGTTGATGCCTGTTTTAGAAACCTCAAGATTTCCGAAGAAAGGGATGTTGGAGAGTATGAAAAATCTCTTGCAGACCTGGACATTGACAATATGGAGAATATAGTTACATTGACAATGCACAGAGCTGAAAACGTTGATTTTAAAGACAGGCTGCTTAATATCATAGAGGCATTGGAGGAGCTGGATGATACAAACATCATTTTCCCTATGCACCCTAGAACCAAAAAGACAATGGAAAACTTTGGTTTGTTTGACAGGCTCAATGACCTGAGTCATGTTCACATAATCAAGCCTGTGGGATATCTGGATTTCCTATTGCTCACATCAAAATCAACTCTCATACTTACAGATTCAGGAGGATTGCAGGAAGAGGCGATTACCCTTGATGTTCCGGCTCTTACATTGAGATACAATACTGAACGTCCTGAAACAGTCACTGCAGGAGGCAACATCCTGGTAGGTTCTGATAAGGAGGCTATTTTAAAATATGCAAGAAAGATCCTTGATGATGAAGAGTTTAGAAACAGCATGAAAAATGCCAAAAACCCTTACGGCATGGGAAATGCGGCTGAATTGATGATAAAAATCATAGAAGATGCCGATGCCGCCGATTCTTTGAAACTGGTTGCTCCTGATGAGGTTATGGCAAGTTTCACACGCAAGATGAAGGTTATAGATGAGGATATAAGTGTTAAGGAATATGAAGACAAAAATAATGCCTTAATCAAGATAGCTTTTGAAGGGGAAGATGTGAAATTCCCATTTGATGATTTGAACTTGAAGGGCAAAACTATTATACTTGAAGATTATAATAATTAATTCAATTTGTTGATTTTTCATTGTGATGGGGATTTGCTTTTAATTTGTTGATTTTTCCATTGAGAAATGAATTTTAATTTAAATGAAGATGTCTTTGGTTAGTTAAAGCTTAATAGGAGAATAAAAATATGTTTGATATTGAAGTTAGTGATGATACAATCTTGATTTTTGAATATTACACAGCCTCTGGAACTGATGATCCTGCGATAATATCCGAAGCGGAAGAGATTGTAAGATCAATTGTATTGGATTTAAAAGATGAGGATATCTGTGTTTTAGTATCAAAACAGTTCGAACACATATTTGATGATTTTGACTTTGATATGAAAATCATTGCAATAGATGAAGGATTATACGAATGGCTGGAGGTGAATGCTTCCGTTTTCAATAGAGCAATGTTTGTCTCCTCTGAAAATGACATGAATCTGTACAGATTGACAAAACTTCTTGAGTCCAAGCAGGTTAAATTATACACTTCATCATCCTATGCGGTAAAACTCGCATCTGATAAATTTGAAACCTTTGATTACTTGAATAAAAGAGTTCCACAGCCAAAAACCTATAATATTCTCATCAATCCGAAGACCTACTGGAAAAGAGCCATTCAGTTATTCTTCGATGGTATCAATGGAGATTATGATGATGAATCCGGCGAATATGCCCTTCCTTTATTCAAAAGGCCTAAAGATGTTCCTGTAGTGGACGAGAGTGATATGGATGTTGTCAAAGAGCATAAACTGATAGCTAAGCCTCGTTTTGGCGTGGACTGTGAAAACCTTAAAATCATTGAAACCAAACGCAATATAGATGAGCTAGAGGATATTTACGAGCCGGGCTCCAGATTTGTTGTTCAGGAATTCATTGAAGGCGATGTATGCAGTGTAAGTTTAATTAGCAATGGTCGTAAAGCACTTCCTATTAGTTTTAACAAGCAGATAGTGGAAATCAATGAAAACGGCGGCCAGTATGTTGGAGGATATATTCCATTCGAGCACCCTCTTAAAGAAGAAGCTTTTAAGATAGCTAAAAAAGCTTGTGAAATGCTTCCAGGACTTCAAGGATTCGTTGGTGTTGATTTGATAATCAATAATGAGGAGGAGAAGGTTTATCTTATAGAACTCAATTCCAGATTTACTACTTCTTATGTTGGACTGCAGAAGATAGCTGATTTCAATATAGCCAAATCACTAATCGATTTGCTTGATAAAAAGATTACAATCGAAGATCTTGAGAAAATGGTATCATATGATGGCAAGGTAAGTTTTTTAAAGGATGAGAATGGAATTCTGGATATTAAAGTGGAAAAATGAGAAATTTTTTATATTTTATAGGATGAGAATGAAATTCCATGTATTAAAGTGGAAAAATGAGAAATTTTTTATAATTTTATTGAATAAAAAAATCATTTAAGTAAAAATAATAAATATTTGGGAGGAATGAAATGAAGATAGCAGGTTTTGATATCGGTGGTGCAAATACCGACTTAGCAATTATTGACTTTGAAGACGGTGAGATAAAAAAGATCATAGTAGATTTTGAATATCTTCCAATGTGGTCACAAAATGACAGACTGGAAAGCGTTTTAATCGATTTGATTGAAAGAAACCTTCCCGTTGAGCAGATTGATGCTGTAGGCATATCCATGACTGCCGAGCTTGTTGATGCTTTCAATACAAAAGCTGAAGGAGTTCTGGACATCGCCACCACTTGCGAGAAGCTGTTTGATGTTCCAGTTGCTTATATTGGAGTTGATAATGTCTTATCAATCAGCGATCTGGTTCAAAATCCTCTTGAAGTCGCGGCTGCCAATTGGATAGCCACCTCTCAGATTGTTGCAGAAATCGAACCGAACTGCATTTTCATTGATACTGGAAGCACAACTACTGATATTATTCCTATAAAGGATGGAAAGGAATGTGCAGTAGGCAGAACCGATTTTGAACGTTCAGCTACTGGAGAACTTGTTTATACAGGAACTCTCCGTACCAATGTGACCAGTTTTGTTGATTCAATTCCTATTGGAGGCAAGAACTACAGAGTGGCATCAGAACTATTTGCGATAACTGCAGATGTCTATAATGCCCTTGGCTTGATTAAGAAAGAGGATTATGTATGTGCAACCGCAGACGGCTCAGGCAAGACAAAAGTCGAATCTGAAAGAAGATTATCCAGAGTTGTCTGTGCTGATTTAGATATTCTAAGTCATGAAGAAGTCTTGGAAATGGCTGATTACATTCACAAGCAGCAAGTAAGGCAGATTGCTTGCGGCCTCAAGGATGTCTCTGAAAGGGAAGGATTGGATACTGTTGTCGTTACAGGTCTTGGAAAGGACATTTTATGTGCTGAAGCTGCCCGATTGCTTGGCTTGGAAGTTAAATCCATGGGAGATTATTACACAGATGAGGAATGTGTAGTAGCTCCGGCTATAGGTACTGCGATAATGGTTAAAAATTATTTTGAAAATTAAACGGTTCTTTAAATTCATTTAGGCGATTTTATGAAAAAAAGACATATTTTTGTTTTATTTTTGATTTTAATCATTGCAGCAGGTGGAGCATTTATCATATTTGCTCATGGAGATGGAGAATTAATCGGTCAAAACGAGCTTGGAAGCGTTGAGAGAGTGGATTTCACTCACAGCAGCAATCCACAAGTAAAAATAGGGCTGGTGTCTGGAATGCATTCCCGTGAAAAGCTTCATCAGTTTGCAATTCCTATGGTCTGCTGGTTTTTTGCATTAAATCATGATGCGGAAATAATCAATTATCAAGTCAATGTAACAAAAGATCCTGAAGACTTTTACAGTGGAAGGGCCAATGGTGAATCCCTTGTGCATGATTATGTGGTGAGTGATGTGGAAAAATCAGACTTGGACCTTGTAATCATAGGACACGACCATGAGGACGGTTACGGCGAAGGTTATTACATTGCCACTCCAACCATGGATGACCCTTCTGTTGAGCTTGCAAGTGTTGTTACAAATGAAATAGGCTTTAGTCATTACACTAGAAACAAAAGTGCACCGACTCAAAGCAGTTCAATTCTCAAGGTGGATAATCCTATTGTTGATACAGGCTCCAGAGTTTTTGTTTATGAAATTCCTGAAAATGACCGCAGGCTTTCATCCTTGCGTCATACTTATCAGCTATTGGAATCCAGTTATAATCATTTGATTGGAAACAATTGATTCTGAATTATAATTAGATATATAAATGAGTTTTAATAAAATAAAAATAGTAAATTTACATAAATTATTCGAGGCAAAGAATGGCATTTGAATTAACATCATTATTGATTGCTTGTGCAGGGGCTATATATTTCATGCTTCCTGCATATGTGGCTAATCTCAGTGGTCTTGTTTTTGGAGGAGGAGAACCTGTGGACTCAGGCAAGAACTTTTCCGAATACAGCATGCATAAAGGTCATTTAACAGATGACAGGCGTTTCATTGGAAACGGGGTAACCTGGAGAGGAACTTTCTGCGGAACCGTTGTAGGAACATTTGTTGGAGGCTTGCTTGGTTTTATTGGAGCTAGTTTCGGAGATTTAAGCCAATTGACTTATGGTGTTATAGGAATTCATGCTTACGGATCTGTTATTGCAGGGTTTGGACTTGGATTCCTGATGGCATTCGGGGCTTTGGCAGGAGATGCTGCAGGAAGCTTTTTAAAAAGAAGAATAGGCCTTCAAAGTGGAGATCCGGCACCTTTCCTTGATCAATTGGATTTTGTCTGCGGAGCTCTTGTTTTCAGTTTGCTCGTTGTTCCTTTATCCCTTGATTTTGTTCTGCTTATTATGGCAATTAGCATAGTTCTTCATTTAGGCAGCAACTCATTTGCATATCTGATGGGCATGAAGGATGTTTGGTATTGATTGAAATTCAGTATTTTTAAAAAATACTTTCTATTATTCATATTTTTAGATTATTAAATTATTTTAAAGTATTCCTATTGATTTTTTATTTTTTAATCTTCTATTTATTGGTTTTTTATTTATTTATTTTATTTTAAAGAATTCACATATTTTAAAAAGGGAAATTTCACAAGTCTAGTGAATCATACCATATAATTTAAATAGCATAAAAACTAATATTTAAGTTAGTATAATTATATTGTATATATACTTTATTCCCATTCATTTTGTTATGGATTATTTTTTTATGAATGGATTACTAAATTAATTATGTTTATTTTATAATTTAACGATTATCTGAGGAATTCCTTAATATCTTGTTTATATTTATTGCATAATTTTTTAATGAGGTGAGAGAATGTTTATTAAGAAGACTAAGAGTTTATGTCCTACTTGTCTTAAACCTCTTGAAGCCGAGGTTTTTGAAGAAGACGGCAAGGTCTGGATTAAAAAAGAATGCCCTGATCACGGCGAGTTTAAAAATACTTATTGGAGCGATGCAGAGATTTATAACATGGTGGATGCATATGACCCTGTCAGTACTGCATTGGACAATCCTATGATGAATGTTAGTGATGGATGTCCTTCCAATTGTGGATTATGCGGAGAGCATGAGTCCTCTACTGTTTTAGGATTGATTGATGTTACAAACAGATGCAATTTAAGATGCCCTATTTGTTTTGCTAATGCAGCGGCATCAGGTACCTTATACGAGCCTACTTTTGAAGAAATTCGTCAGATGCTTGTAAATTTAAGAAATGAAAAACCAATTCCTGCTGTAGCTATCCAGTATGCTGGCGGAGAGCCTACAGTACGTAAGGACTTGCCTGAATTAATCAAGCTTGCCAAGGAAGAAGGATTTTCACACACTCAAATAGCTACTAATGGTATTAGAATAGCTAAAAAAGAAGGTTATGCAAAAGAATTAAAAGAAGCAGGACTTAATACAGTTTACCTTCAATTTGATGGTTTGACTAAAGAGCCTTATTTGATTGCTAGAAACAAGGATTTATTGGATATCAAGCTGCAGGCTATTGAAAAATGTAGGGAAGCAGGTCTTGGTGTTGTAATCGTACCTACAGTTGTTCATGGTGTAAATGATGATCAAATAGGTGATATTATCAGATTCGCCCTAGACAATGTCGACATTATTCATGGTGTAAACTTCCAGCCGGTTTCATTCTCCGGAAGAACTCCTGCTGATGAAGTGGAAAGCCAGAGAGTAACAATTCCTGACTTTTTAAAATTAGTTGATGAACAGACCGATGGTGTAATTGCTGTTCAGGATTTCTACTCAGCTACTTCCGTACAGCCTGTAAGTAAATTCATCGGAGCTTTGCAGGGATCCTTGCCTCCTGTAACTTTAAACTGTCACCAGCACTGTGGTTCTGCAACTTATGTATTTAAAGATGGAGACAAGATCATTCCAATCACCCGTTTCATTGATGTTGACAAGTTCTTGAACTACTTGGACAGATATACTGAAAAATTGGAGAACGGTGGTTTCGCAATTAAGTCAAGAGTTTTAGCAAGCGCAACTAAAAATATACCTAAGGTCCTTAATGAGGAAAATGCCCCTTCAAATATTGATATTAAGAAACTCTTGCTTGGAATATTCAGAGATCAGTCTTACGAGGCTTTAGGTGATTTCAGTGTAAATTCCTTGCTTGTATCATGCATGCACTTCATGGATCCTTTTAATTTTGATTCAGACCGTGTTAGAAACTGTGTGATTCATTATGCAGTTCCTGACGGACGTATCATTCCATTCTGTACAATGAACTCTATATACAGGCAAGCTATTGAAGCAGAATTTTCCACTCCTCTTAAAAAAGAATTAAAAGAATTTAATTCTGAAACAGGGGAAGAAGAGCCAACAGGAAGATATGTTAAATTAAGATAATTTATCTTAATTTTTTCTTTTTTTATTTTTCAAAAGACTTTTTTTATAATTTTTAGTAACTTTTTTTATTTTTCAAAAAGCTTTTTACAATTTTTAGTAACTTTTTTTATTTTTCAAAAAGCTTTTTACAATTTTTAATAACTTTTTTTATTTTTTAAAAAGCTTTTTACAATTTTTAGTAACTTTTTTTTATTTTTTAAAAAGCTTTTTACAATTTTTAGTAATTTTTTTTATTTTTTAAAAAGATTTTTTAAATTATCGATTTTTGTTTAAATTTTTTAAAACAAAAATAAAAGTCATATCATAATATTCTAACAATTATTAGTTTAGTATATATTTTTTATCTCATTTTTTGTAGTTTTTTTTAAAAATCATGCCTTTTTTATGTCTTTTTTTCAATAAGTTTAAATATAAAAAATTATATATTAATATTGGATATTTAGTTTTAAATAAAAGTTAAAGTATTTTATTTACTCAAACAATAAAATTAAATATTTTAAAAATTTGTTATGCAATTAGTGTGTATCAAGTTGATAATTATATGGAGTGAATAATATGATTATTAGGACACCTTCAAGGTTGCACATGTCTCTTTTTGATATGAATGGTTCTTATAAGAGAATTGACGGAGGCATAGGCCTTGCTCTTCAAGATCCACAATTTGTTTTAGAATGTGAAGAGACAGAAAAAGGAGTCACTTTTGACTTTGATAGTAAGCTTAGTGATGAAGAAGCTATTGCAGAATGTAGTGAAAAGATTCCTGCAGCTGCTAAAAGAACAATAGAACATTTTTCTATTGATACTGGTTTCCATTTCACTGTCCATTCAACATACCACCCTCACTCAGGTTTAGGTTCTGGTACTCAAATCGCTTTGGCTACTGCTAAATTGATTACAGAATCAGTGGGCATTAGTGGTGTTGAAGGCAAGGAATTAAGTACTATCGTTGGAAGAGGTGGAACTTCAGGTATTGGAACTTATGTTAATGAGTTAGGTGGACTTATTGTCGATGGTGGTCACAGTTTAAAAGAAAAACCTGGATTCCTGCCATCAGGAGCATCTAAAGCCAGCCCGCCTC
>Ga0256404_1007609_pt1 | contig 16964 bp, 18 predicted proteins | sample RumenRJG_01DNA_FD_185990 | JGI IMG/M metagenome (GOLD analysis project Ga0256404, IMG submission 185990) | Bovine rumen microbial communities from Lethbridge, Alberta, Canada - RJG_01 | ecosystem: Host-associated > Mammals > Digestive system > Stomach > Rumen | place: Canada: Alberta | collected...
GCAATCTGGTCGCATTTTTTTCAAAAACGTTCTGGAATGCATGGAATAGATGGAAAACAACACCATATAATGTAGTCAGAAAAATAGATAACCACAAGATACATTTGCAACGATTGAGTTTGAATAATCTGAAAAGCCCGGGAGGCCGCTAAATAAGCGGCCTCCCGATTTTCATGTCACTGAAATGTCAATAAGAATCCTGATTTTGGATTTTGCCGGTCATTTTCTGAGTGCAATTTCTTCCTTCAAATTCAATTCATATGTTTTCAAGTCTGCTTCAAACTGCTTTTCAAACATCTGAATATCCCAGTCATTTTTCCCTTCTTCATGTTCATAAGCCTGCAGCTTTATGATGGTGGAATACATCCCGGATAAAGAGGACAACCTCAGACAATACGAGATCTGAGTTCCCTTTTCGTTTGTCAGCATGGTCGTGGTGACAGGCATCCCATAGGCTTCCAGCGTACGAAGATCGTATAGAAATCCGGTAAATGCTGAAACTACATCATTGTTTTCGGAAGATAGCAGCTGTGTGATCGGAAAAGTCAGGATCAGCGCGCTGTCACCAACCCCGAAGAGCGCTGTGGAAGCTTCCATCTGGATGTTGTTCCTGATCAGCTCCCGTATATGCAGTATGAAATCAGAGAGATAGACAACCGGTTTCTGACTCCTGGCGGCTTCTTTGACAAGTGGGTCATAATAATCGGTAAGAGATTGTTCCTGCTCAGCCCAATAGTTACGGTTATCCTTGGGGAACCTGGCTTTCCATCGTTCATATTGTCTGATCCCATCTTCATCGGAACTGCCATCCGGACCGATGACACTCCTTCTTTTACTGAACCAGGTATATAAGTAGCTGAGTAATAAAGCATGGTCCTTGTTCCTGTTATCAAAACAGAGACTTGTCTTTTCTTCAGTCCGTTCAATGGTCATGCCGAGTTCTTCCTCGAACAGAAACAGAACCTGCATCACATCTTCAAGACTTTGGATATTGATATCGGAAAGAGCTGACAGATCGACGTCAAGTGCTTCTGCCAGTTTTTTTCGTATGTCTTCTTTCGGAGCCATCAGGTCCCTTTCATATTTCCGTATCCTGGAATCTGCCGTCGCAGCAGAGAAGCCCACCATTAAACCCAGATCTTTTTGTGTCAGGTCATTCATGATCCGGTATTTTCGGATCTTATCACCAAGCGTCATGATTGCCTCCATATCCACACAAAAGGGGAAAACTCTGCGATTTCATCCGGAGCTGAAGCCAGAGAATACTCTCCCCACCCCAATGTATTCTTGCTCATATAAGAAATATACACAAATCACTGCCTGTATCTTATCACAGCAGTCATAAAAATGAAAGTAGAATTCCATAATATAGACATAAAAATATACCTGAGACTATTGACAAGCAATAATTTAGGTCGTATAATGCCGATAACAGACATAAATATATGTCTAATAAGAAACGGAAAAGACATTATTCAAAGGAGGGTCGATATGGCAAACAAGAGAGTACCATTATTTGTCGGCGTAGATACCGTCATATCCGACCTCGGGGTTTCGAGGGCAAAAGCATATGAGGTGATCAGGCAGCTGAACAAAGAAATGAAGGAGCAGAATCCCAGAGCGATTGTAGTAGCCGGGAAGGTAAACCGGATCTGGTACGAGGAAGCCTGCCTTAAGGCAGGTGCAGCAGCTGGGGGTGGTTAAATTTGAGAATGATGAAATCATTTTTTGAGGGGGTGGTTATATGGCGGTACTGATCAACAGGACGCAGAAGAACTTTACCATGATCAGTAACAGTATTTTACGGGATAAGGATCTCAGCCTGAAAGATCGTGGTCTGCTTTGCACGATTTGTTCATTACCGGACAAATGGGAATTCAGCATTGCAGGCCTGAGCGCAATCATACCGGATGGGAAGGACGCCATAGCGAAAGCGATAAAAAGGCTGGAGAAGCTGGGATATCTGGTCAGGACCATTTCCAGAAATCATCTCGGGAAATTTGTTTCTGAGATAGAGGTATTTACAGAGAGGAGATCCACAGCGGATTCACCGGAACGGGAAACCCGGCATGGTATTTCCGATGCGGAAAGTCCGGAGCGGGATAGCCGGGACGGGACATCCGATGCGGAAAAACTGTCAGAATATGATACTGATTATGAAAAACAGAAAGATAAGAAGGATCATATCATATCCATCAATCAGAAAGACGGGGATCCGATTGATGGATTGACTGAGGAAGAGCAAATGGTTCAGCAGTATAAAGAACTGATTGCCGAGAATATTCATCTGGACTGGCTTCTGGAGACGGCAAGGGAAAAGGGAGATACGGAAGTTCAGATGGTTCATGAGATCTATGATGTGATATGCGATATGGTTTGTTTCCCCCGGGAAAAGGTAATCATAAGGAACGCAGAGTATCCATGGAGTACTGTGAAGGCTCAGTTTTTGAAACTTAGGTATGAGCATGTTGCTGATGTTTTGGACCGGGTTATCGACAAAGACCTGGAAATAAAACATATGGTTCCGTATCTGGTTTCTATGCTGTACACGACGAGCCTGGCCAAAACGATGGAAGTACAGTCAAGCATTCATGATGATTATCTGAAATCATTTCGAGGAAAGCCGTATTCCGTCTCCTGAACAGGAAGATGGGCATGGGATATGTCAGGACAATGGCCAACCATAGTCTGCACATAGTACGCGGAGAAGGGAGAAGATGCAAATGGCGGTATATAAGGATAAGTGGAACGGTTACAACAATGAATCCTGGAGGGTCTCTGTATATTACAAAGATTGGAAGGGAGAGCAAAAGCGGCATGACAAACGCGGCTTCAAGACAAAAAAGGAAGCTGTTGCATATGAGCGTGAATTCCTTGCCAGAAATAACAAGGACATCAATATGGGGTTTGATACCTTTGTCGATATCTACCTGGGTGATCTGAAACCGCAGATTAAGGCCAGTACCTATGCGACGAAAGAATCGGTGATTGATGCGCATATCCGGCCGTATTTTAAGAATAAAAGCCTGGCAGAGATCACATCCACAGATATTCTGCAGTGGCAGAATGCACTTTTAAGTCTGCGGGATGATCAGGGTAAGGGCTACTCCCAGACATACCTGCGGAGTATACAAAATCAGCTGAATGCGATTTTCAATCATGCGGTTAAGTACTATGATCTCGCGAAGAATCCCTGCCTGTCAAATAAGAAAATGGGAAAGGTGAAGACGAGGGAAATGCTTTTCTGGACAAAAGAAGAGTATCTGAAATTTGCAGAGGAGATGAAGGAAAAACCGCTTTCCTACTATGCGTTTGAACTTCTGTACTGGACGGGTATCAGATGTGGTGAACTGCTAGCTCTGACAAGGGATGATTTTGATCTGGAGAAAAAGACGCTTCGGATTAACAAAACATTCCAGACCGTCAAGGGGAAAGAAATGGTTACTTCTCCCAAGACAGAGAAAAGCAACCGGCGAATTGATCTTCCGGAATTCCTTTGCCGGGAGATGGAAGATTACTTTGCATCGCTGTACAAGATGGATGGAGAGAGCAGGCTTTTTCCGGTGACGAAACATTATATGCATCATGAACTGGATCGCGGCTGCAAAAGTGCCGGCGTAAAGAGGATCCGCATTCATGACCTGCGGCATTCGAGCTGTGCGCTTCTTATCAACCTCGGTTATTCTCCGGTTCAGATTGCCCAGAGACTGGGACATGAGAGCGTTACGGTCACGGAAAGATATTCGCATCTGTATCCGTCGGTACAGCAGGAGATGGCGAAGAAACTGGATGAAGCATTCTCAGGGGAGGAAGCGAATGAAGAATAAGATTTTTATCAGACCAACAATGGAAAAAGGACGTGTCAAAAAGCCGAAAGATGAAAAGGCGAGGAAAAGAAATACGATTATAAACTTCCGCGTTACACCGGAAGAAAAAAACCGGATTGAAGCCAGAATTGCCCTAACAGGTCTGGACAGGGCGGAATTCTTTATCGAAAGCTGTCTTTATCAGACAGTGCTCGTAAAAGGTAACGTCCGGACGTTCCGAGAATATGACCGGCTCATGAAGAAACTGGCAGAACAGATTAAACAGGACGTGAAACTGGAAGATACGGATCCGGAATTACTGGAATCAATGAGAATGATTCTTGAGATTTTGGATCGATTGTTTGGAAAGGAGAAATAGCACATGGGGGCAAGAAAAACAACCGGCGAAATGATCGCTGAAATTGAGAAGAAACAGGAACAGATGAATGCGCGAAAGAAGCAGCTGCTGAAACGGGAGGCTGCGGAAAATCGGAAAGCCAGGACGAAAAGACTGATTATGATCGGCGCGGAAGTGGAAAAGATTCTTGGCAGACCGATCGAAGAAAAAGATCTTCCGAAGTTAATCCGGTTTCTGGAAAATCAGGAATCCAGAGGCCATTTCTTTTCCAGGGCCATGGCAGAAGAGGATGTGCCGAAACGGGATCAGAATGAAGCGGAGTGACTGCATTTGGGCCTCCCTTACTTTGTAAGGGCGCACTTATATGTGGGCGGAGCCCACATTCATAAGCGCGTTCTGCGAGGCCGGGCTGTCCGTCGGACATCCCCTTCGTGCCATTCGGCACGAAGCAAAGGCTCTGCCTTTGAAACCGGTCCTGCACGGAGACGCTCCTGTGCGGAGGGCAGTCTTACGCAAACAGCGCTTCTGTGCGGAAGGCAATTCTATGCAGGCGACATTCATATACGGAGGGCAGCATTGCCAGTGTGCTTAACAAAGCATAGGCTGATGGCACATATGCACTGCAGCTGACTCCCGGCAATTGTGAAAGGATGGTGAGAACAACATGTCAATATATCATTGCTCAATTAAGATCATCAACCGTTCTGCCGGTCGCTCAGCGGTAGCATCAGCAGCATACCGTTCCGGAGAAAAACTCATGAATGAAGAAACGGGAATCATGCATGACTATACTTCAAAAGAGGGCGTCATCATGAGTGAGATTCTGCTTCCGGAAAATGCACCTGAAGCATATCAGGACCGTCAGATTCTGTGGAATGAAGTCCAGAAAATGGAGAAACGATGTGATGCCCAGTTGGCGCGGGAAGTGGAGGTTGCTTTTCCCGTTGAAATGTCGAGGGAACAGCAAATCGAATGTATCCATGATTATATCCGGGAAAACTTTGTATCAAAAGGAATGATCGCGGACTGGGCGCTGCATGATAAGGGAGACGGAAACCCACATGCGCATATCATGCTGACAGTCCGGGGATTTGATGAAAATAGACAATGGCAGCAGAAAACAAAAACTGTATTTGCGAACAGCAGAGATTCTCTTGGCAGGGCTGTTTATGATCCGTCGCTGCCATCCTATGATCCGAAGGATAAAGATCGAACTGCTCAGTATCGGATTCCTTTACTGGACAAATCCGGCAAACAGAAAACTAGGATTCGGAAAGGGAAAGGAACAGAATATCTCTGGGAGAAAATCAATATCCCGGCCAATGACTGGAATGACAGGGCGAACGCAGAACAATGGAGAGCATCATGGGCAGATCACTGTAACCGGTATCTGGATCATGAAAAGCAGATCGATCACCGTTCTTTTGCGAGGCAGGGCTTGGACCAGGAGCCAACAATTCATGAGGGATATACAGCCAGAAGCATGGAGAGTGAAGGCAGGAAAGCAGATCGCTGTGAGATCAACCGGGAGATCCGACAGCGGAATACACTCAGGAATCAGATCAAAGCGCTGGCTTTAGATATAGCAAAAATGGTGGCAGAGAAAGCGAGGGAACTCTATGAACGAATTACAGAATTTACAGGAAATAATGGCATTGATGCAGGAGCAGGAAAAGATGCTCATGCTGATAGAGACACTACAGGCAGAAAACGAAACACTGGAACAAAAGCTTCAGGAGTGCGAAAAGGAACTGGAGGAGACAAAGACGAAACTGACTCGCTCGATGATATTGAACGAGAAATTGAACAGCGAAAACCGGAAATTGATGCAGCAGATCAGCAGCTGGAACAGCTTGCAGGAATGATCAGGGAGAGGAGAAAGAATCATGATGAAAGAATCAGGAAGCTTATGGAGAGAAGAAGAACTACTTACACAGATGGAGCAGATGCAGGATCAGATCGAACAGCTGGAGCAGGACAGAGAAAATCTTCTGAAGGAAGTGTCATCGAAGGAAACTCAACTGTTACAACAGGAACAGAGCAGCTCATCAGAGATCTCGAAACTGCAATCAGCGCTGCAACAGGCGCAGAGGAAACTGCAAGAACTGAGCGGGCAGCTCGTGAGGTTGAGCGAAGCAGATCTGGTTTTACAGGAAAACGAGAAACTAAAATCCGAAAACAGGAAACTGGAAAACGAGAAGAAACTGTGCAGGGAAGAAGCCGATCGAGAGGTAGAAGCCGGTAAAGCAATACTTCAGAAGAAGGCGGATGATTTGCGGGAGAAAACACGCGACGCCGCAGAAAGAGAAGCGCAGGTAAAGAAAAAAGAGAAGCAGGCGGATGAATTGATCCGGAACAGGCAGCAGCTAATCAATGAAGCAGTAACAGCGGCAAGGGAGCGTATCAGTCAGGAGAATGCATGTTGGTATGGTCAGATAATTAATGACCTGCGAAACACATTTTTCAGGAAAGAACAGGTACTGAGCAGAAGAGTGATGCTGATCAGTGTATATTCTCTTGGGTTATCTGTCATTCCTGCCTGCAGGTCAGGGCCATATGTGGAGGCTGTTATAGATACGGCCGCACAGATTCGTGGCTGGATTTCAATGCTATGGGCAGCATTATGTCATATTGCCGATCTGGGATCTGGAATCAGTTTGATGATACCTGTTTCACTCGTATCAGGTATCATCAAAAAAGTAATTTACGCGTTGGTGGTTTTCTTTGGATGCAGTATCAGCTTTATCATTATGATTATTATAATCGGCTGGATACAGCACCAGGTCAAAAAGTACTTGAATGCGTGGCAGATCCTGCTTTTGCTGAGTGTGATTATTGACTTATCAGTATGCTTTGACAATTATATACATTTGCTTTATCCGATAAACGCAGTCTGGGCCGGCGTACTTGCCTGGATTATTATTTGTGGCTGTTGCATGGGGTATCGGGCAGGGAAAAGAAATGCCCGGAACAGTGAATTCAAGCTGATTTAAAAAAGTGGCTCAAAAATTACAGATAATCAGTGGAAGATCATCCTGACGTGGCATGTAGCTATAGATAGCAATGACTGCCATGGAGGATGATCTTTATGGATTCGGCTTTTATGATCCGCACGATTACTGCTCTTATGTCAATACTTCACACCACTTTTGCAATTCTATATCCGTCACGTATCGTTTTTGCATTTCAATTCTGGTGATCACATTCTTATCCATATCACAACCCCGGATCTGAGGTTCCTTGGCCAGATCATGCTGGGATAATCCATGTTGTTTTCTAAGTTCTATCAGATTTTCACAGATCAGTTTTTTTTTCGAGAGTCTGACCGTGCCTTCGGTAATGCTATCAACCTCTAATCGGTGCTGTCTTACTTTTTGCATCACCCGAATTGTGTAAGAATTTGACATGATGCTTGGTTGTAAAAGTGAGACAAAACTTCGTAAAAGGATTGGCTTTGTGCCAGCGGTGGAGTATAATCTTTTTGTCGAATATGTAGCAAAGCTGCAGGAGTTCGGAAATCCCAGTTCCGGCCCGGTCTGAAAGCAGCATCTGCTGTTTTTTGAGATTTAGGCGTTGTGGATAATCGATATCTGCAGTGCCTTTTTGCGTTCTCAGGGAGAAGCGAAAATGGATGGATACATGACAATTAAAGCGGCATCTGAGAAGTGGGGCATTGGCCTCAGACGGATCAATACCCTTTGCAATGAAGGGCGTATTGAAGGTGTATCAAAATTGGGAAATATATGGATCATTCCTGCAGATGCGGAAAAACCAAAGGACGGAAGGATCAAGAGTGGTAAATACATAAAATCCAAATAGAGACATATTCTGTCTATGCGGATTTGCTAAGATGGCAGCATCACGGTTTTTTGGAGGATACCGATATGAATGATCTGCAGATCGTAAGACTGGAAAATACAGATATCAGCGTCTGGGACTTTTCGATGCTTCGCGCGGAATTGCAGCGCGGACTGGATTCCTACGCCGGGCTCGTATATACGGATGAAACTTTAAAGGATGCAAAGAACGACCGCAGCACCCTGAACAAGGTAAAGAAGGTCATCGAGGATGCCCGGAAAGCCTATAAAGCAAGATGCCTCGCACCTTACGATGCGCTGGAGCCTCAGATCAAGGAACTGGTGGACATGGTCGAGAAGCAGCGCGTCCTTATTGATGAAACTGTAAAGGATTTTGAGACCCGCCAGAAGGAAGAAAAGGAGCTGGAGGTCCGGAAATATTACGACCGCAAAGCAGTCGTACTGGGAAGCCTGGCTGATGCCCTGTATCCGAAGCTCTTTGATAAGAAGTGGGTCAATGCCTCCACCGCAAGGGCCAAATATGAAGAAGGCATTATGGTTGCCATCAATGGCGCTGCAGCTGACATAGCTGCAATCCGCGGGATGAATTCTCCGTTTGTGAATACCCTGCTTGAGGTGTATGCCCAGACGCTTTCTATGGATCAGGTGAAGATAAAGCAGGCCGAACTGGAAGATGCTGCAAAGAAAGCAAGTCTCACGACAGTGGAGGAAGCTGCCGCAGCAGTCGGAGCAACGGCACCAACTCCAGTCCAGACGACTCCGGCCAATGCTGAGGGCGGCACATCCATGAGGATCTATGCCACACAGAATCAGATGAATCAGATCACAGACTTCATGAAAGCCATCGGTGTCCGTTATGAGCTCATTTGATTTTGGACAGGTAAACGATGCACAGAAGGAAGCAGTTCTCGCGACAGAGGGCCCGGTGCTGATGATTGCCGGTCCCGGAACCGGGAAGACCTTTACCCTGGTCAAACGCCTGGCTTATCTGGTGATAGAAAAGGGTGTGAAGCCCAGCGAGATTATGGTGGTGACATTTACGGAAAAGGCCGGAAAGGAGCTGCTTACCAGAATCTCCAACGAGTTCATCAAATACGATCTGAATTTGAATATCAACGAGATGTACATCGGAACCTTCCATTCCGTATGTCTGCGGCTTCTGAAGGAAAACTCCGAGTATGCGGAGAACGATAACAAGTACCGTATGCTGGATGCCTTTGAACAGACCTATCTCGTTTGCAGAAATATAGAATGCTTTAACCGGCTGGGCGGATATTCCCGCCACATCTCCGGACGGGGCATCTGGAAACAGTCCCTGGAGATTTGCAGGTACGTCAACCAGATGATGGAGGAACTGGTGGACGTGGAAGCCATGGAGGCAGATGCCGATGAGGACATGCGCTTTCTGGCAAGGCTCGTAAAGCGTTATCAGGAACTTCTGGAACGCAACGGTGCCATGGATTTCTCCTCCATACAGACAAAGACTTATGACATGCTGATGCAGCATCCGGAGGTGCTTGATAAGCTCCGGGAGAGCATTCGCTATATCATGGTTGATGAATACCAGGATACGAACTACATTCAGGAACAGCTGGTATTCCTGCTGGCAGGTGATAAGAAGAACATCTGCGTGGTGGGCGATGATGACCAAGGCATGTACCGTTTCCGAGGTGCCACCATCCGGAACATTCTGGAGTTTCCTTCCCGTTTTGCCGAGGGCGAATGCAGGGTGATCCATCTGGATACCAACTACCGGTCGGAGCCCGGCATCATCGATTTCTATAATCGCTGGATGGAAAACGTGGATGGCATCAACCTGTTTAACTGGGACAAATACCGCTATGCCAAGAAGATACATGCTGGTAAGCGGCCTCTTCTGAAAGGATCATCTGTATATTCCTGCGGCGGTGACAGTATAGAGATTGAAAAAGAAGAATTACTGCAGATGGTCAGGAGCCTCATGGCAAATGGCAATGTCAGCAATTACAACCAGATCGCCTTCCTGTTTCGCTCGGTAAAAAGTGAGGAAGCGACACAGATTGGAGCTTATCTGGAGGCAAACGGAATCGCGGTGTATTCGCCGAGATCGGATATGTTTTTTGAAAGGACGGAGATAAAGCAAATCTTAGGATGCCTCATCATGTGCTTTGCAAGCTACATGGTGGATCTGAAGAAGAATCTGTTTAACCATAAGATTTCAGATAGGCTGAGAAGCTACTACATCGGCTGCCTGAAGGAAGCGCTGCCGCTGGCAAAAGCAGACCCGGCCTTCATGGCCTACGTGGATGGCGTGAAGCAGCAGATTCAGGGACTGAAGGAAGAGTCGGATTTCTGCCTGCTGGACATCTTCTACCGGCTGATTGCCTTTGAACCCTTTAAGGGGTATCTACAGGCGAGCCTCAATGACAATGTGTCAAAGAGCCGTGCGGCCAGGAACCTTTCGGAGATTTCCAGGATGCTGGCGAAGTATTCTTTCCTGCATGAAATGCACAATGTATCTGCAGACAACAAGCTGGCTATGCCGGAGGAACTCTTCAACCAGTACCTGAAGTACATGATCGAGGACGGAATCGGCGAGTACGAGGATGAGTCGGAATATGCTCCGAGCGGCTGCATTTCCTTTATGACCATCCATCAGTCCAAGGGACTGGAGTTCCCTGCCGTGGTGGTGGGTTCCCTTGGAAATGTGCCGAAGAGAAACTGTGATCCGCTGCTGTACAGTGCAGAGAGCCGATTCTTCCACCGTAAGCCTTATGAGCCGATGGCAGACATCAAGTATTTTGATTTTTGGCGGCTTTACTATACAGCCTTCTCCCGGGCTCAGAATTTGCTGGTACTTGCGACGAAAAAGGCGGACAGTAAGTACTTCGGAGAGTACCTTGATAACCTTCCTGATATCCGGGAATTCACTGAGACGCCTGCGTTTGCAGATGTCAAGGCTGTGAATTATAAGCATGTTTATTCCTTCACGTCTCATATCTCGGTCTATGACGGCTGCCCGATCCAGTATAAGTTTTACAAGGAATATGGCTTCTCACAGAATAGAATGTTCCATACCTCCGTGGGTTCACTGGTACATGCGACGCTGGAGGATATGAATAAGTGCATCATCGCCGGTAGACAGGACCGTGTGAACGAGGCGGCTATTGAGGAGTGGTTCAATCTTAACTATCAGAGCATGCAGGAGCAGACCGGTTACTTCCTGACGGATGAGCAGCGGGAAAATGCCCTGCAGCAGGTGATCCGATACTTCCATCACAGGAAGGATGAGCTCGGCTGCGTATGGCGGGCTGAGGAGGAGATCAACCTGGTTCTGCCGGATTATATCCTGCAGGGCGTCATTGACCTGATCGAGGGCCAGGGTGACACGGTTGAGATCGTGGACTACAAGACAGGACCGAAACCTGATATCGAAGACCATTCGGAGCGGGTGGAGCAATACCGAAAGCAGCTGGAGATCTATGCCTATCTGATTGAAAAGCGGTATGGCAAGAAGGTCCGCCGGATGCATCTGTATTATACGAACTGCCAGAACGGAGATCCGCTGATCACGTTCGAGTGGACCCGGAGTGCCATTGATCACACCGTGGCAGAGATATCGGAAACAATAAAGAACATAGAGAATAAAAACTTCGAAGGAAGCGTTACGAATTCCTATGCCTGTACATTCTGCGACATGCGTTTCGTATGCGGAAAGGCAGCAACGTAAGGAGAATGCCTATGGCTATATGTATTAAGTGCGGGAAAGAAACATCTTCCTGCTTATGTGATAGCTGCAGAACCGGAACGGACCTGGAAGAGCTATGCCGACAGGTTATTGCCTTCCGATCGGGAACCGGAGAGAATCCTCTGTGGGAGGAAATCTGCAGTGGGATGAATAGTCCCTACAACTTCAGCAACCTGGTATTTGCCCTGAGCGATGAGCTGCCGACACCCAGGAAGGAATACCTGCGTGTGATGGCCATTGCAGGATCGTCCTCCAATGTGCCGAAAGCAAGCCGTCTCTGGTTTTATGAGATTTATGATGCCATTAAGGGTTCGGATGGCCTGACAGAGGAAGAAAAGAACCGGCTGGCGGGCATCGCGGTCGGAGCCAGGTACATGGACTATGATTACGAAGCGGCAGATGAGATAGCATCTGTTCTGTGTGTATCAGAGAATATTCCATGGCAGGCAAGTTATAACCTGGCCGAGTTCTATACAACGACCAGACGCTATAATTCCGCTGATGAGGTGATTGAAGAAGCGCTCAGCCGGTTTGCAGATGACACATTTGTTGTACAGACCATGCAGAATCGGGCTGAAAAGAATGCAAAACAGCGTGAGAAGGCCGATGCCGGAAAGCAGGAGTATCTGCCTAACCCGAAGGAGAACCGGGATGAGGTCAGAAAGAAATACATTGATTTCCTGGCATCCATAGGCATCGAAACTACAGCGCCGACGCCTTTTACGGGCAGAAAGTCCAAAGCCGCGATTCCAAGGGATCAGTACCCTGCTCCGGTAGAAACCAGGGATACAGACTTTGATACCTTTGTGGCCTTTGACCTGGAAACAACCGGCAGAAGCTCAAAGATTGATTCCATCATCGAGATCGGGGCTGTAAAGGTTGTCGGAGGCAAGGTCGTTGAGACCGGTGAGTTTACCTTCCAGGAACTCGTGCAGCCGCTAGATCATAAGAAGGTGTTAGCAGAGATCACAGAGCTTACCGGCATCACAAACGATGAGGCTTACGCAGCAAGACCGATCTGGGAAGTGCTGCCGGACTTCATGAGATTTGCCGGGAATGCTGTTCTGGTCGGATTTAACTGCATGACCTTTGACAGCCGCTTCATGGTCCGGGCAGGACGCTATAGCAACTGGATTATAGAGAACAAGTATTTTGATGTAATGCGCTATGCGGCTCAGTTTAAAGAGCAGCTTGGCATAGATGCAAAGAAGGTTTCCCTGGAGGAACTCTCCGGGAAACTGGAAATAGAAAACCCGCGTGCTCACAGGGCACTGGCGGATGCCATCACAACGGCTAGAGTGTTCCTGAAGCTGAAAGAACTGGATACCGGAGCGGAAAGCAGCTCTGTCGAGGATCTGCTCTCTGATCTGGATGAATGGTGATTAATATGGCAGGTATAGAGAAACAAATTGCTGCTGTTAAAGATAATACTGAAAAACAAGAGGCATATCGTAAACAGCTTGGCCGCTACAGAAGGGCATTAAATAATGAATTCTATTTCGAGGCCATGCTGATTGTTTATGCAATGATAGAGGACAGACTACGGTCATTTTTATATTACATAGGAGCACTGCGCAAAGCGGATGATCCCAAGCTGAATGTGAAGCAGACAAAGGCTATTTTAAGACGGCTGTATTTTGGCTCTGATGAAGATGCATTTGGACAAAAAATGGATTTAGGCCAAATTTCAACAAAAGAGAAGCTGATTCGCAATACTCTAACATGGGCATTGGAATATGAAGGCATCCCTGAGGAAACTTACCTGGCGGTACTTAAGAGCGAATATGAAGGTCTGGATATAGGTGGCTTACTTACAACACTTGATCAGATAGATATTTGGCGGGAGTATCGTAACGAAATTATTCATGGGCTTTTAAACAAGAATGTGACAAGTGTTGATGCGGAATTGAAAAGTAAGGTTGAGGCCGGAATGGAATACGCCAGATTCATAGACAGTCAGGTTAAGGCTTTGAAAAAGAAAAATGTAATTAGGAATAAAATGAAAATCAAAAGATAGACAGATTCTGTCCATACCCGTTTGCTATAGTATGGCTACAGTAGAAGAAAGGCTGGTGATCGATTGGATAAAAAAGTAGAGAGAGTAATCAGTCTGTACAACAGGGTCGTGGACGGAGAAGTTCTGGTGAAGTCAGACGAGGCCGCAAGATACGGTGTAAACGAGCGGTCAATCCAAAGAGACATCGATGATATCCGGGCCTATTTCGCTAATGATCCTGAGTCAAGCCGGGAACTGATATATGACCGTACCAAGAAGGGCTACGTGCTGGTGCAGAATTCCAAAAACTCTCTGACTAACAGCGAGATCCTGACGGTTTGCAAGATCCTGCTCGAAAGCCGCTCTCTGATGAAGGAGGAAATGTATCCGATCATCGATAAGCTCCTGCAGCGCTGTGTTCCCTACAAGAACTACAAGCAGGTTTCGGACCTGATCAGCAATGAGAAGTTCCATTACCTGGAGCCGCATCACGGTAGGAAGTTCGTGGACGATATGTGGGATATCAGTAGCGCTGTTTATGAGCACCGGCTGATGCGTATCCGGTATCAGAAGCTGAAGGAACCGGATAAGGTAAAACGGCTGATTCAGCCAGTGGGAATCATGTTTTCGGAATACTACTTTTATCTCTGCGCTTACATTTCCGTCAGCGAGGAGACCCCAGAAGTAGTGAAGCATCCATTCCCTACCATCTACCGGATCGACCGAATAGCAGAGTATGAGGTTCTGGGTGAACATTTCCATGTGCCATACGCAGACCGGTTCCAGGAGGGTGAGTTTCGGAAGAGAATCCAGTTCATGTTTGGGGGGGAGCTCAGGAAGATTCAATTTCTGTATAAAGGTCTCAGCATAGAAGCTGTTTTGGATCGGTTCCCGACTGCTGAAATAGTAAGCCATGACGACAGAGGTTGGCTTATAAAAGCAGAGGTGTACGGAGATGGTGTTGACATATGGCTCCGGGGACAGGGCGATATAATAGAAGTAATTGGCGGAGGAAAAGAGCATGACACTTGATATTGAAGCGTTAAGAGATGACCTTAAACAGGAATGCTACGGTGCTTTTTTTGGCGGCAATTTTGGGGGGGCTCTGATGGAAACTTACGACCTCGAAAGGGCATCGCCAGAAGAGATTGTTGAGATCGCTGAGAATAAGGGTGTTGATTTTCGTAAATACTTAGATGATTATACATAAATATGATAGTTTATTTGGAGGAGGTGTTTATAATTATGGGACGATAATATGATTCAGTAGCGATATTAGCTATAATGATTTGCTTTGGGGATCATTTAGCCATACGTGATTATTATGATCGATCTTATATGAAATGAATGAACGACGCTTTTCCGAGAAATACGCATTAAACAGGGAGAAAAATAACCATGCAAACAGTAAAAATACATATTTTTTTGAAAAACGACAAAAGTGTTACCATAACAAAAGAAAGTTATTTTGGATTTTATGATGGATATATTTTTGCGGAAGGAGATGGCCTAAAAAACAATTTGTTACATATAAGCGAAAACGAAATATATATTCAGAATACCCGTTTGGGTCAGGTTGGCGAAAAACACAAGATAAAAACTGCAAAGGATCTATTTTGGGAAATACTTGTTAAAGATGGTGACTATGATGAAGAGACACCATGGGATGATATTGAGGCGAGCGAAGGGACAATAGATAATTTTGAACAATTGCTCGATTATATAGAATCTTTAAAAAATATTTCTCGTATTGACACGGAGTCATCTTTTATAGATGACGATGACGAAGAATACTGTGTAACAACTAATGAAAGTATTGACTTTGAGATTTATAAAGGTAATGAATAACTATATCAAACAGCAAATGGACGAGAACAGTCTGCTCACTGATTTTACAATACAGCCGCTGCTTGATGCACTCGATGTCTTTGAGTATTACATGTAGCTGGGCAAAGCACATCATCCCAGATACATACTGAGTAGCATTAAACAAGGCTATGCGCGGTAAGATGATTTTACCCTCCCCTCCACAGGGTAAGGACTTTTTCCAACGGACGGTAAGCAAATCTTTACATTGTTAGCGATGATCTCCTGCCTGTGGTGAGTAAAAACAGGAGGTACCAGCCGGTCTTTCCTGTATACTTGCATCAACACGTATACAGGAGGAGGCGAATCATGCTGGCTTAAACACAGATGCTGGAAATACAGGATTTAAAACTTCGCGGCTATACTAAAGCTGAGATCCTGACTTATTACAAAGAACAGGGGCTGAAACCACCAAGCCGCCCTACGATATCTAAGTACTACGACATTGATGTCGTGTCGGAAGATCTGGGGGCTCAACTATCCAAGGACAAGGCATTCGATGTATCTCCGTTCAAGGAGACGATCATTGCGATTCTGGAGGATAACAGTAGGAGGGATTTTTGTATATCGTCCGTCTACGATGTCCTGGAAGATAAGTTCATCGAGAACGGTCTGGAGAAACTTTCCGGTAATGAACAGACACTGCGGAACTACGTGCATTATCTGGAGGAATCCGGACAGATCGACACAGGGGAAGAACACAGACGCATTTATGACCATGTATTCGATACGCCGCTCGGTGGGCAGATGCTGATCGACTTTGGCGAAGTTACGCTAAGTAAGAAGTTATCGATCCACTTTATCTGCCTTCTGCTGCGGTATGAAAGATGTAAGATGTCAACAAAATGTCACCAAAAATCTCTGAAAATCTCTGGACGAGATAGAATAGCTGGAATAATCATACCAGATATTCTGTTTTATGGACGAGGCAGACACAAGATATAGATGCGCTTATCGAGTTTGAATAACAACATTAATCCCCGCAAGTCCAGTAAAATCAAGGACTTGCGAGGATTTTTCTATGCCCGATGGGTACGATTTAGGTGCAGATTTTTATTCGGTGATCAGTTTATTTGGGAAAAAGTTATAGAAATTGCCCGGATGTTCGGTTGATTGGATACATTATCATTAAGAAATGAAGAGGAGCAATCATGTCAGAAAAAATATTAATATCCGTCTTGAGAACAGATCTGATTACAAAAATGTTGAAAATCTAACGAGAGAGGCTTTCTGGAATGTCTACCGGCCCGGCTGCATAGAGCACTATGTGCTGAAAAGAAGTAATGATAAAATTATACAGACTGGAGGAGCGAGGATGCAGTACAGAAAAGAAATTAGATTAAGAGACGGTCATCAATGCCTGCTGAGAAGCGCATCCGCTTCTGACGCGGAA